>Ga0222655_1000068_pt1 | contig 51643 bp, 76 predicted proteins | sample AntAcemetagen423_FD_179857 | JGI IMG/M metagenome (GOLD analysis project Ga0222655, IMG submission 179857) | Saline water microbial communities from Ace Lake, Antarctica - #423 | ecosystem: Environmental > Aquatic > Non-marine Saline and Alkaline > Saline | place: Antarctica: Ace Lake... | reverse complement strand
AAGATTCATAGAGTCGTAACAAGCCATAGCTATGTTGCAATGCCACCCGTGTGCTAGGCTTCCAACCTCCATACCGTCTTCGACCATAGCTTTTTTAATAACATCCATTGCATTTTTCACTTCTTTACTCATAACTTCACCTCCAGTCGGTTATATTTTCTTAAAACAGGTAATGCCAGATGCGGCCTTTAAGGGGATGCGAGACGTTAATACAACGCACAGCATGGTCGGTGCTTCATTTGGCGTGAACTCATGGACCTCATGCATGTGATCAAGTGTGTAAGTAGTGCCTATAAACTTAGATTCACTGGCATCATTTTGCTGATCAACATTACAGGCAGAGAGCAAAAGAAGGCTTGGTATAAGTACCCGTCTAATTGCATCTTTCTTACCCGTCTGATTGCATCTTTCGTATTCTTCCATCACTTCACCCCCACTGGTTTTAAACCAATGCTGACAAATGCAATAATATCGTCTAGGCTAAATATGGCTCCCCCGCCAATCTTTTCTTTGCACTCTTTTAGACATTCAACTGTATCCTTTATCCCATGATCGTAGCCTTTGAGGTAAGACTCGACCATTTCGTCTTTAATTTTAACCATTATTTCATCTTTTAATTCACTCATCACTCTTTCTCCATGGATTTAATCGCCCGTTCAAGGCTCTGGCTTGGATTTTGGTTATTGCTGATAATACTGTTTATAACGCTCATACGGTACTTGTAGCTGACCATCATAGAAGCTTCGTTCTCGCATCCTTTAAACATAAGGTGGAGGATATTGACTCCTTCGGAGGTAGTTGAAAACACCCCTCGGATTTCGGTTAGATCTACAAAAATATCTTCACCTATTTGAACTAGGTACATGTTATTTCTCCTTTACCTAACGATTGCCAAGTATCATTAGCCACCTTAGCTCCACCACTTCACCCCCACTGGTTTTAAACCAATGTCATTCAAGATGTCGCAGACTTGTTGGGCTTTGGCTTTTGTGGACAGATAGCTAAGTCCTTCAGGGTAGTCAATCGAATCGGAAACCCACTTCCCTTTGTGGTAGATAACAATGTACTTGTAAGAATGGACATTCCAATCAGGTACAAAATCAGACTCAACATTAAGACAGACTTGGTTGATTATCCCTTGAACCGTTGAATATAGTGCATCCTGTGCGGCTTGTAGTGCTTTTTGTAGCTCTTGTTCTTTATTCATAACCTCATACCTCCTGATAAATTTTACCTAGCGTTATGATCACAAACGGAACCAACACTACAGTGCCTTCAAACGACGCCGCAACTACAGAACCCGTAGCATTGTCGCTTATCCACACTGGCCGACTGTCTGTAAACTCTAAGTCTAAGCCCACGCCGTTGCGGAAGTTGAATGTTAAAAAGTATTCGCCAAATCCTGTAGTCATTTTTCTTTTCTCCTTCCTTTAAAATTTTATAGAGCTTAACACAATGTTAACCTGTTGTCAACCTCCTCCTTTAGTTTTATTTCTTATAAACCTCTTGACTTTTAAAACCATATATGCTATACTCTACTTTAAAGTTATAACGAAATAAAAGAAAAGAGGAAAAAGAACACTGGCGATAAGCTCTCTATAGTCTATATAGTAAACGCACCCTTAGCCTCATCAAACTCATCAACCTCTAAAGCATAATCATCTTCGTGGACATATACATCTTCAAGGTCTTCGAAGCCTATCAAGCTTTTATAGCATAGGTTGCACAGGTCTGTCTGGCCATTGTGTTCTTTAAACATTATCAAACATATACCGCATTCATAATAATCATAGCACTCATTCATGTTCTATCTCCTTCCAGTGAGTAACATCTTCTGTATCAAAGTTGGCCTCGCCTAGTATTAGCCAGTAACCGCCAGAGAGTAGCCATCCACTTGCATAGCCATCAATGCACGGAATATAAACCAAGACCTTCTTTTTTAGACGCGGTTTTTTATCCTTAACACTTATCCATTTATTCATCTTCATCAACCCCCGCTTCTTTAAAGACTTGATAGTGTGTATCGACTATCGCAGATCCATATTGTTTGTAGGTTTTGTTTAGCTTTGCGTATGTTAAAGCCTCTTTCTCACTAGAGGCCGCAACATCTATGAAGAAGCCGCGAACTTCTGATACCATTATCTTATAGGTTTCGATGGGTTCTGTCAAGTCTATTTGGCTCTTTAGTTTATTCATAACCTCTCTCTCCTTTCTTCAGCATCAACATCGTCAAGTCCAACTGGCGTTTGATCTCGTCAAGATGATCAGCATCTTCAACCAACTGGTGTTTCATTTCGTCTAATAGATCTATCAAGATCCCACAGCTACGGGGCGTTAGTAATCCCTCGGGGCTCGGCGGCGTGTTCAATCTATCTATGAACTTATTAAAATAAGTATCTTTGTTCATAAACCTTCTCCGCTGTATAGATCGACAGACAATACAGGCGTGGCGTGTACGCCAGCACTCGCGCTTACGCTTCCTCCAGCAAATCTATAGGGGTAGGCGTTGTCTTTTACATAGTGACTGACCACCCTAGGGTTGTCGAAGTTGTTGTCGCGCCCATTCCATACCCAACAAAGGATACTGCCGTTCTTTAGATCATCTTCCCATCTAGGCAGAGGCTCGCATATATATTCAAACCACGACTCTAACGGGCCGCTGTATTGCATCCAAGAGTGATTCATCTCTTCGGCATTGATGTTATCTATTCGTCTCTTTTGCTTATTCATCATCTTTCTCTTCTTCTTCTTCATGTATCCACATAGTATAGATCAACTGGTCTTTAATCTCGCGATAAAGCTCTACTGATTCTGTATCAGAGGCTTCTCCTTTTATTAAAGTGTCTAATATAATCTGTAATACTGCGTGGTTCTTCTCACTCAAGATTCTACGCTCAGTCATCACTCTTCTCCTCATCCCGCGTTAAACGAGGCAAGTATGACACCTCTGGGTTCTTCGGTCAACCCCAAGAACTTAACTAACAACGACGCTTTGTCCTTCGGCTCAGGCCAACCGCCGCGCTTAAACTCATAGTCCCCAAAATCTTTGCGCTTCACCCACCACTTGCCCTCCTTTACATACAAATCAAAGGCGTCTCCGTAGTATGGATGAATAGTCCTTGCGTCTGAAACACTCTCAGCCGCTACCACCATTGAGTCATAGGTGTCATAGCCCTTCATTAAAGTTTGTGTTACTAAATAAAGTCTCATTAGCTTTCTCCTCGCGCATTTATTAGCGCATTAAACTGTCAATTGTTTACACTTTATAGTCCATAAAAGTGTTACTCATATTGTAGTCGGTACGCACTTAGCCACCGAAGTAACTATTATTTTACCCTCTCGTCTTAGGGCTATCTCGTAGTTGTAGTCTCCATAGTAACCTATCCATTTACGAAATACAAGCTCTTGGCCCGCAAATGTCTGCTTCATGTCAAGCAGTGTAGCCCTGTATAGTTTATTCATTAAAGCCTGACAGCTTGCATTGCTTACTAGCCGGCCAGTCTGTATGGACTCATTAGGTTCTTGAGCCTCTCCTTTCCAAACATGCGAGGTGAGTACAGATGCTTGAGCCAGTGGCGACATGAGTGCCAATGCTAATATTAATTTATTCATTGCTCGCTCTCTCCAACAACGGGTCGCGTTGCTCAACCCTACACATCTGATCGCCGCATATCTCATAGATTTCTCTACCCGCTGTCTCGCGCTTGTACTTTCGATCTAGCTTCGCGTCGTTCTCAACACCCAACTCGTGTATCCTGCCCATTACATCTATGCGACAAGAGAAGGTAGTCTTGTGGTTTGCTAGTTCTTGTATAAGGTCGGGTGGATAAGTGTTGTACAGTATCGCCCTGCATTCATCGTTCGTCACGCCTTGATTTAAGACTAGGGTGAGGGTTAATACTATTGGTTCAAGTGCCATACCTTTCTCCTATGCGCTTGTTGTGTCGAAGCAGAATTCCACATCATTTATATCCTCAATCTCATCGCCCTCAATCAACCCCGCTTTCCCTTCGAACCAGCAGTTATCCGGGTCAATGGCGAAGTTAAAAAAAACCTTCTCGGCCAATGCCTTAGCAAGTGCCTCACGTATTTCATCGTCGTTTAATATAATTCTCATACCTTTCTCTCCTATTTAGTTTCCTTGACTAGCCCAAGCAGACTAACAGCAACCCACACTAAGTTCAATATAAACACGGGTGTGTCACCGTTCAGAGAGGCGTAAGTCAATAAAGTTAATGAGCCTGCCGAGTTAAGCGCATAATAAAGCACACCTCTTGGCTTGTACTCGCCCCAGATCATTGCTGTTAGTAGTAGTGATACTCCTATGTAGCCTATCATAACTCTTCTCCTTTTAAATAATCTAATACAGGTTGTGTGATACTGTGCCTAAGACTTAAACTGTTCTCAATCTCTGTCTCCGTAGCAAGACGATGCCCGCCCTTCCTGATAGCGTCCATCTGCTCTACACTCTCTAAGAGCAGGTCAAAGTCAAGCTCTATCTCTTGTTCTCTAAGCTCCTTAGCACGCACATCTGCCAATGCTTCATCAATCTCCCATTGTTCTAAGGCAGGGTAGTCGTGTTCGTCAATCAAATCTTCGTCACCGTGTAGCCAGTCCTCGCCGCTGCCGTTCCAACCTCCGCTAGTATTCATAACTCTTCCTCCTTTAAATAAGACTCTTGAATAGTAGCCACTAAGTCTAGCAGATCTTTGTGACTATTGCAAAGGGTTGTTAAGTTTATGTAGTCCTGTGCCGTTATATAGCTCTTATTCAGGCAATACTCTACGCCGCCGCGCGCCACGCTCAACTCTTTAACAGTAAGTGACGCGCTGATATGCGCCCTTAAGACCTGATACATGAATCCCATCACTTCACTCCCTCACCAAACATAACCACCACAAAAGTGAACCAGACTACTGACAAAAGTGACCAACCTATTATCAAGACTGACCAACCTATTGTAGTCACAATTAATGCTTGACGTCTCTCTTTATGTAGTTCTGTAAGTGTTAATAGCTTTTTAGCATAGTTCATAACCTGCTCCTTTCAATAGTGTCTAAACAAGACCATATAGTTTATAGTATGCTTTCCGTCCAGCATGTAATTTTGCGCCTACTCGTATCAGTTGTTTGGCTTTTAATAGTGACAGAGAATGGTAGTCCCTGAAACTCTCTAGATTGAAAAAGCCATTCTTGTAATCTAGATACAACTGTTCGACGTTCCACTTGTTGATTTTCTGTACCTGCCTGCCTTCATTTAAAAACCCAATGACTGTTCGAACTTCTACATTAGTTAAGCTTTTCATAAATCTCTCCAGTTATATGTATACATGCCCCGTAAGGCGTCTCTAAGCTCGTCTAAGCTCATTGCTAGCGACTTATGACCCGATGTACTAGGTCTCTTTAGCCTCGCTTAGAATGGCTGTGTTTAAAACTGCCCATTATCTATTAGTCTATATATCTGCATACTTATTATCTATATATAGGTATTAATACTACCTAAAAGTCAATCAGTTTAAACTATTGTCAAACTTCGGCACATATCGCCGTTGTTTAGCCTACTAAATATCTATAGTGTACTTCGCTCACGTGATTCGAATCAACCCATCTCTTAGATTTGGTGGCCAATAAACTGCACCAACTATTCCAGAGGTTTTCGGTGCCATAGTTGTGGCATAGAGTTATATACGCTAGAATCTTTTGGTTATTTGTGTCTAAACCCTTTTGAGTCTTCGGGTTCTTGCTCAATGCGAGGCTCTTAGGATCTAAACCATACAGTTTTATGTTGTGCGTATCCATACAACCAACTAAACCTGCTACTAGTTGGCACATAAAACCTGCTTTAGGTAGACCGAGGCCATCAATTCTCAGGAATATGTTCATTAAAGAGATTGATTTTTGAGTATCAGTTTGTTTAGAATTAATAACTGCCATTGATTGAGCATATATTTTATGCTTATTCGCCTCTAAATATTCATAGGTTTTAATCTTATTACCCCATAAAAACTTTGACTCTGACTTATTGGCGCGAACATCTGCCAATTGGTTGCCAATGCTTAGCCAATTTTGTTGAATGCTTAAGACTACCATTAATGTAACATCTGCCATATTATCCGCGGATCTTTGAGCATACTTCTGGCATTTTAGTCCGTGAGTGTTATACATTCTATCATTCCTTTTAACAGTTGTTTTAATAATAGCCACTATAATCTAATGGCTATGATAATACAACTAATGTTTAGCTTTATTTAAAAGCCGTGCGGTTTCTTTAAAGCCCAACGCATATAAATCAGTAATGGCATGGTTAAAGTTTGAAAATCCCCATAATCTTTTAGTATTCTCAAACGATACCATTATCTTTTGACGGCTACCCTGCCATATATGAATAAGCTCACCATGTTCTAATGTTTCTAAGTTTAATGTTTGCATCTTGCTCGCTCCTGTTTGATTATGTAGCACCACGCTATCACGTTAGCTATGGTGCATAGTAATAGGCCGTCGGTTAGAATATCCATGTTGCATTACTCCTTTACTTTTAATTAATTTACTAATGACCGCCACCTCTAACGGCCATAGGTAAACAAACTATTTAAAATTCCTCTATCAATATGCGCTGTACTTCAACGTCGTCATTGTCTCGTAGTGCATCGCATAGATCATTATTTTCTAATGCTATTTGTGGCTCTATATATTGTGCGTTGCATAGTGTTATGAATGTTGATTCTTTCATATCTATATTCCTCTAGTGGTTCATTAAACTACATAACTATAAGTTTTATTCTTTATATTAAACGAATAATCGCGTCCATCACTAGGTTTTTCGCGCTCCTCTTTAAAATAACCGATAGCTTCTAAAGTCTTCGCATACGCACCGCTAAGATAATATAGACTAGCTAGTTTAGTATGCTTTAAAGTCTCAACCAACAAAATAGACTCTTGGTCCAATGCCGCGGCGATCTTTATAATCTGATTAGCGGTTGAGCCTAAAGAAACGCCCTTTAGTCTATAAGACTGTTCACTCACGCCATTATATTGGCCCTCTATTACTTGTGGGTGGTGGCCTAGATCTTGTAAAGCGTCTACTAATGCTATGCGTCGTTGTTTAGTCTTAAGAGCGTTTAACGCAGGTCTATCGCTTGATATGTATATATCGTATGTTTTATTTTTCATGGTGCTATTACTCCGTTAGTTGGTTTAATGTAGCCACCTATTGCTAAGTGACTATATAAAGCTACTATGCATTGCTATTACAGTTAAAATAAATGCTCTTATCTTCAGAGTTATGAGACATTAGGATATCGTCGCCTCTCTTTAATGTATACGATCCCTGTGGATCATCTTGCTTTAATGCTCTATAAGCCTGACAAGCTTGAATAGAACAAGATAACTCAAAAGACTCTGTATTTGATTGAAGTATGAACATATGTATGTACCTATATATAAAATGAATGTAGGTACATAATAGACCTATAACTAATGCTTGCTTACTTAATACCGTCGCTTATTTATCTATAAACGACACTGCTAGTCTATAGATACTATATAGCTATACAGATCTATAAAGATCTATAACAAAAGAATAAAGGAATGGGGGTTAAAGCTATAAGGTTATGAAACTATTGAGACTGTAGAGCTCTATAGCTATTAAACTTCACAGACTCCAAAGTCCCTACAGTCTGTAAACTTGTCAAACTCTATCACCCCGCCGCACTCTTTAAAGGCTAAAGAGACTTTGAAGCTATAGAAATTGAGTTGAATCTTGACAAGTCTTGATAGCTGTAGAGACTTTAGAGGGCGGGCAGGTCGCCATGGCCCCTCCCCCCTATATATACTAAAGGTTATACATTTTGAAGGGGTTTAGCTTGTGTACCAGATAGCGGCGGGGCTATAGAGCTTTAAAGGACTCTAAAGACTTGAGGATAGATCCGGGGTTTTATAGGCTTATAGAAGCTTATAGAAGCTTATAGAAGCTTATAGAAGCTTATAGAAGCTTATAGCTGAGGAGGGGCATTATAGACATTATAGACTATACAGTCTTTTAACTATTTTCTTTCTTTTCTTTTAATCAGGTGCATGGATATATTTACTATGCAACCGCCCCGGTCTTAAAGTATATTATACTACTTGATTCAGGTTTTGTCAAGCTATTTCGTAACTATTTAGCAAATAAACTAAAATAACTAAAAAAAGACTTGACAAAACCCAAATCAAGTAGTATAATATAGCCTATGACAAACAATAAAGAATTAACTACTATGCAGCAAACCTTCTTGGATAGCCTTGTCGCCTGTAATGGTGATGTGGGTATAGCCGGTGAAATGGCAGGTTATTCTCCTACTAGTGTTTATGGGGCTGTTAAGACTTTAAAGACTGAGATACTTGATCTAGCTACTAATATCTTAGCACAGAGCGCGCCAAAAGCTGCTCTAAAGCTAGTGGCTATCATGGATAGTGCCGAGCCAATACCCCAAGCAAACATGCGAATCCAAGCAGCCCAAACAATCTTAGATCGAGTGGGCTTAGGCAAAACAGACAGGCTTGATGTGACCGTGAATACACAGGGAGGTTTATTTATATTGCCTGCCAAGCAACAAACAATCATCGAGGGCATTTATGAGGAGAGCTAGTAGTACGATTCCTTATGGCTATGAGCTGAACGAATCTAACTCAGCCCTTCTAGACCCAGTAGCCGCTCAGCTTGAGGCCCTTAATACCATTATACCTATGATACATGATCGTACTATTAGTCTTCGCGAAGGCAGCTTGTATCTTGAGAGCATTACCGGGCGGAAGTTGTCTCATGCCGGCTTAAAGAAGATAGCCGCTAAATATGCAAAATGATTGGGACATTAATCCTGATGCTTATCTCAAAGACGAAGAAGGCCATTTCGTCCTTAAGGTTGACGGGACTCCGCGCAAGAAGTCAGGAAGAGCCAAGGGCTCAAAGAGCCGAGGTTATACCTTTCATTCAAAGACTAAAGCAACGATGGACGCCCGCAAAGCCGTCAGAGAAAAAGTAAAGAAACTAAAGGCAGCACAGGCCAAAGCCGAGAACTACAAAAGATCAATACAGACAACCAACAAGACATTGAAGAAACTGGAGGGCACCTCAAGCTCTAATGTCTTAGAAGCTTCGGAACTAAAAGAGCTTCCAAACTCTTTAGCGGCTGAAGCAGATGTAATCTTTAAAGCCAACGAAGGCCCGCAGGAGGACTTCTTAGCTGCTAGCGAAATAGATGTTCTTTATGGCGGTGCAGCAGGAGGTGGTAAGTCATACGCCATGCTAGCAGACCCGCTTCGCTATGCGCATCGCGCAGCACATAGAGGGTTAATTTTAAGACGCTCGATGCCAGAACTGCGAGAATTGATCGACAAGAGCCGAGAGCTGTATCCAAAAGCATTTCCCGGCTGTAGATATAAAGAGGTCGAAAAGCTTTGGAACTTTCCAAGCGGCGCAAAGATCGAGTTTGGTTTCTTGGAGCGAGATGCAGATGTTTATCGCTATCAGGGCCAGTCGTATAGTTGGATAGGGTTTGATGAGATTACTCAGTTGCCAACAGAATTTGCTTGGAACTATTTAGCCTCGCGCTTACGAACTACAGACCCAGAGATTTTATGCTACATGCGTTGTACAGCAAACCCCGGCGGAGTCGGAGCTACATGGGTTAAGAAACGATACATTGATCCGTCTCCACCTTACACAGCCTTTGAATATTCCGAGGGCTTAACACGGAAGTTTATACCGGCGCGTCTTCAGGACAACCCGTACTTAGCCAATGATGGCAATTATGAGAAGATGCTAAAGGCTTTGCCGCCTACTCAGCGCCAACAGCTACTTGAAGGGAACTGGGATGTTGCAGAGGGTGCAGCCTTTACCGAGCTTGATCCAAAGCTACACGTTATACCGCCTTTTCAGATCCCGCTTCATTGGGAACGTATAAAAGGAATAGATTATGGCTACGCATCCGAGAGTGCTTGTGTCTGGGGAGCAGTAGATCCAAGCGACGGTACTCTTATCATGTACCGAGAGTTATATCGCAAAGGGCTATTAGGAACTGATCTTGCTTCTATCATAACAGAGATGGAACTCCAAGACCCCTTTAGCGTCCAAGGAGTGCTTGATACAGCGTGTTGGAGTAGGACAGGTACCGTAGGCCCTACTATTGGCGAAACGCTTGTAAGGGCCGGACACAAGCTCAGGCGAGCAGACAAGAACAGAATACAAGGAAAGATACAAGTCCACGAATACTTAAAAGTTATGCCAAGCGGTAGGCCAAGGATTCAAATCTTTAATACGTGCCCAAACCTAATACGCGAACTTCAAAGTATTCCTCTGGATAAGAAAAACCCAGAAGACGTAGATACCAATGCACCAGATCATGCTTATGATGCTCTACGTTATCTGATTATGTCTAGGCCCCGTATAAACGATACGATGAGCCAGATGAGACAGCTCCATAGAGAAAGGCTTTATCGTCCTGTGGACTCAACCTTTGGGTATTAATGTATATGAGTGAAGAAACTAGTCCGTTCGGGACAGCAGGAGAGATTTACTTTGCGCCAGTAGAAGGCGAAAGTGGGCTTGACCTGACGCTTGAAGAATCAGTAAGGCTCAAGTTTGTTGCTTTAGTCGAAGAGCGTTTTGCTCAAGCTGAAAGAGCTCGCGAGCACGACGAAGCTAGATGGCTTCAAGCCTATCATAACTTCCGCGGACTGTATGGCAAAAGTATTAAGTTTCGCGAGTCCGAGAAGTCACGCGTCTTTATTAAAGTTACTAAGACTAAAGTCATTGCGGCTTTTGGTCAGCTAGTAGATGTTATTTTTGGCACTGGCCAGTTTCCAATAGGTGTTAAGGAAACTAACGTCCCCGAGGGTGTTTCGACTTATAAGCATCTTGATAGCGCTCCGGGAATAGAAAACACACCTGTCGCGCCTAAAGAAGAAGAAAAAGAAGAAGCGCCCAACCCTTTTGATGTAGGCTATAAAGGAGATGGCCGCGCTTTAAAAGCAGGCGCAACCTTTTCAGCAGGCGAAACAGCCTTAGAGAATGCCATAAAGGACTCAGACGCTAAGTTCGTTGACGGGCCTAACCCTAGCCCGCAGGCTCTACAGGTTTCACCGGCTAAAGATGCGGCCCGCGTCATGGAAAAGCTCATTCACGACCAAATAGAAGAGTCTAATGGGTCTTCGGAGCTGCGCAACGCTTTGTTTGAAGCAGCGCTCTTTGGCACAGGGGTTGTTAAAGGGCCCTTTAATTACAACAAGACGCTGAGCCGTTGGGAAAAAGACGAAGAGACGGGCGAAAGAACTTATAACCCGCTAGTTGTCCGCGTTCCGCGCATTGAGTTTGTTTCTATATGGGATTTCTTTCCTGATCCAAACGCAACAACCATGGATGACTGCGAGTTTACTTTCCACCGGCACAAAATGAACCGCTCGCAGTTAAGAGGTTTAGCTAAACTCCCGCACTTCAACAAAGACCAGATCCGCGAGTGCTTAGGAATGGGATCTAATTATGTTGAGAAAGATTACGAGTCTGCATTAAAAGATGATCATGCTGCCAAAGACTATGGCGATGGCCTGTTTGAAGTATTAGAGTATTGGGGCGTGATGGATGCACAATACGCTAGAGAAGCAGGAATGGAACTCCCAGAAGAGGTAGATGATCTAGATGAAGTACAAGTTAATGCGTGGATTAGTAATGGTAAGCTGCTACGCGGGGTTGTTAATCCTTTTACTCCGTACCGACTCCCCTACAATGCCTTTCCTTACGAGCGTAATCCTTACTCTTTCTTTGGTATTGGCGTTGCTGAAAATATGGACGACTCTCAACAAATAATGAATGGCCACGCACGTATGGCAATTGATAACTTAGCACTCAGCGGCTCTTTAGTCTTTGATGTTGATGAATCAGCGTTGGTTGGTGGACAATCAATGGAGATATACCCCGGAAAAGTGTTTAGAAGGCAAGCAGGAATGCAAGGCCAAGCAATTCATGGGCTTAAATTTCCTAATACCTCTCAAGAAAACATGATGATGTTCGACAAATTCCGCCAACTTGCAGACGAGCAGACAGGAATACCTAGTTATTCACACGGCCAGACAGGTGTTCAGTCTATGACTCGTACTGCTTCAGGGATGTCTATGCTATTAGGCGCGGCATCCTTGAATATTAAAACAGTTGTCAAGAATATTGATGATTTTCTTTTAAGGCCCCTCGGGCGCTCGTACTTTCAGTGGAACATGCAGTTCTTCGAAGGCGAGCTAGCCCTAGAAGGCGACTTAGAGATAAACGCGATGGGCACAAATAGCCTAATGCAAAAAGAAGTACGAAGCCAACGCTTGACGATGTTCCTTCAGACTGCACAGAACCCTACAATTGCACCGTTTGTTAAGATCTCTAAGATTGTTAGTGAATTGGCTTATAGTCTTGATCTTGATCCCGATGAAATCTTAAACGACCCAGAAGAAGCCGCGTTAATGGCTAAAATCATAGGAGCACAGAATGTTGGACAAGGCATTGGCGGCGCGCCTGTCGCCCCTAACGAGCAACAAGGAGCTATGGGAGGCCCTCAAGGAGCATCTCAACAATCGCCGGATCTTGGAGCTACAGGGACTGGTGGTGGCAACATCGGAACTGGAGCTGTACCGCAAGCAGGGGAGAGTGAGTTCTCTGGATAATCTCCTTCAACTAAAAGACGAAGTACGCGAAGCCAAACAAAGACAAGAAGAAGGTAACTGAATATGGAAAGCATTGACGATAAGCGCTATAGAATGATGATGGAGAACAAGGAGCGTATTAAGGCTATGAACGCCGAGACGCAGAAAAGAATAGACGCTGACAATGCGGCTCTAGAAGATGGCGAGGTTTCTGAAGAGGTTTCAAAAGAACTAGAGCAAGAGGCGGCTGAAAAGGCTATGGATGACAGTATGGACAGGGCCCAGAAGTTAAATAAGGGCGGTAAAGCAGACCCTTTAAAAGTCAAATACGCCGAAGGCTCTATGCTTGTAGCCCCCGAGATGGCACTAGAAGAAGAAGAGATTCCTGTAGATACATACGACAACATCCCCGAAGACGAGATGGCCGAAGCAGAAGCTTCACAGCTCTCAGACGACGAGATGGAAGAAGACTACACAGGCTATGTACTAGGCGAGTCACTCGACCAAGAAGAACAAGAATACTTAATGAGCGTCTTAGAAACAGACGAGCGTTTAAGCAGCATCTTTGATAAAGTCATGGATGTTGCCGGAGAATTCTCAGGCGAAGGAGCTGTAGACGGCCCCGGAACCGGAGTATCAGATTCGATTCCCGCAAGGTTATCGGACGGTGAATTTGTTTTCACCAAAAAGGCTACCGATCAAATGGGAGCAGCTCAGCTACAAACTATGATGGACGAAGCTGAGATGGCCTATGATGGTGGTTTAATGAAGAAGGCTTTTGGAGGCTTGACAAACACCCCAGATTCAGGGGTTTATGACAGCGAAGAAGAGGTCAAGAAACAAATGATCTCATCTAACCAAATGCCAAGTGTACGATAGAGCTACTTTAGTTTTAACTAAACCCTTTATCATTTTTTAATACCTAGAGGCCACCTTGAAGTATCAAGACCCTATATTACAAACGCGAGTAGTATAGCCACCTTGAAAGACTAGCAAGCCCCAACAGGAGTGTGATGTATATGTCAAATGCAAATGAACAGATTGAAGAACCAGTAGCTAATATGTATAATTCTCGAAAGGACTGGCATACGCCAGACGCACCAAGTAGAGGTAAAGCAGACGGGCTTTTCTTTGCAGAACCCTCTAAGCAGGCCACCCCTAAACAGGCCCCTGAAGAAGCATCAGAGGAAGAACCCAAAGGAAGAACTAATTATAAAAAACGATACGATGATTTAAAGAAGCATTATGATCAGAAGATAGCTACTCATAAGCAAAGAGAACTAGAGCTTACAGCGATGGCAAAAGAAACGCAACCTGCGTATGCCCCGACTAAGTCACCTGAAGAACTTGAAAGCTTTAGAGAGCAGTATCCTGACTTATATGAAACCGTAGAGACTGTTGCGCACTTACAAAGTGAACAGCAGATGCAAGCCTTACAAAGCAAGCTGTCTGTTCTCGAAGAACGAGAATCAAACATGCAACGGAAAGAGGCTGAAGCTACATTGCGTTCTCGTCATCCTGATTTTGAGGATATACGAGGCGATGAAAAGTTTCATGATTGGGCCAAAGAACAACCCGAAGCAATTCAAAGTTGGATCTATGAGAACCCAAATAATGTTGCACTAGCAATCAAAGCTATCGACCTTTATAAGATGGAAAACGGTATTTCAATTGGAACTAAGCAGACGACAAAGAAATCACAAGCCCCCAAATCTTCAGCCGCTGATATGGTGTCTACACGGACAACTCAGATCAACGCTAAAGAACCAAAGATTTGGTCACAACGGGAGATCTCTAAACTGTCTATAGCCCAATTTGATAGATATGAAAAAGATATTGATTTGGCGGTAATGGAAGGCAGAATAGTAGATTGAATATTATTGTCTTTTTAGGAGTAACACATAATGGCTTATAACCAATCAAACGCTCTATTTGAGCCCGGTACAGATACTGATGCTAACTTCGGTAACTCAGTAGCCGGTCAAACTAACAGCTTTTTCCTACCCTCAGTATTTTCTAAGAAGGTTCTTAACTTCTTCCGAAAAGCTTCGGTAGCTGAAGCAATCACCAACACTGATTATAGTGGTGAGATTTCAGGCTACGGTGATTCTGTAAAGATCATCAAAGAGCCAGTAATCACTGTCTATGAGTACGAGCGTGGCGCTGATGTAACTAAAACAGCATTGACGGATCAAGAAACTACTTTGATTGTTGATGTAGCAAACGCGTTTAAGTTCATCGTTGATGATATTGAAACAGCAATGTCTCATGTCAACTTTAAAGAAGCTGCATCTTCATCTGCTGCTTATGCTCTACGTGACGCGTTCGACGCAGGCGTAATTGCTAAGATCATTGCAGGCGTTTCAGCTTCAAGTCCTAACCACATCCTTGGTAGCGACAGTGCTACTGACCTAGCCGCCGGAACTTTTGATGGTACTGGTAACTTGGACGTTGGTTTTGCTGCTGACGAGCACGATCCTTTAGATGTTATGGCACACATGGCCCGTCTACTTGACGAGCAGAACGTACCAGAAGAAGGACGTTGGTTCTTAGCTCCACCTAGCTTCTACGAGCAGCTTTCTCAGACTAGCTCTAAGCTCATGTCAGTGGACTTCAACTCAGGTCAGGGATCAATCCGCAACGGTTTGGTATCTTCTGGCAAGCTACGTGGCTTTGATATGTATAAGTCAAACAATATCGCTGCTCCTTCGAGTGCGGCAGGACAGATTGTTGCAGGACACATTAGTTCTACTGCAACTGCACAGACTATCACAAGCACTGAGGTCATCCGTGATCCAGACAGCTTCGGTGACATCTGTCGTGGCTTGCACGTATATGGTGCTAAGGTTTTACGACCTGCTGCGCTTGTTTCTGCGTTCTATGGTATTGACTAAAGTTAAGTAATTAGAGAGAGGGGTGTAAAAAGCCCCTCAATCTTTAAGAAGGAAGTGAGCATGGCAATATTAGGAAGCGACAAAAAGCCTATAATGATTAAAGGCAAAAGAAAAGGAAAGATACTAGGCGATACAGGAAGTTGGTACAAGCCAGAAAACAAAGCAAAGTTCGACGCTAACTGGGACGCGATCTTCAGCGAACCCAATACTAAAACAGAAACAAAGGCGCAATAAACTATGTCAACAACCTATCTTGATTTAACTAACGAACTTCTCAGAGAGCTAAATGAAGTGACGTTGACAAATGGTACGTTTTCAAACGCTGTTGGTGTTCAACAACACGTTAAAGACGCTATTAACCGTTCATACTTTGATATTATAAACGAAGAAACCAAGTGGCCTTTCTTAGCTGTTGCTGAGAGTGGTGATACAGATCCGATGTACGGTAATACCTACGTCGAGACAGTCATCGGCACACGGTTCTATGAATTAAAACCCGCAAGCTCAAGCATTACTACCGACTACGGTTCTATAGATTGGGAAAACTTCTATCTTACAACCGTAGGCGTGACGGACGAAGTAGCCCCCTACCAAGCCCGCAACTTAAGATTCATGACCACCGAAGCGTGGAAAGACTTTCGCAGAATCTCCGAGAACTTAGACGACGCAGACACGCAACAGTATGCAATTCCCTCTGCTGTTATCCGGAGCCCGGACTCGCGCAAGTTTGGACTCAGCCCTATACCCGACAAGGTTTATCGCATTTGGTTCTATGCGTGGAGCCTTCCGACAAAGCTGTCAAGCGCCACAGACGAAGTAGTCTTCCCGGAGATGTACTCGGCTGTGTTGCTAGCTAAGGCCCGATATTATATCTGGCAGTTTAAAGACAACCCGCAAGCAGCCGCTTTCGCCCTAGACGACTTTAAGAAAGGTCTACGGAGTATGCGTTCAAATCTTATTGAACCTGCACCCACCTACATTAAAGATGACAGAATGAGATTCGTATAATATGGCCGCATCGCAACCTTTTGGTGTCTCATGTAAAGGTGGTTTAAATACTAACCTCAACCAACTAGAGATGCTCGCACAGCCCGGCTTAGCTACGAAGTTAGTAAACTTTGAAGTTGATCCTGACGGGGGCTATAGGCGCATCAATGGCTACACAGCCTTTGGAGACACGCGGCCTAATGGTGCTAATGAAGTGCTAGGCATGTTTGTTTATGCAGACGGCTTAGTAGTGTGTTCAGACGACGGGATTTTCTTTAGCCAAGACGGCGAAGACACATGGCTCCAAATTAACAGAGCAAGCGTGGCTGGCGGCGGCGATGATCACACAGCCTTTACAGGCCGTAGCATGGATGCGCGAACCGCTCAAGAACAAACAACCTTCGCAATCTTTGAAGGCAACACAGATTACGGCAAGCTGATCATTACAGACGGCGTTAATAAGCCTTTTCTTTTCTACATGACAGGGACGGGCGGTTTAACAACCCGTACATTCTTTGCTGAGGAAATAACGGTCAGCGGCACTGTAGCTCCGACAGTCTGTGTTATTCACGATAGTCACTTAGTAGTTGCAGGGGCTCCATCGGCTAAAAATACAGTTTATTTTAGCGGCCTTCTTGACCCCGAGAGTTTTTCAAGCTCTGGGTCAGGCAGCATTTTATTACCCGATCAGATAGTGGGTTTAAGGAGCTTTAGAGACGATCTAATTATATTTTGCAGAAACAGTATTCATAAGCTTGTGAACATAAATGATGCTACGAACATTGCAATAGTCCCAGTTACGCAGAACGTAGGCTGCTTAAGCTCACACAGCATCCAAGAGATTGGCGGAGATTTAGTTTTCCTTAGTCCTGATGGCATACGCTCGGTGGCAGGAACATCACGGATTGGCGACGTTGAGCTAGGCTCCGTCAGCCGACAAATACAATCTATTATATCAGCTATTGCTAGGTCGATTAATTCTTTTACAATCACTAGTGCTGTTTTAAGAAGCAAATCTCAATACAGGCTGTTCTATAATACAGATGGTGGCTCAACAGCAGCCGCAAAAGGCATTATAGGCACCTTGACGGCCAACGGCTTTGAGTGGTCAGAAACAATAGGCATCCAAGCCACGGGCTTTACTTCGGGGTTTTCGTATACAGGTGTTGAAAAGCTTTATCACGGCGACAACCAAGGCTATGTTTATAACCACAATAGCGGCAACAGCTTTTATTTTGGCGGCACTGCTTTAGATATTACGGCGCGATATCAAACACCTCATTATGATTTTGGCGACGTCGGAACCCGAAAGACTATGCAGTACGTCAAACTCTCTTTTACCCCGGAGGGTTCAGTAAGCCCTACAATGCGAATACGCTACGACTACGAAGACACAAATATACCGCAGCCCGCAGAGTATGTGCTTGATAATGTACCAACGCCGGCTCTTTTTGGAAGCGCGCTTTTTGGCACCGCTGTATTGGGTGCGAGCACTGACCCGATGTTACGCCAAGCAATAGAAGGAAGCGGCTTTGTTTGTAATTTTCAAATTAAAAGCTCGGATCAAAAACCCCCGTATGCCATTAATGGTATATACATAAATTATGTCCCATCCGGTAGGAGATAACCCAAAATGGCAGGAACAAGCTACACACGACAAAGTACACTTACTGATGGCGATACGATTACTGCGCTGCTCTTTAACGCTGAATATAATCAACTAGTCACCGCGTTTTCGTATTCTGCTACAGGAACGACAGGACACCAACATGATGGGGGTGCTGGCGAGGGCGGAAACATTGAGATCATCGGCGACCAAGATTTTTTAAATAAGCTAGTGGTTGACGGGACTAATAATCGCTTTGGGGTTTTTGTAGAAGTAGGCGGAAGTGCCGTAGAACAAATTCGCATCCAAGATGGTGCTATTGTTCCTGTAACTACTAATGATATTGACTTGGGTACAGCCTCTTTAGAGTTTAAAGACGGCTTCTTTGACGGCACAATCCACGTAGATACCTTGGATGTAGATGCCAATGCAACTGTGGCAGGGACTTTGGGTGTCACAGGTGTCTTGACTGCAACATCTTTAGACATCTCTGGAGACGTTGACGTTGATGGAACTTTAGAAACTGATGCTCTATCTATTGCTAGTGTTGTTGTTACAAGTACTGCGGCAGAATTGAATCTTTTAGACGGAGTAACTTCTACAACTGCTGAACTCAATATCTTAGATGGTGTTACGTCTACTTTCACTGAACTGAATCTTCTAGACGGCGTAACCTCTACAACCGCAGAGCTAAACATCCTAGACGGTGTTACGGCTGATTCGGCTGAAATAAACCTTTTAGACGGTGTGACCTCTACAACCGCAGAGCTAAACATCCTTGATGGTGTTACGTCCACCGCGGCTGAAATAAATGCACTGGATGGTATAACTGCTGTAGTCGGCGAATTGAACGCTCTGGATTTAGGCGCAACAGCCGTTGGAACTGCGGTGGCTTCAAAGGCCGTAATACTAGACGCCAACAAAGACTATACCGGGATACGAAACTTAACCGCCACTGGCACCGTAGACGCGACAACCGTAGAGTTTGATAACCTGTCAGGCACAGGCGCTGTAAGTGTCACAAACATTCTTGACGAAGATGATCTTGTGTCTGATAGCGCTACAGCCCTAGCCACTCAGCAAAGTATTAAAGCCTATGTCGATGCACAGGTAGATACTACTGACACACTAGCTGAGATACTTGCTATTGGTAACACCTCTGGCGGCACAAACGTAGAGCTTACTACTACCGACAAGGTTCAGTTCAGAGATGCCGCGATATACATAAACTCTAGCGCCGACGGTCAGCTAGACATTGTTGCCGATACCGAGATTCAGATTGTTGCTACAACCGTTGATATTAACGGTGCTGTAGATGTTAGTGGGGAAATAATCGCGGCTTCTCTAGACATCTCAGGCGACATAGACGTAGATGGCACCACTAATCTGGACGTTGTGGATATAGATGGCGCTGTGGATATGGCTAGCACTGCACTGGTTACAGGGGTTTTGACCACTACAGCGGCTACTGTGTTTAATGGTGGTTTTGCTTCTAATGCCAACTCTAGCTTTAGTAGCTCACTTACTCATGCGGCCAATGCTGCATTGGCTACGTTTAATAACACCGCAACTGGAGAACCAGTAGCAATCTATTTAGGAGCTATTGCGGATAATGGTGGTGCTGGAAATAAAGGGGCTATTTATTTTGATGCAGGGGCAGACGGCTCCGTCGCTAATAACTCACTAAGTTTTAATGCAGACCATCAAAGCAACATAACGCCAGACATGACTATCACGCCTTCGGGGGTAAGCATAGCAGGCACTCTAGGCGTTACTGGAGTCCTAACAGGCGCTTCCTTAGACATCTCTGGAGACATTGACGTAGATGGCGTTACTAACTTGGATGTTGTGGATATAGATGGCGCGTTGACTCAAGACGGCGGGGCGGTCTTTAACGAGTCTGGTGCTGATGTAGACTTCCGTGTTGAGTCTAATACGAATACTCATGCGCTGTTTGTTCAAGGGTCAGATGGTAATATCGGTATAGGCACCGCCTCCCCTGCCGCATACGCGCACATTGTACCCACAGATGCAGAACTTAATGACCAATTCGTGGGTCTTAGGGTGTCTAGGTCAGTGAGCTTAAAAAGCGCTCAGTATGGAACTATTAACCAGTCTGGCGGAGCTTTAACTTTAACTTCTACTGTAACAACAGGTTCAGCCAGTGGGTCGGTGCGGCTTCTTTCAAGCGATGATGGTTCATCAACAAAAACCTTAGCTAACTTTGCTAACAATAATGATCTGTCTCTGTACGAAGATACAGGCACCACAGCCAAGTTTTTCTGGGATGCTAGTGCAGAATCTTTAGCGTTATCAGGCACTGGCGGTCTAGCAGTAACAGGAGACTACTCATCTACAACTTCAGGAACCTCAAACCTAAGACTAGGCGTAAACGCAGGTAACTCCATCATCGCGGGTGGTAATTATAATACTGTCGTGGGTGATGAGGCAGGTACTGCTATTACTACGGGTGATTATAATGTTGCTTTAGGTTATCGCGCTCTTTTATCAGATACACAGGGAACAGGAAGCACCGCAATAGGGCCAAGTGCTTTACTGAACCAAAATTTTACTTCAGCTACAACAACTTACAATACAGCTGTGGGTTATGGAGCCGGATCACAAATAACCACAGGCACAAACAACACTACCATAGGCGCACTAGCACTAGACGCTAACACAACAGCAAGCAACAACACTGCTGTGGGGTATGCTTCTTTAGGTGCTAATACTACAGGCACAGCGAACGTGGCTTTAGGCGCTCTTTCTTTAGACGCAAACACTACAGGAAGTTATAACACCGCATTAGGGCATGAAGCCGCAACCGCCGCAACCACCGCAAGTAATAACACAGCCATAGGCGGCTTTGCGCTACGAGTTAACACTACTGGGGCGGCCAACGTTGCTGTAGGAACTCAGGCTTTAATAGGAAACACAACAGCAGATAACAACACAGCAGTTGGCTATAACACTTTAGCCGCTAACACAACTGGCGTATCAAACACTGCCGTAGGTGGCCTAGCACTAGACGCCAACACAACAGCTAATAACAACACCGCTGTAGGCTACCTTTCTTTAAGCGCCAATACTGAAGGTTTTAGTAATGCGGCTCTAGGGCGAGGAGCTTTATCTTTAAACGAAACAGGCGATAACAACACCGCCTCCGGTACAAACGCCTTACTGTCGAACACCACAGGCGGTAATAACACTGCTGTAGGAACAAGCGCACTAGACGCCAACACAACGGCAGACAACAACACTGCTGTAGGCTATGCTTCGCTTGGTGCTAATACCACTGGCGCGGGCAACGTCGCACTAGGGCGTCAGGCTTTAACGGCCAACACAACAGCAAGCTCTAACGTAGCAGTCGGGCAAGACGCCCTGCTTAGTAATACTGAGGGACATAACAATACTTCTGTAGGTACTAGCTCTTTAGCGGCCAACACAACAGCAGATTATAACGTAGCAGTAGGGCGCTCGGCTCTAGGAGGCACAACGACAGGGGGGAATAACACTGCGGTGGGTTCGTGGGCACTAGACGCCAACACAACAGGTCAAGGCAATACAGCGACTGGCTATGGTTCTTTAGGTACCAACACAACCGCCAATTTTAACTCATCTTTTGGTTTTAACTCTTTAATTAGTAACACAACAGGTAGCGATAATAACGCCTTTGGTACAAACGCCTTGGCTTCTGTTACTACAGGCGCTAATAACGTAGCGATGGGTCGAGATGCTTTAAACAACAACTCAGCCAGTAACAACACTGCTTTAGGTCATAATTCCTTAAAGGCTAATACAACTGCTTCAGGTAATGTTGCAGTAGGCTATCTAGCCATGGAGGACTCTACCACAGCCGCTAATGCTACCGCAGTTGGCTATGAGGCTTTAGCCAACAACACTACCTCTAATGGAAACCACGCTTTTGGCTTTAGAGCTTTGACAGCCTGTACCACAGGGTCGTCTAATATTGCTTTGGGGGGTCAATCGTTAGACGCTTGTACCTCGGGTGCTAACAACGTAGCAGTAGGTAATAATTCCGGAGGAGCACTCACAACAGGTATTCGTAACGTCATAATTGGTGAATCAGCAGGTGATCACAGTCCTAGTCTTACTACTGGCAATTATAATGTTCTTATAGGTGCATACGCGGATGTAACTGCCGCTAGTGCTCAGTTTGCTATAGCTATAGGCTATGACGTTTCAGGGGAGGCAGGTTACACAACAATTGGCCAGCAGACTACCGACATAAGAGCGCAACACGGCGTAGCAACTTGGGCGACAGTGTCAGATGAGCGATACAAGAAGGATATTGAAGACTGCACAACAGGGCTTTCCTTCATCAACTCATTGCGATCAGTAACTTGGAACTACAAGACTCTCGGCGAACTCCCAGAAACCTTTAGCGCCTATGAAGAAGGTTCTACTGAAGTCTTTAAGAACACTCAAACTAACCACGGCCTTATTGCTCAGCACACCAAGGAGGCTATTGATGCTGATAGCGGCTTGAAGGATGGCTTTAAACTTTGGGACGAAAGAGAAGATGGTTCTCAGGAAGTAGCAGAGGCCGCACTAATACCAATCTTGGTTAAAGCCATACAGGACTTGTCTGATCAAGCAATAGCACAAGCCGACATTATCACAAACTTAACCGCAAGACTCGAAGCACTGGAGGCATAATATGTCACAAGTAGAAGATCGTAAAGCAGAACAACTAGCACAAGACTACTCAGCAATGGGTGATAGTGTAGTACTTATCACAGCCACTATCGCCGCAGAAGCTGATGAAGATAGCCAAGGAACAGTTGAGCGTAATGTTCAGCACCTAGAGCTTATGGTTGCTAAAGACGATTGGGGCGATGAAGACATGACTGCGGTTAGTGCCGCCATTAGCTCTGGCAATGAGTACATATCATAATGGACTTAATACTACAGAGCCTCAAGTCTAGGACGATACAATTTAGCATTGCGTTGACTGTTTTAAGCATGGCTCAAGGGTACACTGGTTTATTGCCTGTTAGTCAAGGCTCACAAGCACTCATCGGAATAGGTATTGCAGTATGTATTGTGGTGCTTAGATCAGTCACTACTGTGCCCTTAAACGCTAAATAACTAAAAAAGGAGAGCTTAGCATCATGAACGAAACCAAAGACGTAGTAGACATAGCCGCCGCAAGTACCGGGATTCTTGCACTAATGAGTTGGCTTCCGCCTATTGCTTCGTTGTTTACGATTGTGTGGTTAGGCATCCGTATATTTGAATCAGAAACCATTCAGAAGCTTATTGCTAAGAGGCAGACTAAAAAATGAGTAATAAAAGACATGCACGTAATATTAATAAGGCTCTGAAGGCTCTGAAGCGAAAGCAGTTGGCTAGAGGCGGAAAGTCTGTGTCGGCTCTAGAGCCTAAGCAACTTAAAGCAGTCCCTAAACCTGTGCCAAGAGAGCTATATGACGACAGCGTTAAGCCTATTGCGCCTCCTAAAAGTGGGGGAATTAAACTACCCATTAAGCAAGTTAAAGCGGCTCCACAGCCCAAGCAGGTTAAAGTTAAAAACCCTGTGATCTCTGATCCGGCTCCAAAGCCTATAAACCCCTCGCTCTTTTCTGATCCAAAGCTAGGGACTCCTAGAGATATTAAGCCCGTTGAGCGCGTAGGCTCAACGGGCGGAAGAAGAGGCTCTTCTACTGGAGGGTCTGGTGGGCCTATTAATGAAAGTTTAAACTTTAGTCACGGCGTCCCTTCTAATATGCAATCTGCTGCTTTAGGAAATGCTCCTACTCAGGGCTTAAAGCAAGCAGTCGGAAACGAACTACGTGATCCAAACGGTAATATAGTTGATCCAGAAAATTTACCGGATAATATGGTTCTTACAGAAGGTCGCGGAGGAAAAAGAGTAGAGTTTTCTCCTGATTATGTTGTACAGCCTACTGATCGTGCGTATGCTCAACGAAATGTTGAACAAAGAGTACAGCAACAATCTATGCCCCAATCCCAACAATCTCAAAATGTGACGAAACGAAGCATGATGGGTAGTGGTTTCACAGGACTTACTCCTGCTCAGTTAGCTAAACTTGCTGAAGACTACGGAGGAGGATATAATCCAGATACAGAAGGAACACAAACAGAAAACGGCACTACAGGCACTGGAGGCACTACAGGCACTGGAGGCACTACAGGCACTACAGCAAGTAGCGACGAAACAGATCCGTCAGGCTCTGGAACCGAAGAAACAAATCCGGATGGTGTAGATAATGGCGGAACTACACCAATCCCCGAAGGCGAGCGAGGCTTTAAGTCTCCTGAATATGTCCCAGATGGCGCTGCGCCTATAAATCTAGCTCCCTATGATCCGGGTGTTCCTGATCTGAAGCAGATGGAAGCGGAATCAATACTTAAACCTGTCCCAAAAGCTGAGCAATGGGCTAATAAGTTTGTTGATCAATATCCTGAGTTCACTAATGCAGAAAGAACTGAAATGCAAGCATGGGCAGTAGCAAACAGAGCCGGTAGTGACGCACAGATGCCTGCTTGGTTTGTAGGCAACCATGATTTCTTAAAGGGCATTGAAGCTAGCAACAGCATGACATACGACACGACTGCACAAGCACCCGAAGGAACTATAACAGGCGAAGATGATATCCAACAGCTCGGCGACGCTACAGACGCAACTTCTAGTACAGTCGAAGCAGGAGCTTTAACAGCCACACAGGGTGATGTAGACCAAGCAGATGTTGAACTAGGAGACGGAAAAGCAAAAACATACAAAGCTACAACCACCTCTGGTCAGATGGCTGATACTGTAGCCGCACAGGGTGAAGTAAGCATAACGGGCGTTGCGGGCCAAGGAACAGCCGCGAGTGTTGACACCGCACAGCGCGATGCAGAGGCTGAAAAGGCCGCAATGGGTGTTGCCGCTGATAGACCCGCATATACAGATTATGCAATAGCCGCTCAGTCAGATGAGCGTTATACAGTCATTGAAGCTAAAGACCCTGAAGTAGCTGAGCGCATGGCTCAAACAATGTCTGAAAGAGAGAAAAGAGATCTTCTAGATATAGTCTCTAAAGAGGGTGTAGTACTTGAAGATATTCCCGAGTTTAAACTAGCTAAAGAACGTGTAGCACAAGTAGGCGAGGCCAAGAGCCGTAAAGCTTCTGAGATTGGCAGTGTGCCGCCTATTGATATGCAAGAACGCCAAGGCATTACCGGCGAAGTTTCTAAAGGAGATGCCTCGCAAATTGGTGGTGTTCCTACAGCCGCCGCCGCTAAAATGGATGCAGTAACGGGCGAGGCACGTAAGACAGCCGCCGCAGATATGTTAGCAGTAGTTGCAAATGTGCCGAAAGAAGTTTCAGCGGCTCTTGTCGAAGATCCTGCAACAGTTATAGCTCAGATAGATTCGGGCGCTGATCCAGTTGTTGTAGCCGCAGTAGCCGCCCTGCCACTTGAAGCCCTAGTCTCTACACAAATGGAAGGTTTATTGGCCGGAATGGAAGATGGCAATACGCCTGCTTGGGCTCGACCCGCTATAGCGGCTATGGAAGCTAAGATGGCTCAGAGGGGTTTAAGTACTTCGACTGTAGGCCGTGATGCTCTCTTCAATGCTATTATTCAGAGTGCACTACCTATTGCTCAAAGTAATGCTCAGGCACTACAGACGCGAGCACAACAGAACCTTAGCAACCAACAGCAAGCTAATTTAGGCACTGCTCAGAACACGATGCAGATACGCCTTCAGAACCTTGCAAACGAACAGACCTCTGCATCTCAAACAGCAGATATGGCACAGCAGATTAAAGTCCAGAAAGGAACCTTTGATCAACAAGCAGTAATGACTACTGCGCAACAGAAACAAGAAACAGATTTAACTAATGCTCAGATGGCTCAACAGCGATCACAGCAAGAGTCTTCACAGCGTCAACAGGCCGCTATATCTACTCTAGGCGCAGAGGTTCAATCAGACTTAGCTAACTTACAAGCTATGAATGCCGCAGGCTCGCAAAACATGACAGCCGAACAGCAGTCTAAGCTTGCAGGCTATAATGCTCAAGTTTCTAGAATTATGCGTCAAGCAGAGCTAGATCAAGACATGACGAAAGCTAATCTCTCTAATGAGCTTCAGCTTGAAATGAAAAACTTGACCGAAGCAAACGCCACAGACCGAGAATCTATGTCGGCAGTTAACCAAGGGCGCTTAGCAGACCTCAATGTTCTTGTAGACTTTAAAAAGACTAATGCTAATCTTTCTCAACAGATGGACTTAGCTAATCTAAACAACGATCAGCAAATGGAACTAGCTAATCTCTCGGAAAGAGCCGCAACTGACGGCGCTAACATGACTGAAGCTAATCGCATGAAGCTTCAAGAGCTTACTATCTATACAAGCATGATGGCTAAGAACGAAGATCTGCGACAGAATGCAGAGATGGCTCAGTTAAGCGCCTCTGAAAAAGTACAGTTAGCTAATCTTACTTTTGAGAACCAAGCAGATTCGGAGAGCATGAGTGCTGAAAACACGGCTCAGCTTCAAGTCTACGAGAAAAAGATGCAAGCCGGCCAAGTTAACGCACAGTTAGCTCAGGCTATGGGCTTAGCAAATCTAAGCAACGAGCAGAGCGCCGCGATGTTCAACGCTCAAATCAACGCTAACTTTGACATGAGTAAGATGTCTAACGAACAACAGATGGAGATGGCTAATAGCAAGTTCATGCAGACTATGACAGCCACCCAGTTTAGCGCCGATCAACAATCAGCCGTTCAGAACGCAACACTTCTAACACAAACTGATTTAGCTAATGCAGACGCAAGAACCCGCGTCTCAGTAGAGAATGCTAAGAACTTCTTGACTATGGATATGGCGAACCTTAGCAACGCACAACAAGGCATTGTTATGGATCAACAGATGGCTCAACAGAGTTTGTTGTCTGATCAAGCTGCACAGAATGCCGCTAAGCAGTTTGGCGCAACGTCTCAGAATCAGCTAGATTCATTTTTAATCAGCCAGTCTAATAACATGAAGCAGTTTAATACAAGCGCCCGAAACGCTATGGAGTCCTTCAATGTTACCGAGACAAACCGCGCAGCAGCTATTGAGGCCGGTAATATGCTACAGGCTGATACCTTTACTGCACAGCTTGAAGCAGATATTAATAAGTTTAATGCTAGTATTGATAATCAAAGAGATACTTGGAATGCGGCAAATGCTCAAGCTATAGAACAGTCTAATGTCTCTTGGAGACGACAGGCCAATACAGCCGATACAGCAGCCGCAAACGCTTCTAACCAACAGAATGTTCAGAATGCTTATAATATTTCGGCCTTGGATCAGACGCAACTCTGGCAACAGCTTAGAGACGAAGCGGCCTATGTCCGCCAGTCGTTTGAAAATAACGAGCAGCGCGAAGCTCAGTTGATTGCTACAGCTATTGGGAATGAAAGTGCGACAAGCAGTAAAGATACGAGCACTACAACATCAGCGTTAATTAATATATTAAAAAGTTATGGCTACAGCGGAACGTCTACAACAACTCCATCAGGCCCCGGCCCTTGGGGACAGTGATATTAATACTTAAAGTTGGACTTAGCCTAATCAAACACACATAAAGGATACAAGATAATGGGATTTTTTAGCAAGATATTTAAAAGCGTTGGGAAGGTTTTTAAGAAAATCGGCAAAGGCATTAAGAGCGCATTTAAAAAGTTCGGCAAATTTATGAACAAGATTGGTATTCTTGGTCAGGTGGCTATGTTCTTTATTATGCCCGCTATCGGCAATGCCCTTCTGGGAGCGGCAGGTTCAGCGGCTGTGGGTGTTGCAGGCACGGCAGGTTATGTAGCGGCTGTCCCCGCGTCAGGTTTATTAGGAGGCGCTCTGGGTTCAGTAGGCGTAGCAGCCGGCAAAGCCGCAGTATGGGTAGGCCAGAAGATAGCAACGGTAAAGTCTGTGTTTAGCAACATCACTGGCGGAGTTATGGAGACTCTAGGAAACTTTGCTAAGACGGCCACTAATAAATTAGCTAATTTCGTCGGCATGGATAATGTGTTTGCGGACGCAGCCCAGAACTTCTTTGGCCCTACATCTGGATCTACCGGAACTATGATTACAAACTCAGCAGGTGAGCAAGTTGCAGACTCTGCATTCTCCAGAAGCTTTGGTGCGGACGCACGGTTTCAGAACTTGACTAAAGGCTCGGAGTTCTTCAAAGGTGTTAAAGAGTCCCGAGCACTTCAAGTAGAAGGCTTAAAAGCAGACATAGTAACAAACCTCCCGGACGCCTTTAAGGCCCCTCCAGTTGAAAGCTCTATAAAGGCCGCTACAGCCCCCGCTGATCTTGTGTCATCTTCTTCTTCAATGACAGGTGAGCAAATAAAGTCCTTTGGAGCTGATCTGTCTGACGAGATGTTGAACGATTATAAGTTTAAACTAGAAGGAGTGGCCGGCGATCAGAAGTTTACTTTTGGTGACAGGATAAGATTCATGTCGCCAGAAAGTTTAACAGAGCTAGGAAAAGTAGACGATATTAATTATTTTAATAACTTTAAAACTTCTGTTATTGACGCGGCTACACAAAGAGCTTCGGGTGAACAAGGAATAGGCGCCTTATATGATACGTTAAATAGTGCTCAATATGAGGCGGTTAGTGTGCCTAAGCCTGAAAGCTTGTTAGCTTCCGTAGGAAACGCAGTTGCAGGGCTTCCTAAAAAAGCTATAGAAGAGGGCACGAAGTTCCTTAATGATCCTTTTGGAGACATAGGCACAAAAGCCACAGGCGCTTTACAAACTAAAGTTTTACAAGGCATAGGGCTTGAGAACAAGCCGGTTTATAATCAAGGAAATACTATTTACGCAGACGTCCCTACTTTTCAAACAGCCGACGTAGGTTCTTACGGCGCTCCAGAGACTATGAATGCTCGGGCTTTTGAACAACAAGTAACTAGCAACCCTATGGCCTACGGCTATACTGCTTTTCAATATGGCAACTATATGTCTCAATACGGCATAACAGCTTAAAAGGTTTAAATTATGGCATCAGTAGAAGAAGAATATAAGAAAATCCAAGCTAGCGGCAAACGTCCTCTTCCCGGCCAGTCTTTGACTAATGACCCCGAGAACCCTGCGCCGTATGAAAAAGCCCCTGAGTTTACTTCAGTCCACGCGGCTTCAGAGTATATGTTTGGTAAGTTTATTGAGCCTAACACATACACAGCGCTCATGACGGCCATTGATGACGGTGCGGCTGTTATGGACATTGTTCAGTCTGTGTTGTTTTCAGAGTTTCAGGAAGGTAAGTTCAACCCCGACTTAATGTTAATGCTAGTTGAGCCTGTTGCTTATATGCTTATTGCCTTGGCCGAAAAACTCGATTTAGATATTACTGTTTATCGTGGCGAGCTAGAAGACGAAGACGAAGAAGAACAAATCTTAGGAGTTTCTTTTTCCGAAGAGCGTTTGAAGAAACTTCAGAAAGCAGGGCAGTCTGGGCGCGTCCCGGCGAATACTATTACACCGCAGATGGAACAACAGCTAGAAGAGCTGCCTGAAATACCCGCTTTAAAGGCTAAACAAGGTAGCTTATTGTCAGCGCCTGATGAGGCTCTTGATCCGAACAAACAAAGTTTAATGTCTCCACCCACAGGAATTTAATACTATGGCTATTAGAGAATTTGGAGAATCGCTTCTTCAGGATGTACGCGCAAGAAATGATAAAAGAGCAAGCGACAGCCGTAAACGTCAGCGCAAGAGTGATCTTTTAAGCTTAGGTGCTATGGGTTTAATGCAGTTTGGAAACTCAAAGCTTTCTAGCCAGTGGGACACCTTTAGTAAAAACTCTGATGTGTTGAATACAAACATAATGATCTCTTCGGCTGAGAAAGCTAATACGGGTATTGGCGGCTTAGAGACTAAAATTACAGACTCTGGAAACTCTGTAGGCGACTATTTTACTAATAGAAGTGTTGACGAAACTCTCAACAACCTATTGCTCCGCGAAGAAAATATAAACTGGAATAAAGACGAAGCAAGCAGACAGAAATTTAGGGCTGCTTTTGCTCCGCAGATTAGAGATCTAGAGTCTACTAAAGCCTCTGCCTTATCAGCCACCGCTCAATACGAAGACGCGCTTTCTAATCGAGAAAAGTTTGCAGCTAGTGGAACTAAAGAAGACGCCGAGACAATGGCAAGAAGCAAGCTTGGGAATAGATTAACGGGTCTTGTAGACCAGAGCGGCAAACAGAAAGAAGCGCAAGATAGCTTTAGAAACAGCCTATATGCAAAAAGCGCTAGCGGGCTTGCTATCTTTGATAAGATTCTTAAAGAGACAGGCGGTGATTTTGTACAGGCTATAGAGCTTAGCAAAGACTTTCAACTAGATCAAAGCGCTTTAGAGCAGCTTTCTACCACAGAAACAGTGTCTGCAATAGAAAATGGTGTCGTGGTGTCAGCTAAAAAAGTTACAGGTGCTGATGGAATAACCACGTTTTCAGACGCGAAGCAGTTAAATTTAAACACAGAAGCAGGTCAAGTAGCGGCCATGCTTGGTCAGTTTGATGCTGCCGCTCAGTTACAATCTACTATAACTCCTGACGGAATTAACCTGATGGTTAACAAAGAAAACGGGTTTACAATGGTGCCTGCCACCACTGCGCAGGTTACGAAAAATAACGAGCTGTATGATAAGTTTTATGCTTCTCACCGAGTTGCGTTTGTAAGCAAGGCTGAATCCGACAGTATGGACGCTAGAAGATATGCTATGCGAGCGCTAACATCGTCTACAGATTGGCAAGAGTTTGTCGGTCAAACTATGTCGGCGAATATTGAAATTGCAAAAGCTAAGCAGTCCATCCAAGAAAACAATCCCGAAGCCGACGAGATAGCTTTAGAATCTTTATATGATGCAGACAAAACAATTAAAGATCTAACACTCGAAGTATCTCTTATCTTTCAGCAACAGAATGCTCAGATGGAACAGATTAAAGAAAACAACCCAATACTCGGGCCAAAAACTGCTGATGATGCTGATACTGCGAAAAGGGCCGACGGGAAACCTAGTGGTGTCGGGGGAATAATAGTTAAAAGTACAACAAGCGCTAACATTACTACAGATTTCATAGGTCAAACAAGTGAAAATACTGTCATAGGCGATGATGCGTTTGCTTTAGACAGAGTTAAAACTTTCGTTGATAAACGAGGCGGAACCCTGACCCAAGAAGAAATGGGCGATCTTATTACTGCCAGTAAAGGGGCTTCAGAAATAGAAGCTTATTTAGTAGAGACACAAGGCTACGAGCCCGAAGATAGTTCTGGAGTTAAACCAGATGTTGCGTTCGCGCCCACAAGAAATAAATATGGTTCTCTGGGGCTAGCAAGCTCTGATTCTCTAAAAAGCCTTTTAGCCAACGCTCGTTCTAGGCAAGAAGAAACTAAAATAAAACGAAAAGCCTATAACGACATGAGTCGAGAGGAGAGAAGCACACATCGTGAAACCGGAGTATACCCGACGCATATCCAGAAGAAGATTGATGAAGGGACTATTTAACAATGGCGACAACCACTCTACAGCTTCCAGACGGAAAGACAGTTACTTTAGAGCATCCCGATGAAACCACTAAAGAGGAACTGCTTAGCTTTGTGCAGGATAAGTATAGAACGTCTGATACAATCTCTACGCCCACGACGGCCCAAAGCCTGCTAGAAGAGGCTTCTGAAAAACCAAGCATAGGTGCGGATCTAAAGCGCGTCTTGCTTGATACTCAACGGGACTTCGTAAGCCTTATAGATTATTTGCCCGGTGATGCTTTCGGAACAGATGACTTAGGAGATGTTGCAAAGCAAAAAGAACTAAGCAAACGTGCAGGCTTTGGATACTTAGAGACGTCTAAGCACATTGATCCGCTGACCGGTAAGATCAAAGCCCCTGAAACTATGGTCGGCATGGCGGCTTCTATTATCCCTTACATTGCAGGCACGGGAGCTTTAGTTAAGATAGGCGCTAAGACTGCTTTAAAAGTGGCACCTAAGCTTGCGGCGCGCAATGTGCCCAAAGCTGTACAATATACATTAGCAGGTGCAGGAGCCTCGCAGGTTCTTACTGACTTAGACGACAATTTGTTTGATGCTGTTGCTTCGATCTTCCCTGAAGGTTCTAAAAACACAGTCATTGAAGCGCTCCAAGCAGACGAAAATGACACACAGGCGGCTAAAAGATTAAAGCTTCTTATAGGCGATGTGGGTTTAGGCTTTGCGCTTGATGGTTTATTTAAAGCTGTGCCGGCTCTTAAGAATATATTGACTGCCAAGAACCCCTCAGTCGATGAGCTTACCGAAGCTTTGACCGGCAAAGGCGCAGAGCTAGCGCGCATGAGTATGCGTAGAACTGATGCAGAAGCCAGAGCTGTGGGCAAAACCCCGGCTATCCGAACAGATCTACCGTCTGAAAAAGAAGTCCTTACAGAAGATGTCAGTGGGTTAAAGCAGCTTGATGATCAAAACACCGAGGGCAAGAAAGGGGTTGAGTGGGCGAAGGCTAAAATAAACCAAGTCCAACAGCAGATTTTTACCTCTAGGGGCTATGCAACTCCAAAGATGTTTACTTTCTTTAATCAGAGCCAAGCCCAACAACGCGCTACACTTGTAGAAGCTACGCAGATTTCTAGGCGTCTAACTAATGCTCTTGATTCGTTTACGGATAAGACTGCTAGGACTATGAATGCTGATAAGGCCCAAGAGCTGTTAACCACCGACGTCTCTAAATATACTGACTTGCCCTTTGAACAACAAGCAATACAGCTAGCCGAAGATTCTAAGATTTCGGTAGGCGTTGCCGAGTCTGTTTTAGACGCTCGTTATTTAATTGATAAAGTATCTCTACAGCTTGCCGGAAGCAAGGGGTTTTTAAAAAACACGATTGAAAGCATTCAGGGGAATGTCGGACAATACTTACGCACTTCTTATAAAGCCTTTGATGACGCGGCGAACTTTGTTATTGACCCAGAGTTGAAGCGAAAAGCTATTGGAGTTTTAAAAGACTCTAAGCTTGTGTCCAATCCTAAGCTAACTGAAGTTCAGGCGCGCCGCTTGGCCACCAAAGAAATAAACGAGCTCCTTGGTAAATCAGATAAGAAAGTGCTTGACCACATGACGCAAGTTCGGCGCGTGGCTAAGTTCCATCAAAAGAATGTTAATATGCCTCAAGAAATTAAAAACCTATTAGGTGAGATAAAAGACCCTGCTGAAAACATAATTCTTAGTTTAAGTAAAGCCGCGAGGATCTACGAGGTTAATAACTTTTATCAAATAGCTAACCAACTTGGGAAGTCCGGCAAGTATATTCAAGGCCCTAAAAGCATAGCTGTTGAAGAAGGCAAATTAACTACAAAAATACAGAGCACTAACTCGATTCTTGATGGCAAATATACTACGCCTCAAATGGCTAAGTTCCTAGCGCGCCAAGAAGACTCGCTTGCGTTTTTATCTACTAGCACTAACGGAGCTGCTGAAGCCTACAAAGTCTTTTTAAAATATAAAGGCGCGGCACAAGCATCTAAAACTATCTACAGCCACGTTACAGGGCTTCGCAACATAATTGGTGGCGCGCAGTTTGCAATAGCTAACGGAGACTTGGCCGCGTTCAACCCTTTTTCTAAAAACAGAGGACACATGAAAGTCTTGTGGAATCAGATGGACGGGAAAGGCGATAAAGAACTAGATACGATTTATGCTAAGTTTGTAGACTTGGGGGTGATTAACACCAACATTAAAATTAATCAGTTTAAAGAACTTATAAAACTTTCTTCTAAGGACTTTGGCACTACACCAATAACTAATCAAATTAAGAATAACAGAGTCCTGCGTTTCATGGAAGACTCATATATGGCTACAGATGACTACTTTAAAATGTCTGGGTTTATGACAGAGCTAGACACTTTAAAGCGCGCCAAGCCTAGCTCGTCTATAGATGCCTTAGAGCGCGAAGCAGCAGACATTGTGCAAAACACTATTCCTAACTATGATAGGGTTGCTAAGGGCTTAAAGAAACTCAACTATCTTCCGATCGGAAACTTTATATCTTTTCCGGCTGAGATAGTTAGAACGAGCTATCATATTGTTAAGCAAGCTAGTAAGGAGCTAAACTCCGGGAATGCTGTGCTACGGAATCGCGGGCTTAAAAGAATGGCAGGTTTCACTACCGCTATGGTTGGCGTAGGCGAAGCATCTAAACTCTCAGCAGACTTGATGGGTTGGACAGACGAAGAAAGAATGCACCACACAAAGATGGCCGAAGGAAAGTTTGAAAAGAATAGTAACTTTATTTGGTATCGAAAAGAGAACGGCGATATAACTAAGGTGTCTACTAAGTATTTAGACTCTTATAATACTATAAAAGAACCTGTATTAGCTGTCTTAGACAGGATTATAGAAGGCGAACTACGCGGCGAACAGCTTGACGACTATTTAGTTGATGCAGCCTTTAAAGGTGTTTGGACTTTATCAACTCCTTTTCTTACGGAGTCCATCGCTACAAAGGCTATTGGCGACGTAGGTACTGCACTGGCAAGCCCCGACGGAAGAACCCTTGGAGGCAAGTTATTGTTCCCTCCTAGCGATTCAGGCGCTGAGAAAATAGCAACCATGTTTACGCACCTCTATAAGTCCGTCGAGCCGGGAACTGTTACAAGTGTTATGAAGCTTGGTGATTATGTAGATGCTTACACTGGCGAAGAAGAAGAGAAACTAGGGCCTGTGAATAAACATGCGCTGATTGCCAACTTCACAGGGATTAAGTTTACTAATCACAACCCCGATTCGCAGATGAACTTTGCGGTGTCAGACTATAATAAGAAGATGCGCTCTAACGTCAAGCCTTTTTATAAAGTAGGCGAAGACTCGGCTATCTCAATGCTAGATAACTATGTTGCGCGTCAGAGCAAAAACTACGAATATCAACAAGAGTTATTTGAAAAAGTAAACGCCTATTCGTCTCTTTATGGGCGCTACAAGACTCTAAGCATGTTAAAAGAAAGCGGCCTCTCTAGACCCGCAGCAATGAGCATGTTAAAAGGAGAGTTTAAGCCTACAGCTCCTCCCGTTATTGATGATAGGCTTGAAGAGGTTTTAAAGGCTTCAAAGTCTGAAGATGCTAATCTTTACTCTGAGATTTTTAAAACTAAAAGAGAGTATATCTCGGTTTTTAAAGCCTTAGAAGACTTAACACTATATGGCGAAGCAACTTTAAACCCGTTTGACCTCGAAGAAGAAACACTAGAAAGACTCGGAAAAGCAGGCGGCGGCGAAGTGGATGTACCTAACGCACCTTCTGAGCCCGACGAGCGTATCAATAAGCTCACTGGGTTGCCGTACAATGAAGGCGCGGGTACTGCGTACATGGACAGAGATGATCCGCTAAGGGCTTTAAGCATGGCAAAGGGCGGCAAAGTCTTAAGCAAACTAAAAAGAAATTGTAATAAAGCAGGAGGTAAATAGAAATGATAGGCTCTATAGTCTCGTCAGTAACAGGACTCCTTGGGGGTTGGCTAAAGAACAAAGCAGAGAAAGCCCAAGCCACCCACGAACGACAGCTCAGTACTATAAACAACGCGGCTGATTGGGAAACTAAGATGGCCGAAGCCTCGGGGGATTCTTGGAAAGACGAATACTTAATACTGCTATTAACCCTGCCGATGATATTAATCATGTACGGTGCGCTGACTAATGACCCTGAGATTATTGCCAGAGTAAAGTCAGGCTTTGCAGTCCTTAGCACCCTTCCGGTTTGGTATCAATATCTACTGGGCGTAGGCGTCACTGCATCCTTTGGAGTTAAAGGGGCTACCAAGTTTATGAAGCTCTTGGGAAAATGAAACATACCTTAACCCTAAGCCGAACATATAGGCCGTATATAACTCTAGGCACCTTATCGCTGCCGTCCGGCAAAACCCTAAAGACTTTAGAGCGCCCGTGGCTAAACAACCAAACAAACATAAGCTGTATCCCCGAAGGGACTTATGAATGCACTTGGCTTGAGAGCTCTGGGTCTGGAAAGTATGTACAAGTCTGGCACCTACAGGACGTAGAGGGCCGAACCGAGATTCTATTTCATGCCGGCAATCTAGTCCGCGACACTCTCGGTTGTATTCTTGTGGGTTTAAAGCACGGTCACTTAGGCGGAGAGGATGCAGTGCTGTCGTCTTTAAAGGCTTTAAAGGCTATGAGATCTGAGCTAGAGGCCAAGGCGTTTACGCTGATTATAAAATAATACCTACGAAAGGAAAATAACAATGCCACAAAAAGGCAAAGCAAAAGAAAAGATAACGGCTAGTGGAAAGAAAGTAAGCTACGGTCAAGCCGGCAAAGCCAAAGACGGCGGGCCGCGAGTACGTGCCGGGACTGCGAAGGGGGATAGCTATTGTGCGCGGAGTCAGGGTATAAAGAAGGGTTTATCTAAGAAGAAACAAAATGACCCAAACACTCCTAACAACTTATCTCGCAAGCGTTGGCAGTGTTCGGGGGCTAAGTCTAAACGCTAGGATAGCTCCTCAGTCTATTGGGTGGTTTAGCGCAGTCAGCTCATCTTCTAAAAACTGATGCAGCGGCTCTATCTTTTGTTTCGTAAGTTTTACAATGTTTCTCATAATGACCAATTCATTGTCTTTAAAGACCTTATGGAGATCAGCAGCCGGCATACCGCTAATCTCCGTAACAATGACACCTTCGCAGTTTATCAAAACCTTAAAGCCTATAATAGTCGCTTCTTTTCCTTTAGACAATTTCACAAGTACCTCCTACGCAAGCAAGTTCTTGAGAGCCTGTTGTGTTATCTTCGGTTTCAAAGTTCTGCAAGTCGTTCCAGTCTATGCCGCTTGGCATCTCGGCGACTAAGCGCTCGTACTCTTCGGCGCTTATGTCCTCATAAGGGGCTTGCTGATAGACATGATCACTGACCGGCAATAAACTAATCCCGCTAACACTATCAAAGTTCTCCCAGATCCACTGAGTCACTTGAAGGAACTCGTCGTCGGTGTAGTAGACAGTGATGCTTGGCTTATGTTCGCACCAATGATCCTGATAAGCCTTCCAGAGCTTTAGTTGCTGCATGGCCCCTACTTGTTTTACAGTCACTGAGCCCTCTGGCGACTTAATAGGAAACCCAAACACTAGGGTCTCCTTAGAGGTTACGTCTGTTTCGGCGGCAAATCCGGCTTCTTGCATGAAGACTGCCAACGGGTCTTTTTTATCCGAGCGTACTCTTCGAATATAATAGTTGCTGAAACGAGGATGAATGCCACTGGCAGAATTAACAAGCTGACTGACAGTACCGCTTGGCTTAACGCATGTAATAGCCGCAGACTGATTGATACCAAGCTTAGACGCCCACTTCTTATTCGTAACAACAGCCACTGCTTTAAGACTTTCAAGTGTTTCATTGAGTTTATCCGTACAGTTATTAAGTAGTTTATTGTCCATGATGCCCGTCAAGCTGACACCAAGTAACGCCTCTTCTTCTGTGTTCTTCTTCCAGACTTTTCGTAAGTATCTGAAGTCAGTGAGCGTAGCTTGGAGGGTTCCTATGATAGCTGCCATCTCGACCTTTTTCTTAAGGGTCTTTACAGTATCATCAGCCCGCACAACTACTTCGCTGAGGTTACAGAACTGATTAGATCTTAGTATAATCTCACTACAGTTATGGACAACAACAAAGTCTGCTATAAAGTTATGAGTATCTTCTACTGTTAGGTCATAAACGTCTGTAGTCTCTCCTTCGCTAATAGCAACCACTGAAGCCACCTGATGTAACCCTGCTTTCAACTCCTCTGGCATAGGGATTATGGTTTTGGCCCCGTGCTTACTGTTGGCCGGAGAGACAAAACCCTGTAAGCTGCCGTGTCTTCCCGGCGAATGGTCTCTGAGCCCGCACACCGCGTGGTTGTTGGGCTGCTCTAAGGCTGTGAGTCTGGCATGGTCACTATGGCTAAGACACTCTAAGTTATCTATGTCATTATTATATGTGTCTCCATCTATGTGATGTATGTCGTGGTACTCGGGAATAGGGCCATACTCACTAGCCCACACTAACCTATGCTCCATGATATAGTCCCGAGGCCCTTGGGTTGTTAGCTTAACCCCTGAGTAGGCCGCGCCTCTTCGACTACGCACCAAGTGAACAACACGGTCTTTAATCTGAATGTCTTTGGCTTCTATCCAACCCTTGCCCTCTATGAAGATCTTATGGTCAGGCGTACACCTTACTACCTTGCCTGACGCTATGGTGATGTTTAGCGTAGCAGCATTCTTTTTACTAACCCAAGAAGCCGAACAGTCGCGTATACCTAAAGAGCCGTCTGCTTGCATAGTATAGACCTTAGTAGGCTCGGTTATGTCTGCTATGCGCACAACGCCGTGTATCGTCTGAACTAGAGAATCAGGATGGAGACAAGGATTTGTGCCAAAGTCTTGATCAGCGTCGCGTCGTCCGTTCTTAGCGGCTATCTTCTGGGCCGCAACACGACTAAAGATTCCGCGCTCGCCGGCCTTAGACTCATAGAGGTTTTGCATCTCGGCCAAATAAGACTGAAAGTCAGGCTTCTCAGTATAAGCAACACTATTATTGGCTAAGCGTCTATGCCCCTCATTTCTCCACCAGTCGCCGGACTTAGCCTTAGACATTCGTTGGTCTGAAAGATTAGAGAGGCTAATAAGCGCTGAGCGCCTGACGCCTCCTACTACTACAATGTCTGCTATCTTACAGCAAATATCATGACACTCAATAGAGGTTAATTTACGGCCCTTGGCTTTAGGGAAAATACCTACGCAGAAATTAAAAAGATCTACTAAAGGCTCTGGGCCAGATGCCCTCCCGCCAAAGGTTTTTAATCTAGCCCCCGAGGGCCTTACTCTGCTTACGTCCCACTGAGGGATTTTACCTGCGTACAGCAAGGCTATTAGCTCGCGGAACGCCGAGGCCCATCCACTTTTACTATCGCTAACGACAATAACGCTGTCCGTCGTATGAAAGCTCTCGGCGACAATAGGTAGCTCGTTTATAAAGTTCCGCTCGACGCTAAACCCTTTGCCGGTGCCACACATAAGAATATACATTAGCTCGTCAAAAGAACGCGGTGAGTCAATTTGAGCATAGGCGCAATTAAAACCTGCTGCATTATCTTTAGCTAACGCAGGCCCGGCTGTCATAAGACACCGCATAGACGGCATGACTTCTAGGTTGTAGATAGCGTTGTATATCTTCTTACCCTCAGCTGCTGTGATTTGCTCGCGCTCAAGCCAGAAGTTGACATAACGATGCACTGTCTCACTCCAAGACTCGCGGCGGTTAAGCTCCGGTATCCAACGTGCATAACGCGAGCGATGTATAAATTCTTGATATTGATCCATTACTTTTCCTCTTTATTTTTAGTATCGGTAGCCGCTGTAGTCACAGGACAAACAGTTCGTGTTGTATTTTGGTGGGTATACAGCTAATGCCACTGTAGGGTTAGTGTCTATCAGCTCTGCGCCGCAGTCGGGACAGGCTATACCGTTGCGTAAAGTCACACCAAAGGGTGAACGATATGCCTCTTTGTTGTGTTCTTCAAGGGTCTTCAGCAGTGGCCTAACTGCCTGTCCTTTTAGTCCATCCATTACACTTCTTCTCCTAGTGCTTTAAGCGTTAAGATAATCCCGCACTTTAGGATCACTGGGGAAAATACAATCCACCAAGAGATTGATATTAAGGTTAGAAGCTTTAGGGTAAACATAATCAGGAATGCTATGTCTATAGCGGCTATCTTCATTATCCTTTCTCCTTTGCTTCTTCTTTCTTCTCAAGATTAGCCATCGCTCGCCATGCTACTTGCGCCCAATCGCCGTCTAGTATATGTCGCATCATTGCGTCTAACTCATCGCCGGACTTACTTCGATCCCAGTGTAGTGTCTCAGCAGTCTGCCCGTGTTGAATGCCGCCGACTAAACTTAGCTTTGCCACCTCCGCTATAGCCCTTGGGAAGTATTTGATAAAGCCTGTATATATGGGGATGGCTTTACGCTCTGCTGCGTCTGTAGGGAGTATGGGGTTCATAGTCGTCTCCAACTGATAGACGGCAGAATCTAAAATGTGTCTGTGATAAGCGTCTGTCTTGTGGTCTGGGTTTAAAGGTAGCGTGAAGTGCTTCCACTCCATATCTGAGGCTCCGGGGCCTAGCCTAAACAGAGGATCTGACCAGTCTAAATGCGCGGCCGCGTCTTGCTTATCGTCGTGATCCTGCCGCCATGGGATTCTAGTTATCTCTTCTTCTACCTTTCGCTTTTGGCGGTTTTCTAGGTGTCCCTCATACGCCTGATCTAACAGAAGAGAGGCCCTATCTAATAACGTGTCAATCTTTTTTAAAAGTTTAGCCTTGGTGTGTGGTTCGTTAATATCTCTTAAACTCTCTTCTTCTGCGCCTGTCCTCCAAGGCTCAAAGTGATTCTCTACTACGGCACTGTTGGTAGCAAGGAGTTTTGCGAGGGCGTCTTCTGCTTCAGAATTAGCGCGGGTTAGTGCGTCTTCGTGTGTCTCTCCTTTCTCTAAAGGTACTGTAGTACTTGGCTCTATAGCCGGATACTTAGTTCTAAGTCTATCCCAGTCTGCGGGTGTTGCGTCATTTAAGCGTGTCATTGTCCTGCTCCTAGTCTTGTGGATGCTCTAAATGGAATTTTCTCATGTGTCGTGTGTGGTAATCTTCAATATCTGTGTTTAGACGATCTACAGGCCCCTTAGCTGTAGCTGTCCAAATCCTATTCCCGCTAAGAGTGACAGTGGTAGTAATCTCATAGTAATCGCAGTTAAGAATGGCATTGTACCGTTGCTCAATTTTTGTCGAAAGTTCTCTACAATTTTTAATCATGTGGCCTTTACCTTTTCTTTACGCCTAGATTCTTTTAATTTTGCGCTTGAAGTAATCTTTTTAAACTTCTTCTTTCGCACAAACCTGTCGCGTCTTTCGTCTTTACGGCTGATGTCAGTCAAAGCTCTCTCTCTTCTTAGGGTTGATCCAACTGTCCGGGATACTATCTTCACTAAACCACCTAAACCCATTAGCACTTGCCCACTCGCCGTGGCTTCTTTTAGTCCCGTCCTTTCGGCGCTTAGCTTGAGGCATCGGCGAACTAGGGTTAGCAAAAAGAAACACTAATTCTGTATCATCCGGCAGCACTTTACTAATCCAGATGTATTTACTGTATTCTGCATAGTCCCAGAACCTTCCCTTGGCTTCGAGAAGTATCTTCTTGCCCTCAACCACGCGGAGAAAATCAGGATGATAATTATGATCTATAGTGTACGCAACCTTGTCAGTATGAAAACTCCAGTTATCTAAAATCCCTGTATGCAACTCATACTCCCAATTAGAATCGTAACCTTTGACTAGATCCTTTTCTACTGGGCGCGTTACTCTGGCTTTACGGAACCCTTTTCTTATTTTACTCAATGTAAAGTAACCTCGCGTCTCTCTAGCTCAGCGTCAATCAACAACCTCAAGTCGGCTAAGAACTCGGCATCTATATCAGTAATAGAATTAGCGGCGTCGTTGTACAAAAAACTCCCTGTGGCTATGATCATTTCTTCGATAGTCAGTTGAGTCATTTAATCTCTCCTAGAGTAATGTCTTCTATGGTTCGCTTAGGGTTGGTTTTAAGTAGCTGCCGGATCTTGCTTCTTATCCACTTAGGATGATAGGCATTGCGGTGCATAGTGCCATGTGCCATGAAGTGAGTCTGAAGAGGCATATAGTCCGCATAGTTCTTAGTATTGATCTTAGCGCCCTCTTCGTCATTAACTAATGTCTTGAACCAAGAAACAAAGATAGTCCGCGCATGAGCTCTTATTCGTTTGGCTCGTCTTCCGTTCATAGTAGCTCCTCTACTTTGGGTTCGGCAACTACTTGAGTTAAGTAAGTATTGCCATTAGAATATTTAAAAGTCCGCAAGCCTGCTCCGTCATTAGAGTCTGCATAGCATTTGTACTTATACTTACACCAACTACAGCCTTTGGGGAGTTTCATGTTGCCTTTCTTGCCATCAGGTATGGGAGTATAGCATAAAGCAGGCGGCGTGTCAAGCTCTAATGCAGGCAACAAGCGGCTTATAGACGATTTAATGTTGGGCTTGTCTAGGTCATCTGGCACATACATGCACAGCTCGCCACTCTCTTTGTTTAATACTAAGAAGCCGCCTTTGTCTGTACCCTCTGCTGCTTCGTAGCCCGCCAGTTGACCCAAGTATCCAAACGGATCGTCTTGGGCTAAGCGCCCTTCTCTGAATTTATTAAAAGCGAACCTTGAGGCTGTCTTAACATCAACCACCTCGCCATTAATCTTACAGTCCATGTGGCCTACTATGCCTTTTACCTTGACTTCTTTTTGTTCGTCGGTAACTTCGTGGCCTGCCATGCGTACAAGCATAAGAACAATCTCTTCAAGCAAGTGGCCGTATAAGAACTTGATCTGCGTCGGGCCATCAATACCGCCTCGTCTTTCTGGATCTCGCTTCTGGTGCCACAACTGACGCGCAGGCTTGCCAACATTAGACATACGAACCGTGAAGTTGGTGTCTCGCTCTTCGGGGTTTGCCCAAGATTTAAGCGCAGCCTTCATACCCTCTGCGGCTTGGTCGATGTCGGCGTCTGTCAAGGGCAAAGGTGTGCCGCTAGAAAGTTTCTCCAAGTGGCTATAGATGTCAGGTACTAAGGTGTTTAGGTCTTTAGGCATTATTTTTCTCCGGTTTAATAAAGGGTGTAGCATTAACATAAGTTCGGTTTGTGGACGAATAGTAAAGACGGATTCCAGCAAGGTTAGGCTCATGTTGGCGGTGCGTTATCAGGACTCTTTCTCGCTCACCCAAATTCCAAGCCCACGCATCAACCCAAGTTGCTGGGTTTTTCATGTCTATATCATTCCACCAGTTAGGGGTTTCTTTTCTTAGATCCCGAAGTAAATACTCAAGAGGGCTACCCTCACAGCGCCACTCTAGTAGTACCTCTTCGGCTAGACGATCATCATCAATTACTCTAGACATCACTTACTCCTTTGCTGTCGGATGGTTCGTTTGATCAGACTCAGCGACCCTTTAAACCATTCATTTGTGTTCTCTAGGTCAAGTTCTTTAAGTTTTAAATGCACGGTCTTTTCTGTTTCGCGGCGATCTGCAAAGAACTTAGAGTATCTAACTACATAGTCTCTTAGCGGCGAGGAGGTTTGATAACTAGAGCACCTGTCATTTGCGTCGAGTGCCATGCCCACTTTGTACCACCCCGGCCACGCAGGGTTAGATATGATATAGACATAGCCGTGTTTGATGTCGTCATATTCTGCTTTGTGTCGAGTCTTAAAGAGCTTAGCCAGTAGCTTTGAACTTGGCTGCTCGCCATCTTGATATTTCTTCTTGACTTCATTCTCAGTGCGGCGCGTATTATAACAGTCAGTGCATTTATAGTGCTTCTTATCAACAAAAGAACGCCACCAGTTGACGGGTGCTTCTAAGACTACGCCACATTCTATACAGTTTTTAATGTGTTTCACTCCAGTTCTCCCCGACTTTATAGTCGCCGTCTAATGGACAATTAAGCGCAAGCATACAGCCTGCTTCTTTGATGGCTCGTACACCTAGCTTTCCTACTTCTTCTGCGTGATCTTTGTGGCACTCTATCTGCCATTCGTCGTGGACATTGGCTACGAACTTAGCATCAAGTCCTTTAGAGGTTATAAGATCATCAAGGATTATCAGCGCCTTCTTCATGACTATTGCGCCTGCTCCTTGAAGAAGAGTGTTGAGGGCAGCGTGAGCCGAGCGAACCGTGAGCTTGCGGCCATCTAAGCCTTTAATGAATCCGCTTGCTGCTTCTCTTTGTACGCGATCTGTAAGAGCTTTAAATGATGGGAGGTTATCAAAGAAGCGTTGTCTAAGTCCTTTACCACCTGCTCTGCCTCTTTTAGCCACTGATCCAAGCTTAGCATCTCCGGCTCCGTACAGGAGGGCATAGATGAAAGTCTTAGCCTGATCTCTTGACTCAAGCCCTGCAAGGTTTTGATTAGTGGTATGTATGTCTCCGTTAAGGATTTCATTAGTATAGCCCTCGTCGTTTAAGTAGTGTGCTAGCATTCGTAGTTCTAAGCCAGAGGCATCAATGCCTACAAGCTTGTAGCCTTTTGGGACTGTCCAACAAGCACGACACTCGGGGCCATAAGGCGAAGTGCTACTAGGAATTTGAGCCATGTTCGGATGCGAATGAGTCATGCGGCTTGTCACTGCGCCATTAGGATTAACATAACCATGCACTCTGCCTGTCTCTTCGTTCAGTTCTTTGATCCAACTCTTAGTTTGTGCCAAGCGCTTCTGAACCATAAGGTAGCGGGCGATTAAGGCGGCCTGCGGAATCCTCTTAACTCGTTTAAGTATCCCCTCGTCTACCATCGGCTGACCTGTGGGCGTAAACTTCTGCGGCTTCCAACCGAAGCGGATTAAGTATTCGCCTATTTGTTTCCTTGAGCCAAGGTTAAAGGGCGTCTCGGTGTGTCGAGCTATAGGCTTAGAGCCCTCATCTACTAAAAGTTTCTCGTACTCTTCGTCACTCAGTCTTGTCCCGGCTCCGTGTTGGTCTGTTGCTGTCTTAGCTAATGACCCGTTGGTAGTAAACTTAGGGCTAAGTATCTGCGTAGTTATAACAGGCTTAAACTCCTCATGAACCTCCTCAACTAAATCATGCAGGAGGGTTTCGAACATAGCCATCAAGCCCATGACTTTCTCGACATCAAGAACAAAGCCGTTGTTGCGCTGTTGATCTATAATCCTAGCAACTGCGTGTTCTATTTGAACAGACTGCGGCGTAAACCCGCGGCTCTCAATCTTAAGAGCCTCATAGACTTTAGTATTCAACAACACATCATTCTTACAATACTTCAACATCTCGGGCGTGTAGACTTCCCAAGCACCCTCGGCTTTTCCAAAGTCACCTTTCTTAAAGCCTAAGCGATAGCCCCATCCCTCTAAGCCGTGGTTCCCCTCGCGGGTGGGGTTAAAGAGCCGAGATAAAACTAGAGTATCTACAATCTTCTTATCAAATAGATCCACGCCTGCTAGCCTTTTAATGACGGGTATGTCATAGCCTATAATATTATGGCCTATGAGCTTAGTTGCAGAGCTAAGGAACTTATAGCCCTCTTCTAGTTGAGTGTTATCAAACTTAAATACCGCCTTGGTGAAGGCGTCTTGGGCCACAATACAGTGGATCTTAGTAGGGTCTAAACCGTTAGCTTCTATATCGAATACTAGGTTAACCATTCTCTTCTTCCTTTAGATTTTAAAGTTGTTGGACTTAGCACTATTATCGTGTGCCATAAGTATCTGTAAATTTGTTTCAACATGAAGGCCGCTGACCAGTTTACCTTGAAGCGGAATAACATGATCGACATGAAACTGGATGCCTGTAGTTTCTGACAGCCTTCGAGCTTCGGCGTACACCTCTTCTATTACCTCGTTGTTAGACCATGCCACTGTGCGCTGTAGTCTTGCGGCTCTGTACTTAGCCCCACTCGCGTTTCTCTTGTCTAAGTGTGTCTGATGCCAAGCCTTATTATTAGCCTTCACCCTTTCGGGATTAGCTTCGCGCCACGCCCTGCTCAGTGCCGCAGATCTTTCTTTGTTCTCTTCGTACCAAGCCTTATTATAATTCTGATCTCTTTCTTTGTTTGCTTCGCGCCAAGCCCTGCCCTTCGCCGCCTTCCTTTCTTTGTTAGCTTCGTACCACGCCTTGCTCCGAGCCCTAGCACTCATTGGATTGGCTCTAGCCCACGCCTGAGTCCTCGAATTAACAGCCTCTCTGTTCGCTAGGTAATATTCTTTTTCAGAAGCCTTTGAACATTCTTTACACTCAGACCTGCGCCCCTCCTTAGTGCGCCTGCGTTTATAAAACTCTTCAAGCGCTTTAATCTCCCCACATCTAGAACACGCCTTACTCACATAACCTCTCCGTCAAACTGCGAGTCATCAAAGTCATCTAGCTCTCGCAGTCGTCCTGTCGTATGATCATACAAGAGATGACAAGCTACGCCAACATCGCCAGTGTACCTAGACTTAAGCACCCTAACTTTAGTGGTTGATGCCTCTATGTGATCTTCGGATTGTTGGTTTCGCTCCAAGGCAATAACACAATCACTCAACTGAGCAATAGATTGAGAGCCTCTCAAGTGTGATAGCCCTGTCTCTATTCCGTTTTCGTGGCCTCTGTTTCCATCGACTCGCCTCAAGTGTGACACCAGTATCATACCACAGCCTGTCTCTTCTACCATAGTCCGTAAGCGGTGCATGATGCCATCAATGGCTTTGCGCTCGTCGTGCTCTAAAGTAGATAACACAAGCATGTGAAGGTGATCAACTACAACCCATTTACAGTCTAATCCTATGATCATATATCGTAGCTTGCTGAAGATCTCTTCTAGGTTATTGACACCATGATGAGCATGTACCCACACTCTTCCTTCGTTCTCGCCCATAAAGACTTTCTTATAGTAGTCGTCTAGTTGTTCGTCGGCGAACGTAGCCTTGACGCTATCAAGATGCAGCTTGGCGTTTGCCTCTACTGCCATGATACCCTCCGCAGTACGGGCCCAACTCTCTTCAAGGGCTAGGACACCCACATTGTCGTCAGTGTGTTCAATCAACCAATGCTCAACCTCGCGAGTAACAGAGGACTTTCCTAAGCCCGTGCCGCCAGTAAGCGTAACAAGCTCGCCGGATCTCAGGCCCTCTAGCTTGCGGTTTAAACCAGACCAAGGATAAGGGATGGCCGGTTTTCGTTCGGCTCTTAGCTGTTGATAAGCCTCTAGCTGCTCGGACATATTCAATACACCAGAGGGCGTATAGAGTTTAGCATCCCAAAAAGCACTGACGTATGCGGCGTGTCTACCTTGGCGCAACATATCGTTGGCATCTTTGTAGTCCACGGGCAGTGTCATGATCTTGGCTTTGCCCGGCGTTAAGAGCTTGGCGATCAATAGAGCCGCAGCCTTTCCGGGCTTGTCGTTGTCCAGATTAATTACTATGGACTCAAAAGACTCAAGGTATTCTAAGTTCTCTTTTACATCTCGGACGCCTCCATCCGCCCCGTTCTTTAAAGAAACAACAGGCCACTTACTCCCCATAAGTTCATAAGCGGCCATCGCGTCACACTCTCCTTCTACTAGGGTTATGAATTTACCTCCGGCTTTAAACAGGTTCTCGCCAAACAACCCCGCTTCCTTTGGACTCCCTGTCCACGGAAAATCCTTGTTCTGTTTACGGATTTTAGTAGCGGCTAACTCATGCCCGTTATAATAAGGATAGTAGTGCTTGTCTATCTTCCCGCCAACCATTGTTGATTTGACGCCGTACTTCTTAGCAGTAGCTAAGCTTATCTTGCGGTCAGTCAATTCATTAAAGGCGGCAGTTCCGTCGTCATTCATCTTACTGTTCCTTTGGTGCATTTCAAAGTCTATAACAGTGTCGGTTAAAGTCTCTTCCTTTTTGGCTCCGTAGTTTGGCAGATAGCCACACCCGCTGAAGCACCAACCTGACCCATTATCGTTTAAAGATACTGGGTCGCTTCCGCCACACTCAGGACACGGTAGTTTGTGTTTAACAAAAGGCAATGGGCTTACTCCTCGGTTACTTCCTCTGTGACAAGCGCCTCGTCAAAGAGATGGTTATCTTTAAGCTCTATGATCAACTGAAGCACAGCGGCCTGAAAAATCGCGGCAGTCTGCGAAGCCTCGCTTGTTCGCTTGTCTGCTTCGATGAGGCGAGCTAAGATGCCTTGACCCAGTGCCGAGAGGTTGTCGGACTCGTACTGAGTCCCGTCTACGGTAATGATACCCACTATAGTTCTCCGTCCATATCGTCGTCTGCGTCTTCGGCATCAAACTCTGCGCCATCTTCAGTCCCTACTTCTACTAAGTTTAAGACCTGCATAGCCTGAAAGTCTAAGCCCCGAAAAGAACCAAACTTATTGGTGGTTTCCCACTCGCTGTACTGAACCTTAACGGCTGAGCCATTGCCGACCCGTGCGTCCAGAGGGTTCTTGAACTTATCCATGAGCTTAGGCGCGCTGCGAATTGTTCCGCCTTTGCCTTCGACTTTACGCTTGAAAAGAATAGAAGGGCCTTCGTCCATCTGTTTAATATTAAACCCTCGGGCCTTAAAGTCCTCGGCAGTCGCTTCGTCTACAACCAGATTGACCGAGTAGGCCGGTTCAAAAGTGGTGTTGGGTGTTAAAACTGATGCCCAGTATGCTGAGCCTTCTAATATTGCCATGTTGATATTTCCTTTTTAAGTTGTTTTAAAATTGAGGGTGAAGTATAGCATAGTCTGTTAAGTCTGTCAAGTTCTTTTTTATTTATTGCCGCGGTTGTCCTCCGTTCTGTTTGGGTGTTGCCGCGCTTCTAGAGTCTTTAAGGTGGCATAGAGATCAGGCATCATGTCGTCAGGTGAAACCTGCGGGATCTTCCGCACTAGCCCATGCTCGGCGTCGTAGCCCTGTTCGGCTGACTCAACATACTCTATCATTTCTTGTAGTAGTTCAGCGCTTATTAATATATTCATCTGCTACCTCCTTGGTAGATTTCGTGGGGTCTTACAGGCTCGGCAAACTCCCAACTAAGAATACCTCCGCGGTAGTCAGCAGTTTCAGGGTTTATTGAATCTATATTATACATATACTTTTTAGGGTTTACTCTTTCTCTATCCCAAACCCAACAGATTATAGGGCCCTTCTTCAGGTCGTCTTGCCATCTTGGTTCTGGCTCAGTCATCTCGAGTAGCCATAATGCTAGAGGGCCTGAGTACCTCATCCAAGAAGCGTATAGTTGCTCCCCATCCATACTATCTATTCGTCTAGTCATAACTTTAATCCTCTTCTCTTTCTTTCTTTAGTTCCTCTATCATCAGCTCTGATTCATACAGGACTTTAATACATAAAATTACTGCCACCCCTACAAGCATTCCTAATATTATATTCATAGTGCTCTATCCTTTTAAAACCATTATAACATTAATGAGTGTCAGCACACAAGCCAATACAACCACTGAGCGCACTGTCTTTATGAACCTCGATTCAAACCTACTCTTTAGGATTATTGTCTCTTGTTGTATCCAAGACAGGAGCTTCTCGCCGAGCAGTGTAGCCAACTTCTTTATCATCTTTCTTTTCTCCTTTAAATATTAAATCCCAATTAGTATTAAACCTCTCTGTATCTTTAGGCCGCTGCCTGTCTCCTTTACCTCCGTGGGTTGAAGAGCTCATGAGCAGTTAGCCACGGCTTCAAACAAATCTTCTTGATCACTCGGCTTATCATCTGCCGGGTTTTTGATAACCATAGTATCCATCATACATCACTCTCCTGTTCTTTGTTTAGTTTAGTCTCGTGTCTAGCTACGGCATCAAATATCTCGTCGAAAGAATCTTCGGCTAACTCCTCTCTAAGCTTTGCCAATATAGGATAGTAGTGTTCTCTACTAAACCCAAAGCCAAAGTGCTTCCTAAACACAGCTATAGTCTTATCATCATCATCAATTACTCTCATGTCTCACTCCAAATATAATACAATACACCAGAGGCCATGTAGACTCCCCAGATTAAAAAGGTGGTATCCAACCCATAGCCTTCAGGGTCTGCGGATACCTTATAGATCATACACGCTGCCATAAGGAAGGCTAAGGTAGTGTATACTTTACTTCTGCTCATTACTAGACTCATAGTCGTGGTGGGTATAGTCATTCTTATTCTCTTCATGTTCAGCGAAACAATCTTCGCACACTGGGTACTCTTCGTCACTGCTGTTCTCTTTTATAAACTCAGCAGGTTCGTAATCATTGTCCTTCCAAGCTCCACATATTCCGCAGTTGTACATACTCATCACTTCACCTCCGCTAACCTAACTCTGTTGACTCAATGCAACCCAGTATTGTTTCTTCATACATTTTATTAGCTTTTTCCTTAGCTTCATTTAAAGAACCACAACCATAAAAGTTATTAAAATCCTCTAGTGGCCCCTCTATGTCAAAACTAGGAAACTTTTTCCAACCCTTCCATGTAATCAAAAATTCACCGAGTCCACTTGCCCCTCGAACATGGTTATACCTACAACTTTCGTCACAATCTTTTTCGTCTGACCATATAATATTTTTCGGTTTTATTTTAATCTCTTTCATGTCCATCACTTCACCCCCACTAACCGTAATAGCCAGTTGCGTCTAACCTTCAGCACTTTGTAACCTTCCTCTTGACAGCGCCAACAGGGTTGCATTATTCCAGTCTGCATATCCAGCACCGCCTTCCTCTCTCGACAAGCGGTACAGCTATAATCGTGCGTAGCAGCCAAGAGGCTCTCATGAATCCATACATTAACTTCCTTGGATTTAACTTCTTTTGTTGGGTACTGTAGGAACCCTCCGTACTCGTCGCAATAGTGTGTTGTTTGCATCACTTCACCCCCACTGGTGTTATTTCACCGCAAAGTATTTTTCGCGATTCTTCAATTAGCTCTTTACTAAAAAACACTTCTAAGTTGACAAGCAATTCACTAGGTCTTATCTCTGCCGTTTTCTCGTTTGACCACGTGCAATAATGCATCATCTCAACACACAGTCTTAGCGGGTATTTAATCTCTGGCAAATACATCACTTCACCCCCACTGGTTTTAATAGATAAAATTTAAGGGTGTGCTTTGCCTTGAGCAAGCGATCTTCTGCGATGTCTCTCTCCCGCTCAAACCTTGCTATCGACTCTCTCAACTCTTTCTCTTCTCTGTTCATCACTTCACTCCTCTAACTCAGAAATCTGTCGATTGTAATAATCCTCTTCGTCTTGCTTATCACCCTACAGCAATCACCACGCACATGGTCTGCGTCTTTCCAAACCTCATCAATATCCGATATGCGCCCAACTTCAAACATGGAAGTCACTCGACCTTCTTTATCTGTAGGCCGTCCACACCATCCGCACCTATATAATTTACTCATCACTTCACCCCCTTTATCCATTCAAATTTCCCAGTAGCGGGGTGAAATCTAGCGCATTCTGTTTGTGCGGTGTTTTTCTGCCATTTTTCTTCTGCCGTGCCGCCTTTCACGAGGCCTCCAAGACCAATGCCTATTATAAAGGCGGCGAGACACACAAGAATTGCAGGCATGATTAGGTTATTTTCCATTATTCTTTCTCCTTTACCCAGCGATTGCCGAGTATCAAATACTGCATCTTTCGCCAAAACCAATTAGGCTCTTTTCCCTTATGTGGAGTCCAAGTCAGACTCGTGCCCGACCCGCCAAACAGGTAACACTTCCAATCGGAATACTCTGGCTGTGTAAAAAAGCATATCTCCGCAGGGTCTAGGTAGACTGAGCCACTTGTAACCTTTTCTTTAAATTCGTCCATCACTTCACCCCCACTGGTTTTAAATAAGGTGTGGCATGGTCGTATGGGGAACCCATAGCAACATCA
>Ga0222655_1000056_pt1 | contig 60446 bp, 80 predicted proteins | sample AntAcemetagen423_FD_179857 | JGI IMG/M metagenome (GOLD analysis project Ga0222655, IMG submission 179857) | Saline water microbial communities from Ace Lake, Antarctica - #423 | ecosystem: Environmental > Aquatic > Non-marine Saline and Alkaline > Saline | place: Antarctica: Ace Lake... | reverse complement strand
TGGCGGGCAAGCCGTAACTAACGCGGCGCGTGAAGCTGCTTCTGGTGCAACTCCTTCTCTCGATATGACATACGGCGCTATCGGCAAGACACTTTCCTTTATGACTGGTTTAGCGTTAGAGGAAGGTAGAGCGAGCGGCTTTGATATCGACGAATCCCCTTACCAGAAGATTATGAAGCCTTTTATCGCTATTCCAGGCTTTGAAAATGAGAGCGCAGAAGATCAAGCGTACATTGCAAAAAACTGGTTTTTCCTCACGAAAGATGAGCAAGACAACTATCTAAGCGGCGGGACTAAATAATGGGATCTATCGCCAAGGATATGCGGGCAAGAATTGAGGCTCGGCAGCAAGCCAAACAACCGCAGCAAGATGCTTCATTCGGTGAAGGCGCTATGCAAGGTGGTGCTGAAGGATTGCTAGGGAATGCTATGGGCCTGCTTGAATTGCCTATGAGGGCATCTAGGGGCATAGGTAACGCTACCCGCAAGATTATGGGGTATCAGGATCAACCATATCCGCAAGAGGGGCTTTTAGGATTGCCAAGCGGTCGAGAATCGGCGGCCGGACTAGACAGCGCCATGAGTCTTTTAGGTGTGCCAAACACTAGCGGAAATTTCCAAGAGAATATGGATCGTCGCGATAACGTCCAACAGCAAGCGCCAATGGGCCAAATGGCTGGCGGCGTATTGGGTGATGTTGCGACTTTGGCAACGGGTCGAGCGCCATTGATGGGCGGGCGAAGTGGCGGTGTATTTGACCAGAAAATAGAAGGCACAATAGACAATCTTTCTAAGTATCTCGGCAAAAAAGCTAAAGATACTGGTACGGCTAGATTCTCAAAGGATATTGCTGATTCCGAGACTTTCAGGGATATAGCGAGAGGACTAGGGCGCGCTGGAGAAACTTCAATAGAGGGTTTGACGCTTGCGGCGATTCAGGGCGGCGATCCTATGGAGGCTGCCGCTATGTCTGCTGGAACTCAAATGGCGGCCAGTCTTGTAAATACAGGCATTGGCGGAATGTTCCACTTAATTCCGAAGATGACAGGGGGATCAATAAAGGCGCCGACCACGCTTGAGGGCAAAGTTGCTGCGCTCGCGCTATATGCTGGCGTGATGGGTAATCTAGTTAGTTTGGCTCAACAATTCTCACCTGGCGAGAATAGTATTTTTGCTGCCGATGATGCTGGATTTAACAAAGTAGCCAGCATGTTGATTGTTGGCGCTACTCTAGGCGTTACAGGATCGAGAAGCGGGCCAGAAGGAATGTTGTCTGCATTTCCTAAAGCTGCTGATTTTATGCACTCAATCCCTCGAACGGCTATGACTAGCTTTTATGCTGATATGTCGAAGGATGAATCGGGATTATCTAAGCAAGTGTTAGAAACGATAAAGAAAGCCCCTAGTTCATTTTCAGGCTCTCAGATTGACGAATTAACAAAAGGTTTCTTGAATGGGGACTTTACATCAAGGGTTAACAAGTTAGCAGAAGATCAAAAGTTCAGGGACATTTTAGACGCGCCAGATCCTCGCTTGTCGGGAGTGCCTAAGAAGTGATGATTCAGTTCGGCCCTTGGACGCCAGATCAGCCAGCTTTCAATAATACCTGCATCACTGCAACGAATGTTCTAGCGGTGCAAAACGGGTTTGCTCCTTTCATGGGGCCGAGGGCTGTGTCGGATGCGCTAGTAGAGGCTCCTGTAGGCGCTGTTTCTTTCCGTAGGGTCGATGGTACGCGGGAGACTTTCGCAGGCACAGAGAGCGGCTTGTATAGGCTTAACGGTACTGTATGGACTGACGTTACGCCAGCGGGCGGCGTGAGTGCTTCGGAGTTTTGGCGGTTCACTGTATTTGGTACGCGGCTAATCGCGACTAACGGAATTGATAACCCGCAAAAGTTCGTTCTAGCCTCTGACTCAGTATTTTCTGATTTGACGAACGCGCCAATAGCGAAGAATTTTATTGTGGTGCGGAATATCGTTATCGCGGTTGACGTACAAGACGGGTCTCGTTATCAGGTCAAATTCTCTGCCGTTGATGATTCGCAAACTTGGACAATTCCAGAGGGCGGTGGTAATCAGGAGTTTACTAGTGGCGGGCCAGTTGTCGGCGGCACTGGTGGCGAGTATGGCGTAATCCTGCAAGAGAACGCTGTAACGCGAATGGATTTTGTTGGCGGCGATCTGAGATTCACATTCGATGAGATTGAAGGCGCCATTGGCTGCATAGATTCGGCTTCAATTATTGAACACAAGGGAAATACATACTATTTATCCGAAGAGGGTTTCCAAATCTTCAACGGGGCGGAGAGTGTCAACATTGCAGAAGAAAGGGTTTCAAACACCTTTTTTGCTGGCTTCGATAAAACGCGCTCAACGTCAGGTGGTGATACCCGCGTTACTGGATTGGGTGAGACTCGGGTGGTTTCTTTCGGTGATGTTGTGCAGGCGGCTTTGTCCCCACGGGATTCGGTTGTTTGTTGGAGTTACCCAGTGGGCGGAGTGAATAAACTCATTGTCTACAATTACAAAATCGACCAGTGGACGGAATCAGATGCCAGTATCACTTCTTTTCATACAGCCTCACTGAAGAACGGCCAAGCCCTTGCTGGATTCAACAGCGATAACAAGCTGGTTTTATTCGATGGGCCGCAACAATCGGCGGTTCTATCAACTGGTGATATGCAGGCAGGACAAGGCAGGGCGCAAACGGTTAGCGGCAGGGGAATAGTCGATTCAGCGCACAACATTACAGTCAGCAAGAAAACCGCCTTATCTGATACGGCTACAACGGTTACTGGCAGCTCTAATTCAGAGGGCAAGGTTTCTATCAGGGCTAACGCTAGATATATGCGCTTCCAACTAAATCCTACAGCGGATTTTACCGAGATATCAGGCATTGACGTTGAATTAAGGGAGGCGGGAGGTGGCAGGTAATAAGCCGGTATCGTTTTTAAACCGTGAGATATCCAAACAGCTCGCGCAATCTCGACCTTCTGGTACGAGTGCTGCGAGCATATACGCGCCAGCGAACAACGTAACGGGCGTTATCAAGATGATTAAGGTAGTCAACACTACCGGCACAGCGGCGACGTTTAAGTTGTTTCACGATCAGGACGGAACGACATACAGCGAAGAAACCGCGCTGGAATGGAGTACGAGCGTAGCGGCCAATGCAACATGGCAAAACGACTGTTTTATTGCGGTCAAGAATTCGGGAAATTTCGCGGTCAGTACGGCAACGGGCAGCGCCTTAACTTTCACACTTTACGGAATTGAAATCACATAGATTTCGGGGTAGCACATGGCTGAAAAAGAAATAAGCGAACTCACATCAAAAACGACTCCGGTCGGGACTGACGAATTTGAGATACAGGAAACGGGTGGCGGGACTTCCAAAAAGACAACCCAACAGGCTATGTGGGACGCTACGGCGACTGATTCTATTGCCGAGAAAACTGGCGCTGCTGGTGTTACGGTTGATGGGGTTTTGCTTAAAGATGGTGCTGTAACTGCGTCTGGCGGCATAGTCTCTGGCGGCGATATTCTAAGCGACACAGACTCGACTGATTCTATCGGCTCAACTGCTGTTAGATGGCTCAAGGGCTGGTTTGATACCATAGAGGGGACTCTCTCAACAGCAGCGCAAACCAACGTAACTAGCGTAGGCACATTAACCGCGCTCCAAGTTGACAATCTAAACCTAAACGGGAATACCCTTAGCTCTACAGCGGGCACAGACTTACTAATAACGCCTCTTGCGGGTCAGCAGATTGTCCTTGACGGGGCTATTATTGTAGACGCTGGCGTAGTCACAGGCGCAACCTCGATCACATCTACGAGCTTTGTAGGCGCTCTAACGGGCAACGCTTCCGGCAGCGCAGCTACAGTCACAGGCGCGTCTCAAACCGCTATTACCACTCTATCTAACCTAGTCACAACAGGCGCTTTGAATTCAGGCTCGATTACGTCCGGCTTCGGCGCTATTGATATAGGCACTAGCACCCTAGCCGCTGGGTCTGTAAATTCATCTGGCGAAATAAAAGTCGCGGGATCAGTAGCGAATTTGAGGTTGCTTGCGAATGGCGTAGAGCTAACTTTTGATAGAAATACAACCAGCTATATACGAACTACCCATGCGTCTGGGGCGCTACAGTTTACAAACAACGGCAATAATTCTATATACCTAGCCAGTACCGGCGCGGTCACTATGGGCAGTACACTTGCTGTCAGCGGTGCAACTACCCTCACAGGTGGCGCGTACATCGGCGGAACGGCAGCGGCTAATCTGCTGGATGATTACGAGGAGGGGACTTTTACTCCTACGCTTACAAGGTCGACAGGAGGAGCTATCACGGCTCCCTACACCTCTCAAAACGGCACCTACACTAAAATAGGAAACACCGTTTACATTCAAATCTACATTGTATTAGGGACGATAGCATCGCAAGGTTCTGCGTACTCGCTTCTGACAGGTTTGCCCTTTACATCATCTCAAGATTCGTATACGCAACAATCGCAGGTTTCTGGGAACATGTTCTCTCCAACTGATGTGACTAAAGGATTTGCAAGCTCATCGAGTATGTATTTTGGAACTGACAGCAACACAAACTTTCCCCCGCTACAGCTTGATTATGTAAGTAATGGCGTGCTTAGGATATGCGGAACCTATAAAACATCTTAACTACCATGCGCCTATCGGACGGTAGGCGCAGACAGGAGCAACACACAATGGCAGAACTTAAAAACATCGATGAGGCATACGCGGTCAGCGAGGATGGGCGCGTATGGAGTTACAAGACTAACAGGTGGTTAAAACCAGCCGTAACGGGAAGCGGATACCTGTCAGTAAGACTTCACAATAAAACACAATCGATTCACCGTTTGGTCGCATTAGCGTTTTGTAATAAGCACGAAAGCAAGGACTGTGTTAACCACATTAACGGTGACAAGTTAGACAATCGAGTGGCAAACCTTGAGTGGTGCAATCACTCTGAAAACCATAAGCACGCTTTCGCTACCGGACTTCGTAGTCCATCAGAAAAACAACGAGAGGTTGCTAGGCAACAAGGATTAAAAAGCAGGCACTTTTCGTTTGAAGAAGCGGAGAAGATGCGAGTTCTCTATCAAGATGGTATGACACAAACAGCTATTGCTAAAATGTATAACACGACATCTGCCACAATTAGCAATGTGGTTTTGAATAAAACATATAAGAAGGAGGCCGCGTAATGGCACTTGAAAAAGTAGTATCTGAAGACAAGATTGAGATTTGTGGTGAGTTTAAAAGCGTACAGATTAGAACCTGTACCAAGGTTCTCGAAGATGGCGCGGAGTTATCTTCAAGTTTCCACAGACACGTTGTCACAGCAGGCGACGACTACAGCACTGAGTCGGCAGAGGTTCAGTCCATCTGCGCGGCTGTGCATACTGACGAAGTTATCGCGGCTTATCAGTCTCATTTAGTAGTTAACCCAGCGCCTCTGTGATGCGTAATCAACACAAGGGCGAACTGTGCGCAAGCGCGGCAGAGCTTCTGTGAGTTTCCCGCGTTTCTGGATTCTCCATGACGTGATCTACACCGATGACGTTAGATTGGGCGGCCAGGTGTCCCTGTTTGGCCCTTGGACGCGGATTAAGATACACCCAAAGTACAAGGATGATATCGCCCTACACGCCCACGAAGCGCACCATATAGCCGAGCATTGGGCTACCTATTGGACTCATTACTTTAGGTATAAATACTCGCCAACTTACAGACTCAATTCAGAGTGCGCGGCTTATGCTAAACAGTGGCATACAACGCCGAACGCAGATGGAGAAACGCGGGAGGTGTTCGCTCGTTACCTTCTGACTCATTACGACCTAATCAGACACTTTTCCGATGGGGCTATCAGGCGCTCATTCGCTATATCGTTAGGCGAAAAAACAAACACTAAAACAGCGGCAAAACGGACGTGAAAATGGAAGATTTCGAGATATTTTTTAAAGAGGTCGGATCTTATCTCTGGATGATCTGTCTAGGCGTAATGGGCGGAACTGTTAACTATGTGTCACGTATTAGGCGAGATTCAAAACTAAAGTTCAGCATTATTGAATTGTTGGGCGAGTGGTTCGCTTCTGGATTCGTCGCGTTAATGACCGCCTACGCTTGTTTATATCTTGAATTCAACTTTCCGCTAACTGCTGTGATGTGCGGTATCTCGGGACACCTAGCAGGTAGGATTGTCTACATGTTAGACACCCACGGACAACGGCTGTTAGAGACAGCCATTAAGAAGATAACCAAGTGAAATGGAAGAACTTCACCCGCGCCGAGTTTGGCTGCCGTTGCGGTTGTGACACCAACGAGATTAGCGATGATCTGATCGACTACGCGCAAGATATCCGCGATGAGTGCGGTTTTCCATTACCTGTGACCTCTGGTTATCGGTGTCCTAATCACAAGATCGAACGAAGCAAGAAACAACCAGGAACACACGCCAAAGGGCTAGCCGTTGATTTTGGAATCAGTGGCGCACAAGCCAGAATTGTTGCGCGAATCGCCCTAGTAAAATCTCGTGGCGGCGTAGGTATTAATCAGAAAGGAATCGCGAGGTTTATACATGTTGACATCGGAAAAGATCGAGCTGGAAACTTCTGGACTTACTGACTTTATATTTTGGAGTCTCATATTTTCAGCACTGTTCATCGGCGCTGCAATAATGTGGATCGTCTACCTAGCTGACAATTTTTATCAGTGGTTAAAACTAAAGATTGAGAAACTAACGAGGGATTGGTATGAACGCAAAAGATAAGCGCATCATTGAACTTGAAACAGAAGTTAAGTTTCTCCGAGAGCAACTAGACTTTGAGCGGGCCAAACCTGCCGAGGTTAAGTACGTCCCCAGCCCTTATAACCCTCCCATTTGGCCCAATACAGCGGGCTGGGAATCGTCGAGAGGGCCATTTAACCCGCATTACCTTGGATTAGTTAATAACGGGGCTGGAATGAATCATTGCGACAACAACATCGCGTACTTGTCCACTACGGGCAGTAAGGTCACGGCTGAGTAATGGGAATCCTAGCAAAAATACTCGGTTCAAGTGATGTTCTCTCCAAAGGGCTGGATCTGATAGACGACGCATTCGAGTCTGACTCCGAGGCCAGGGAATCAAAGTCAAAAGCCAAAATTGATTTAATGAACGCATACGCCCCGTTTAAACTGGCGCAAAGATACCTCGCTCTAATGTTTGGCGGCACTTATCTAACCTGCTTTTTTGTCGTTCTAGGCTGCACTTTGGCTGGCGTAGGCAAGCCAGAAGAGGTCATGGCGGTTATGGAAACCTTCTCAATTAGCTGGATTATGCTCACTATTGTTATGTTCTATTTTGGTGGCGGGCTGGCTGAATCCATCAAGGGGAAGATGAAATGAAACTCTTTGTCCTAATTCTATTAGCTGTTTTAATATCCTCCTGCCAATCAAAAATCCCATGCTCAAAAGACCTCACACGATCACTCTCTGAATGTATCAGCTACGCCAAACCAAGGCCCGTCTCCGTCTGCGAGGTTGAGTATAAAACCGACTGGGGTATGTCCTGCATAACCCGCGAAGAACTCCGCGCAATGATGGAGCGGTTTTAATGGGCGACGTCAGAATGATCGACCCGCTATCAGAAGAGGTTAACGAGTGTTTGCAGGAACGCTGCCGAGAAAGCGCGGATATTGACGGGCTTGTCATGTTAACCGTTTATAAATCAGGCCGCGTTACCTGCGATATAAAAGGCGCGTTTAGTCCTGACCCTGACGACCTGGCTAAGTTGTTGGGATATCTGGATATGACAGCAAAAGATTTGTACTCGATAGCGACAGAGGAAGAATACATAGATGAGTGATTTTCTATTAGATTATTGCGAAACAGAGTTAGAAACGACTTATATTAAATCCTACCTCGCCAACGGATTTAATATCTCAGAAGCGGCAAGGGTATGCGGTAAGGGCAAATCAACAGTAGGCGAGCAGATAGCCAAGGTCAAGGCCCGCGCTGCTAGAAAGAATCCTGATATGCACACGCATGGAGCGCCAGAAGGCTACCATTTAAAAGGCGTATCAACACACGAAAAGACTGCAAGCGGTTCTCGCTGGATCAAGACCGACGTTGACAAGGTCAAGCAGGTTGAATCACTCGAGAAAGCGGTAATAAATATAGCGAAAGGCTTGCCTGTAGCAAAAAGAATCAAAGCGCCAAAGAATTCAAACGCAGACCTTTGCACACTTTACACCTTCACAGATTATCATTTAGGTATGCTCGCCTACGGTAAGGAATGCGGCGACGATTGGGATTTAGATATAGCAGAGCAAACGCTATTTACTGCGCTCGAGACAATGATAACGGGCAGTCCTGACGGCGAGTTAGGGATACTGAATATACAGGGCGATTGGGAGCATTGGGATTCTCTGACGCCAGTAACACCATCGAGCGGTCACGTATTGGACGCGGACTCGAGATACGACAAGCTAGTCGAGTTATCTATTCGGTGCGTTATAGCCTGTATTGAGCGGATACTTTCGAAGCACAAAAAACTACGGGTCATTATCTGCGAAGGCAATCACAATGAGACATCATCGGTTTGGTTGCGAAAGTGCATGAAGGCGGTATTCGTCAAAAACCCTCGGGTCGATGTAGATGATACATGTTTCCCTTATTACGCCTATCTGCATGGTGAGATTATGCTGGCCTTCCACCACGGACACAAAAAGAAGAATAAAGCCCTTCCTGAATTGTTTGCTTCTGAACCTAGATATCGGTCAATGTGGGGCGCTTCAAAATACACTTATATCCACACCGGACACTATCACCACGCAGAGCAGGATATGTCAGAGGCTGGCGGTGCGATTGTTGAACGTCATCCTACACTAGCGGCGCGTGATGCTTATGCGGCCAGGGGCGGTTATGTATCACTACGTGCTGCTCGAGCGATCACGTATCACAAGCATAAAGGCGAAACGACTCGAGTAACGGCGGTGCCTGAATTATGAAAGAATGCGACTTAGAGAAGCAGCGACAGAAGCGAAAAGCAGAAGGCAACGCGACAACTCACAGATATGAGAAAACCAAAAGTGGGTTTCTTATGCGACTTTATAGAAACATGACCTCTCGAGTCACTGGTGTTCAGGCTTCAAAGCATCATCTGTATGAGGGAAAACCCTTGATAGAGAAAGATCTGTTTTACGCGTGGGCGAGGTCAAGCGGTGAATTCCATAGGTTGTTCGAGACTTGGGAGAAGTCGGGCCATGACCGGAAGCTATGCCCGTCAGTTGATCGAGTCGATTCGAGTCAAGGCTACCTGCTTTGGAATATGGAATGGGTTACGCATTCGGAGAACTCGAGGCGGGGCGGTTGCAGTCAGAGAAGAGTGAAAGCTAAATGAACATCACAATCAAGGGCGACCTAGTAGAATTAGAAAACAACGGCGCTTTGCTGGTGCTGCCTCTGGCTGACTATCCAGCACCATTCCGAGAGTTTGTTTTTCAGGAAAAAGAGCATGATATCCTGACAAGAAAACCTCTGATAGAGCCAAAAGTAGGGCCATACGCTAATTACAGGTTAAACGGCTATTGCGAATCGTGCGAAGGCTAATATAATCCGTTTATGAATGGGTGCAGACGTGCATCAAGGCCGAACCCGCCACACCTCTAAACTATGTGCCCATTGGCGGGCGGCCGAACTAATTCGGTGACTGTGAGTCGTTACGCTTTAAGCCCTCAGCGTAATCCCTGACCTTTTTAGCCTGATCAGGTGTCAGCCATAGCTCGATTCTCACAAGCCCAGCGCCGCGTTTGCGTTCGCGCTCCTGGCGTTTGCGTTCGTTTGCGGTGGTGGGTGGCATTAAGCCACCAATCCGAAAACAAATTCATTGGCGAATTTCTCAACGTCGATGTAGTTGTGGCAAAAGATTACTTGAATTGTTTCCTCTGCGTCGGTGTCTCGAAGAACTACTCTGTAGTTGTATTTTTCGTTCCCGTCCATGATCAATGCGGCTAATCCATCTTCTTCGTTTTTGATTTCTTTGATTAACTCTATGCTCATTTTCTCATCCCTTGTTTGACTGTGTCGGTTATATGCAGTCGTCGCAGATTCCAGATCCTACGAGAGTCGTAAACATTCCTGAGTCACCGCATACCCTGCACCGATTTTCGGCTGGTGAGGCATCATCTACCAGAGATTTTGGTACACTCTGGAGAGATTCGAGTTTGGCTAAAAAAAGTGGGCGCTGTACTCGGTACCAATAAGCGCTGTCCATATCCGCGAATTTTATACCATAGGCCAACTGCAAAATTTCTGCATCTGTAAAATCTTCGACTGTTAATTCCTGGCTGATAATGTCGTTAATTGTAATTGTTTTCATTTTCTCGATTCCTTGTTTGACTGCGGTGGTTGCTATAGCTAAGCCCCGTATCTCGGCAACTTCCGGAATTCGGCAACTGTTATTCCTCTCATCCTTGCAGCCCTGCGCTCGAGGATTGCAATCGCGCCGGGGTCCCGGGTCTCGCCTCGGCTCTTGCCGCCCATTTGCATAGATTCTCGGATCGCTGGATTTTTGAATGGTGGTTCGTTTTTCATTTCCTCGTTCCTTGTGTGTGTGTAGAGCTTTATTTAATGTTATTGTCAACTAGTTGTTTTAACTTTTCAAGTCTTTATTGCAATTAAATTGTCATTTTCGTTCGTTGCCATGGATCAATGCCCATACTATTAATACAATCCAAAAAACTACTTCACCCAGGGCGACTGTGTGCCTTTGTGCTAGTCGGATAACCATGATGTGTCCTCATTTGATGTGAATCGATTAGAACGTACCGCACCTAATTGGATATCCTGAATATGACCGCATGCAAAACGGTAACTACGATAGTTACCATCATGCCCAAAATCTTGAGCCGGGCCTAGCAGCTCCAGGGGCGGGGTGGCTTTGGCCGCCTCATCTTTATATACGTTGTTGCGACATTGACGGCAAACCGGCTTACCGGTTCGCATGTTTTGTGGTGTGATGTCCTGTGCAGCTGCACAGGTCAGGCACTCATAGTGTTTGTACTGCCTGATGCCGTTCGTGCTCCAATACATAAACCGCCAGCCTTTTATATAGGCTTCAGCTTTATAGCGTTCAATCGTGTGCTGTTCGTTGTCTAGCTGTTTTTTAGATTTGGGTAACATTTTATTCCCGATTTAAAATGATTAGTGAAATACTAGCATATGGTGATATTTAGTAAAGTATGACTGCATTATTGAATGATTTTAGGCGGGGCGGGGCGTAATGCTGTTATGACTGGCAGAGCCTGTTTATTGTGTTTAGATCATAATGCGATTGTTTCCCGCGAAAACCGATGGGTGCCCAAGAGATTTATCGCGTGTCTTCTAGGCTGTAGTGTTGTGCAGTGCAATGTGTACCATTTATATTGTTTTGAGTTTTTGAATATATAAAAAGAAGATATAAAACAGTCACTTAACCCGAATTGAGACACGCGATAAATCTCTTGGGCACCCATCGGTTTTCACGGGAAATAATCGCATTATGATCTAAAACCATCAAAATTAAATTCATAATGCGATTATTTAATATGTTTTGTACTCGTCAGCCATGTCGGCCAGGGTCAAATATACCGAACTGTTTTCATCTGCCGAGCTCATACCCGGTTTGAATATTTTACCTAATGCACATAGTGCGGCATATTCTGGTGACCACTGACCATTATTATAATCGGCATAATGCCAATACGCACCAACAATGAATTCATCCAGACTGACATTGTCAAATTCACCGATACCCCAGTCTATTTCATCATGACCATCCAACAGGTTAGCTAGGAGCGTGATACCAGTTGTAATCCTGCCATAGTCCAAGGTACCGTCAAAGTGGAACACGGATAGATCTAGGAGCCTATACAGCCTTTTGATATTTTTCATGGGTCTAACCTCTTAATGATTGTTTTACTCATCTGTTTACTATTCTTTTGTAGGTGGTCCAGGTAATTGCTTGAACCTGATTACCTATAAGACCATTTTGTTGAGCGACATTCTTATAGGCTTGTTCAGCATCTCTATAACGTTTAGCTGTTATGCAAATTTCTTTTGAGTCTAGTTGATTGAATGCAATCTTGATTGCATGACGATCAATGACGACGATGTCGGATCTAGAAGGGTCCGCTATAGTGGCAGCGAAACGAAAGGTTTTAGCGCGACCTGCCGGAATGTTCCAGCCTGTTAAAGCTTCTGTACATTCTGCCAACTGGCGACCACTGGCGAAGATAGACGCTTTTTCGCCAGCTAGAAAATTGATCACATTCTTTTTATTGCCTTGCCAGTCACATTGAGCGGAAAGGATGCTAGTGATTTGAGCGATTGTAGCCACGTCACCTAAGCTTGAAGCCCATCTATGCGCTTCGCTATACCATTGCATACCGTCAGTGATATCAGCTGCAGTGGCCATGCTAAGCCATTTTTGAACCCGGTTAGATTGTTGCTTGATTGAAAGCTTTAATGTTTTCACGTCGCTCTACTCACTTTGGGGCATATTGCTTTTAATGCTGTATAAATATGATCGTCATGCAAATAAGGGTATAACTCTTGGCAAACAAAAGAGGTCAACCCACTACCATAGAGGATATCGAAACAAAATCTCTTTCGGAGATCTTTTGTTCGGTCGGAATTATGAAAATTACCCTTTTCATAACATTCTGTAAGTTCACCTTTTGAATTATGTATCGCCAATGTCTTGTCAATTGCCGTTTTTAAGATGTTGAAGTGTACTGTTTTCATTTTCATGCGTAGGTTACCGCCTTTAATCGATTGAATCGAATAGACACATTTATACCTATTTGGTCCGCATCTAATCTGTTTATAGGTTTGCCGTCATATGGTGACGACATATCATTAATGATAAAATCTTTATTGTTTTGCCAGTCTAGTCTGGCAGACTCTGCAGTTTTATAGTCTCTGCCGTATGCCGGTACTATCGTTAATCGTTGCATGATAATTCTCCATTAAAAAAGCCCCGGAATACGGGGCACATTCTTGATGATGAGTCTATTTTATACCGTAGGTATAGCCACTGACAGGATCGACAGTGTAACTACCATCGGGATCAGGCTTGCTGATCGTAGTCCATTGGCCTAAATATTGGCTATGGCCTTGTGGAAATAAATACCATGCGCCCCTATTACAGTCTACAAAAAGTGCACATTGTTGCGAGTATAAGATCAGCAATTTTCTGATTTTATCCGAATGATCTTCGCCCGCTAGCGGGTTTTCGATCACTAGAAAAGCTGATTCCAAATTACCCTCGAAGCACCCTTCAACGGGTTTTATAGCGCCTAGTCTAGCTAGATCAATCGTTAGTTGATCATGACGCTGTGCATTATTGGTGGCGCCTTTTCGTGCGGCCGATATGATATAAAAAGCAGGTTTTGTGTCCATTAGTAATTTCCTTTTAGTACAATGAAGCCATTAACATTTTCTGCACATGCTAAAATTTTGTTTATCTCATCATCATTAAATGTTGCAGGGCCTTTAAAATTAAATAGTTCTGTTTCACTGTCCCAATGAAGGGACAGGATGTCACCTGATAAACTTTTGAAACCTTTTGTGTTCATGAATGAAATTTGCATGATATTTAGTCCTCGTCAGCTGGCCATAATATGTCAATACGCGCATTAATTGACGCAATTTTAGCGATAGCACCTCTTTTCAATTCGGTAGCGCCACAATTATGCCAGTCGCCATTGGAATTGCGCGAATCTGATTCAATCAAGTCAATAGCATTAGCATGATCCTGATAAGTTTTTAGTGCAGTTAGTCTGATATCTGTATGGCGCATATCATTTAATCCTTTTAGGTGAACCGCTATACTAGGCTAATGCAATGCGATTGCAACAACTAATGACACAATTTATGTAATACGGCATTAGTCCGACGAACGGCACCCAATAGCAAAATCTATATGCAATTAATTGCATAGTCACCTATGCGCACGAGGAATACATAAGCACTGACCTATTCCTTAAAGGAAACAGTCAGTATGCCAATGTATGCCTGACCCGACTCAATCAGCATAGACCTATTCCAATATGGCATGATTCAGTGTGGATACTAGCGCACTAGCACCCAATGAACTGGCCAGCATTCAAGTGAGACCTGCTTACAGCAGGGCCTGCAAGCCATATGGCGATCATATGACTGTATGTATGTACAGTAGTAATCATATGACTGTATGGATATACAGTACTGCATGTATGTACAGTAGTAATCATATGGCGATCATATGTCGTGCCGATCAATTCCATTTTGTCGCCACTATCATTCAGTCATGTGATCATTTAATCGGGGGGAGGTTATGTCTATTCTCAAAAAGAGTCTCATGGCCTAGACTCATAACGAAACAGCCAGCGCCGGGGGCTTGACCCGAGCTCTATATCCCTTACTTCAACCTAAAAAGATTACATGATTCAGTCTCAACAAAAAAGAAAGACCAGATGAGAATGATTCTCACACACTCATATCTCATTTTTTTATTTTTGAAAAATTTGACAACAGAAAAAGATTGTATTACATTCCTCTTCCAGAACCAAACTTAAGGAGAACATATGCTTTGGAGTGTGGAGTCAGGAATACCAATTCATCGCTGTAACCAATCGACAGCAATTGAAACAAACAGTAACTGGGAAATCTATTTCTCAAGAGTGACCAATAAACCTATGCTTGAAGGCACTGATGTCGAGACCACGATAAGCTACTGTCCATTCTGCGGCACAGACTTGAGAGACACTGAATGAAATCCTTGATAAAGTTAGGCCCCCAGATCCGATCCGATCGTCAAGGCCACGGCGCGTTCGGCGCTCCCCGCGGTTCCAGAACACATAATGGCATTGATTATGTCGCCAATGCTGGTGATTACGTCTGTAGTCCTGTAACTGGTATCATCACGAAATATGGCTATCCATATCCCGATGATCTAAGTTACCGGTATGTTGAGATAACATCTGAGCCTGACCAGTTGAGACATAGATTGTTTTATACCTCAATGCTTTATGTGCTTCAGATTCAATCCAAAGTCAAAAAAGGCGAAATCGTGGCACTAGTCCAAGACATCGCCGCCAGGTATCCAGCTGATGATCCCAAAGATGCAATGATCAACCATGTTCATTATGAGATTAGACGGCCAGACGGAACTTACATGAATCCCGAGGATTTCGACACAGGGTCATTAACCGCTAAAGACGACAAAATCTCAGGCGATTAATGTCCAGATCCAAAACATTACAAGTTCGTGTGTCAAAGCAAGAAAAACAACTGGTAGGAACACATGCCCGTCGAGAAGGCGTGACAGTGTCCGAATTTTTATATACCATGTTAATTGAACGTTTTAGTCAGCCTAGTCCAAAACAAAAAAGGGGGATCCCGTTACCGGATAACACCTCAAGCCTTGAGATCGAGGAATTGGATGATGATGGCTGGCTGGACGATTAACGATTAAATCCCCGACAAGGAATTTCATATGGCAACAAATACGAAGAAGCCTCGAACTCGAGAGCTTAACATCCGCAACTTGGTTTTTGCGATAGCCGGCCCAGAGCGTGACTATCCAACGTATACCTTCTCGAATAAGGTCTTTGTCGAGAAGCCAACGCATAACCCATTTAAGAATTTATAACTAAAACGTGTCGAAACGCAGTAAAATTGCTGAACTGACGGAAAAGGATGCCGACAAGAAGATCACACCAGTCAGGTGGGAGAAATTCCTACGCTACTTAGTCAGTGGATTTACTGTAGCAGAGGCCCGGGATCAGGCGAATATCCCCCACGCAGCCTACCGGGTCTGTCTGCTGCTTGATGAAGATAAACGCGAACAGCGCGACCAGGCGATGCACGAGTATCGTCGTAGCATCTGGACAGATGAAATTGTTGAGGACATACTAACCAACATCGCGGCAGGCGGTTTAGCCGGCGCGACTATAGCCGAACATGCACCAGTAGAGATCGATAACCCGAACCAAAGCTTCTATTCACTAATGCGCTCAGATGATGTACTCCGTGACAAGTATGACCTCGCCAGACAAACCCAAATGTGGGGTATGGCTGACGAGATCTTGCAAATATCAGACGACGAGACCAACGATTTGATCGATGATGGTAAGGGTGGAATGCGCTCAAATCCTTCCGCGGTCAGACGTTCAGAAGTCAAGACGAAAAACCGGCAGTGGCTCATGGAGCGTTTATTCTCCAAACAGTTTGGTGCCAAGATTCAGAACGAACACAAGGTGCAGGTGATCGACCATGCGACTACTCTGGAAGAGGCTCGTCGCCGTAAGGCCACTAGCGCATCCAAACACAAGGAGAAATTGGTCAAAAACATAATGCCGTTGATCACTCAGACGATAGAAAGTTCAGACCCTGGAGAGTAGAATGACCACAATTGCATGGGATGGAGTAAGCCTTGCAGCGGATACCCAGCTGAGTTCAGCCGATACGATAGTCGGCTCCACGGAGAAGATTATCAAGCTCAAAGCCAATTTGTGGATAGCCACAACAGGCTATCATTCAGAGACCGGAATATTTAAGGAATGGGTGCTCCACGGCCAACCGCAAAATGATAAACCCAAAATATCTGAAGAATTTGCAGCATTCATACTAACCAGTAAAGGACTTTTCGAGTATGATTTTTTGCTGTATCCCATGGAAGTGACCAATAAGTGCGCAATCGGTTCCGGTTCAGATTGGGCTATAGCAGCTATGGACTTTCAATGTAATGCCGCTGCCGCGGTACGTTACGCATCACAACGTGATGTTTACACCAACAGCATTATTCAAATAGTGAAGGCGTCTAAACGTGGCTAAAAAAGAGGTCATGGGCAAAGTCCAGTTCGAGAATGAGTTGCTGGTCGATATTGCAGAATTCTATGACGACCCGCTAGGCTTTGTGTACTATGCGTTTGACTGGGGTCATGGTGATCTGACTGACATGGACGGTCCCGATGACTGGCAAGCCCAGCAATTACACGACGTCGGTGAAGCATTCCGAAAGAACCCTGAGACCAACATCCGTGAGGCCATAGCATCTGGTCACGGCATCGGCAAGTCATGTGAGGTATCCTGGTTGATCCTGTGGGCAGTGAGCACCAGGCCTCACATTACTGGTGTTGTAACCGCCAATACGACGAGCCAGTTGACCACCAAGACATGGCGAGAGCTTGCTTTATGGCATAAGCGGATGATTAATACACACTGGTTTAAATGGACAGCGACGTCATTTTCGCACCGCGAACATCCAGAGACATGGTTTTTTAAAGCGATTCCGAATACTGAACACAACTCTGAAGGCTTCGCCGGGCTGCACGGCCAGCACGTCATGACGATCTATGATGAAGCCAGCGGCATACCTGACAAGATATGGGAGGTCTCTGAAGGCTCAATGACCACCACCAAGGCCATGTGGTTCGTTTTTGGAAACCCCACAAGGAACACCGGGCGCTTCCGTGATTGCTTCGACTCAGACGCAGCACGGTGGCGTACCAGGCAGATCGATAGCAGAACGTGTAAGATGACCAACAAGAAGGAACTCGACTCTCTGATAGAAACCTATGGAGAGGATTCCGACTTTGTCAGAGTGCGTATTAAAGGGGAGTTCCCTCGTGCAGGCTCCACCCAGTTTATAGGCTCAGACTGTGTCGATCTAGCCCAACTGACAAATCTAGATCTTGAAGTTTATTATCACATGCCAATTATTTTGGGAGTTGACGTGGCACGTTTTGGTGACGACAAAAATGTAGTAATGGCCCGGCAAGGTCGAAAGGTCGTCGGATTGCATAAGTGGGTTGAGACAGATCTTATGGAGACCTCCCGCCGTGTTTCTGTACTAATAGACCAGTACCAGCCCCTGGCAACCTTTGTCGATGGAGTGGGCGTTGGTGCAGGCGTGGTCGACAGACTGAGACAACTCAATTACAATGTCATGGAAGTCAACGCTGGGTCTAAGCCAGCAGACACTGAGTTGTTCTTTAACAAACGTGTCGAGATGTGGTACAAGATGCGCGAGTGGCTAGAAGCCGGTGCAGATATTCCTAAAGATATGACACTGAAAGCCGGCTTGATCGGCATTGAGTACGGCTTTGATGACAAGAATAAATATCGACTAGAGCGAAAAGCCGACATGAAGAAGCGCGGCGCTGGCTCGCCAGATGAAGCAGATGCACTTGCCCATACCTTTGCAGAAGAGCTAGGTGACGCAGGGCGACAATCCTTTGAACCAGAATCAGATTTTGAACCGGAATTTATATGACAGATCTTATCGTCCCTAAAAAAGCTTCCAATATATGGATACCTGGAGGAGGTCGTGGGCGCCAAGCGGTCACTGATAGCAATGAAATTAATCTGGAAGACAGTGAGAGCGAGAATCAAGCTAAATTGGAATATTATATTGCCAAACAAGTCGGAACACGGCTCGAGTATGAGTACCCAGGGCGAGAATGGGGTGTCCGACCAGACTTGACAGGCGGTATCCTTGAGATATTCTGTTTGGCGCTATCAGGTAATGATGCCTATTTGCTGCACATGGATGGAACTATTCATGAGCTAATTGAAAAAGCCATCAGGGCTGCAGGGGAAATATTGGAACGTTACGGTGTGACTCGCAACAAAAAATATGACATCGATATTACTGAAGCATTTGACCGCGATCATAAAGGCAATGTAATCGGAGGCGATCATGGTTGATCAAATCATAGAAGACGAAACGGGGATAATTCCTGAACCAGGCAATGCTCCGCAGCCAGACAACAACACACCAGAACAATCAAGTCAATCTGAATACAACAGTGATTCTCTTGATGACAATGTCGAAAAGTCCACAGAACCGTCTAATGAAGAGGGCTCAGATACGTGGCTGATCCAAAAAGCCCAACAAAATTACACGACATCCACAGATTACCTAGACGCGAATATCACCAATACCTGGGAGAAGAACTTATCTCACTTTCGTAGTGAGCATGCCCCTGGATCCACCTACACTCAACAGAATTTTAAACGGTCAGCGATCTTTAGACCCAAAACCCGAACTAATCTGAAGGCACAAGAAGCTTCTTTTGCTACATCCACCTTTGGATCACAGGATTTATTAGTAATTGAGCCAGAAGATCCAGCGGATCCGGTTCAAGTGGCATCCGCTAAGATCAATAAAGCGGTGTTGCAGTACCGGATGAAGAAGCGAATGCCTTGGTTCTTAACAGTTCTAGGCGCATACCAGAACGCAAAAGTATATGGGGTGTGTTTTTCACACAATTATTGGAATTATCAGGTCGACGAACACATAAAACCTGCATTTAACTCCACGGGAGCTCCGGAAACCAACGATCAAGGGGAAGCACTGGGTTATAAAGACCGTGTTATCCGTCATGACGACCTTGTATGTGACCTGATAGCCCCTGAAAACTTCAGATTCGACCCGATGGCGGACTGGCGCGACCCGATCGGCTCATCACCCTACATTATTTACATGAAACCGGTGTATGTGGGCGATGCATTAGAGATGATGTCCACAAATGACCCTAAAACAGGTAAACCTGCATGGCGTGAACACAGTGTGGCCGCTATTTTGGCTACTAGACGTCAAAGTTATGACCGAACTCGCCAAGCTCGAGAAGGTATGAGGCGTGTAGACCCTGCTGAAGAGAACATGGGCAATGAAAATTCCATTGTTTGGGCCCATATGAACATTTTAAGGCTCAATGGTGAAGATTATATCTATTGGACCTTGGGTACAGAGCTGGTTTTGACTGAATTAACACGGCTCAGAGAGACCCATCCACACCTAAATATCGGTGAAAGACCCTTTACAATGGGCTATACCAGCATAGAAACCCACCGAAACTACCCCGCAGGCGACGTAGAACTTACTTCAGGGCTTCAAGAAGAGATAAATACTCTTGCTAATCAGCGTATGGACAATGTCAAATTAGTGCTGAATAAGCGATATTTTGTCCGCAGAGGCTCTCAAACAGACCTAGACGCACTGATTCGTAACGTCCCGGGGGGCGGTGTTATGATGAATGACCCTGAAAAAGATGTTAAGGTAGTCAACACACCAGATGTAACTGGATCGAGCTATGAAGAGCAAGACCGGTTAGCTGCCGAGATGGACGACCTGGGTGGTGGTTTTTCAGGTACAGGCATGCAAAGTGGTAAATTGGGAGACACTAAGGATGCGGCTCAACGAATAGACTCAAAAGCTGCAGCAGTAGATGATTACGGCAAGACCATATTTATTCAATCATGGCTAAACACCACGATCGGTCAGCTGGTTCGGCTTGTGCAGATGTACGAGACCGACGAAGTTATTTTAAGTCTAGCTGCAAAAGAGGCTGAGTTGTATCAACGATTCGGTGTTAGTGAGGTCACCGACCAACTATTACGACAGTCCTTGACAGTCAATGTCGATGTAGGTGTCGGAAATACTGACCCAATGCGACGTGTCGAAAAACTGTTACTCGGTGTACGTGAAGTAGCTAACTTGCCAGGTATGTTGGAGCGGATGAAGGTTGAGGCTATTGCCGACGAGATTTTTGCAAACTTAGGACACAAGAGTTCTATCAAGTTTGTGATGAGCAAAGAAGAATATGCGGAAGAACAAGAGAAGAAAGGCGAACAGCCTCCACCACTTGAACACCAGGCGAAAATGCGTGAGTTGGATATTCGTGAAAAAGATAACACGATGCGCAATGAGCGTGAAACCGCTCGAATGGCTCAAGATAAAGAGTTGGGGATTTCTACTGCGGACAGACAGAGTCGCAGTAAATCCGATGCTGAAAATCTAAGTGGCAATATTTCCAGAGAACGTATGCAGCATGAGCGTGATCTTGAAGCCTCTAGGGGTGGGCGTGAATTATATAAAATAAACAAAGACGCGGAGACTAAAAATAATAATAATTCAAGGAGTTAACTATGTCTGACACAGATTCGTTTGAAGATCTGCAATTCACTAGTATGAGTCAGAGAACTTACTTTGCCGAGGCCCGGTTAGGCCTTGAGGTAGAGGAATTTCTTCGAAGTAATACCGGTAAATTATTACAGCACCGAGCGGTACAACAATGTGAAGAAGCCAAACAGGCCATGTGCTATCTCGATATAGATAAGAACATAGGTCAATCGGAATATAAACAACACCAATTCAATATGAAGGTGGCTGAACAATTCCTATATTGGTGTGTTGAAGCAATCCGAAATGGACAAACGTCCGAACAACTAGTACACGAACTTGAGGAGAATGGAGCATGACCGTAGAAGAAAAGCAACAAGAACTTGACAAGCTTGGAAAAGAGCCCTCTAATGAGCCTAATCCACGTGATGCCTTGGTCAATTCGATTAACGCAGCACGTGTAGATGAAGTGAATAGCGAAATTTTGCAATCTGGCGTTACAGTTGAGCCGATGCACGAAAAAGCTACACCAACGCCTGATCCTTTGGCGGCTTATATCCAAAAGGATGAAGCAGGTGAGCCATTATTTAAGATGACAGTAGACGGACAAGAAGTTCTTGTACCACTGGCACAGATACAGAAAGAACGACAGTTGGAACAAGCATCCAGAAAACGGATGAATGAGAATGCTGACTGGTCAAAGAATTTAGCAGAACGTGAGGATAAGCTACGGCTAGAAGAAGCTGCGCTACAATCACGGTTTGTTGCAGAACCGCTATCCGGTGCCCCGGACGTGGAAAAACTGGACTTCAAAAATGAAGCCCGCGAAATCTTCAACACATTGATCGATGATGATGCTGAAGTCGCAAGCGATAAGTTAGCGAGTGTTTTATCAGGAATTGCCTCACGGACATCATCACAGACTCCGATTAATGCGGCTGATCTTGTCAATCAAACACGAGAAGCAATCCGCAAAGAGCAGGCCGAGAAGGATGCTGTAGATAGAGAAGCTGAAGAACAACAACAGTTTCAAGATGGGTACAAGGCTTTTGAAGATAACTATCCTCATCTGGCTAAAGATCCTGAGCTATTCGCGGTTGCAAATAGTCATACCAACATTGTCTCGAACGAACATCCTGAATGGGGTCCAGTTGAGGTAATTTTGGAAGCAGCGGCCAGGACTGATAAATGGTTAAACACTCTGAAAGGAGCACCATTAACAACTGACGCTAATATAAACAATCGACAACAACAAAAAGATAATCTTGTTGCTATGCCAGCTAGCCGTACAGCGGCCAGGGAAGCACCACCGACAGAAGAGGCACAAACACCTTCTGATGCATTACGACAGGTTCGTGAAGCACGTGGACAGCCGTAATAAGATGTCGACTATTGAGGAATAGAACATGTCACAGATTTGGGGCACAAACGCACTAGGCGGGTTTATGTATTCGGACAATTTGTCTCGAAAACTCCGTACAGCACTACAACCAATGGTTCGCTTTCGTCAGTTTTGTGACGCAAGAGAAGCTTTTGGTTTGGGTAAAGGCGAAACTTTTAACTGGAACGTGTATTCAGATGTTGTCACACAAGGTGGCGTACTGAATGAAACTACACAGATGCCAGAAACAAACTTTACGGTCACTCAGGCTTCCCTGACGATCACAGAGTATGGTAACAGCGTACCTTTCACCAAGAAATTAGACGATCTGTCTGAACAACCTATCACTGAGGTGATCCATAAAGTTCTAAAGAACGACGCACGGAAAGCACTTGACGCAGCAGCTCATGCCCAGTTTAAGTTGTCACCCTTGAAAGCGACAGCATCTACTGCTACAGCATTTACGTTAAATGAAGCAAGTAATCCAGGTACAGCACATAGCCACGAATTTGCGAACGAAGCAACTTTGAGCCATGCAAAAGTTATATCTGACACAATGGTTGAGCGGGATATTCCCACTTACGACGGTACGAACTACGTTGCAATCACGCGTCCTTCTAACATTCGGTACATGAAAAACTTCTTAGAAGATATTCACCAGTACACGTCTGAAGGTTGGCACACAATTATGAATGGCGAGAAAGGCCGTTATGAAGGCATTCGCTATGTTGAGCAAACGGGCATCGCTGCTACGGGTTCATCCAATTCAGATGACATTTTCTTTTTCGGTGCAGACACCGTTGTAGAAGCATTTGCCATTCCTGAAGAAATTCGCGGTAAGATTCCTACTGACTTTGGTCGATCACGCGGTATTGCTTGGTATGCTGAGCTTGGATACGGTCTTGCACAAACGAGTGCTGCACAAGCACGTATCATTCACTGGACTGACGACGCTGCTTAAGGAGCAATAATATGTCTTACGATAATGGACGAGTAACAAGCTACCTTTTTCAGGGAGTCGATTTTGGCGATACCGGTGATGCTTCAGAGGTTATTATGCCTCCTAAAGATGGTCCGAATACAACCAACCCAGGCGCTGGACGTCGAGGACGCGTAGTAGGTGTTAGTTTGTTCAACATCAGCGAAACGTTTGTTGGCACAACTTCAGGTGCTGCAATTCAAGTAGGGGATGGCAGTGATGCTGATCTTTACTTTGACTCAGGTAACACAACCTTGGCGGGATCTTCTCCTGCAGTTAATACTGGTTTGTGGCTCCCTGATGATGGTTCAAAGGTAGATATTCCCGGGGGTGAAACCGCGGTAACTGTTACTTTCGTTGATGCAGTTGGTGGATCTATTACAGGTATTGCTGATGTTTTACTTGAAATCGAATGGTTTGGTGCAACTTCTTAAGAGGAAAACAATATGGACAAGCAAGTAGCAATTAAAGGTACATTGGACAATGCGGGCGCTAAACAACCCGACAAGTCTGGTATCGAATACGGATTGAGTTCCCTTTCAGGGTTTGACTCAATGGCGGTTGGTCCAACAGCGAATATGAGCGTCGACAGCAAAACCGGTAATTACCCGGGTCGTATCGTGGATAATCCTGGAAAAACCAGCGCAACGTCTAAAGGCAAGTCTTTCGACATTTGCTAAAACTTCGAGTGGGTTGCTAAAGCGCCCACTCATTTTTTAAGGCCAACATTATGGAAACTGATTACAGTCATTCAGATGTGTTGTCGGAATTTGATGCAGGTAAGTCTCTGAGCGAAGGTGTCTCTGGGCGCAAGTGCATTAACACCCGATATGAAAACACAGATGAATCAAGGATTCAACATCCACGCAGTGAAAATTCTGACGACTCAATGTCAGTTAAATACTAATATCTGGAGAACTAGTAGATGAGTTTTGATAAGAACAAAGATCACTCACAAATAATGGGTGGCGGTTTAGCCAAATGGTCACAAGCTGGCAAAACATATGATCGAGACTTTAAGGAAATTGAAGTTCAAGAACTGCAGGAAACAACGCCAGTTACCCCAGCAGTTAAACTAAAAGATTTTAAAGCTAAGCCAGAACCTTTGGCGCCTAAACCCGAAGCACCTGTAGTTGAAGAAACTCCTAAATTGGCAACCTATCAAGCTAGCATTAAAAGTAAGGCTAAGAAAGATAAAGCTAGACCTTTTGGGGCTCGTGATGAATGAGTACTTTTCTGGAATTAGTCGAAGACTTACATAGGGAAGCTGGCGGGGCCGGAGCTGCGCCCAGTTCAGTATTAATTCAGTCAGGTGAAGCTTTGCGCATGGTGCGCTGGATTCGACGGGCTGATTTGGCAATTCAAAAAAAGTGGCACGACTGGAAATTTTTATGGTCTGACACTCCTTACTCTGTAAACACTGTATCAGGCACCCAAGATTATATAGTGCCAGACACTCATGGCGCCTGGGATCCTAGTACTTTTAAGATTGATGGTGAGTTAATCGACGTAGTTGAATATCAAAAAGTCAAACACGAAGTATTTGATACAACTGTTAGCTCGTACAACCAACCTTCTCGAATTATTATAATGCCTAATAAGACTTTGCGTCTGGATCCTATCCCTGATGCAGCTTATACTATTACTGCAGACTATTATTTAAAACCCGTACCAATGTCTGAAAATACAACTATTTCTGCAATTCCAGAAGAGTATCATGAAATTATTTTAGGTCAGGCGTTAATTTATTATGGCAACTACGAAAATGCGACAGATGCAAAAATATCTGGTCGTGAGCTAGTGGCTGAATGGTTGCCTGTACTGGAATCTGAATATCTTAACAACGAATTTAACTCTAGATTCACATCATCAGGTAATCGCATTGAAGTCATAGCAAGCTAATGGCTATTCAAACTAGACATTATGCGTTTGCCGGTGGACTCGATACAGTTACTCCTCCAATAAACATTACTCCAGGTAAATGCATATCTATGCAAAACTTTGAGCCATGGTATCACGGAGGTTATAGAAGAATTGCAGGATACGAACGGTTCGATGGACGTCCTGCACCAAGTGCTGCAACCTTTACTGGCTTTGATTTAGTCAGCGTGGCAGGGTTAAGTGCAGGGGATGTGCTTACCGGGGATACATCAAGTGCGTCAGGCACAGTAATAGGTATCAGTGACAATTCAGTTGCAGTCACCAAGGTCTCTGGTACGTTTACACAGGGTGAGCCATTTAACAGCTCTGCCTACACTATGATGACTGTGCCCACTGCATCTATTGGACGATCGCCTTCAAGTACAGCTAAATTAACATTTCAGCTTGCAGCTGCAGACGAGTATCGGGGCGACATCACGGTGCCTGCAGGCTCTGGGGAAATTCGAGGCATCTGGCAGCTAAAAGATAAAAAGTTTTGTGTTCGAAATAATGCCGGCGGAACTGCAGGGGTTATGTTCCAATCTAGCCCGGCAGGGTGGGTAACTACCGGGCTCACGATGTCCAGTTATATTTTCTTTGACGCCGGCACGGCAGCTGGGCCATTTATTCCCGGCACTACAGTTACTGGTGCCACTTCAGCTGCGACAGCAGTGATTCATAGACTAGTCTTACATGCGGGCGCCTGGGACGGCAGTGCCGCAGGGTATTTAGCACTGACAACCGTCTCTGGCACTTTTCAAGATAATGAGGCATTGCAAATAGGTGGTGTAACTTTTGCGACATCCGCTTCAGTAGTGACAGTTTTTGCTTTCCCGATTAATGGACATTATCAATTTGTTAATCATAACTTTTTTGGCAGTGCCACAACATACCGGGCTTATGGTTGCAGCGGTGTAGGCCCGGGGTTTGAAATAGACGAAAACGAAATAGTCACACCCATATTGATGCCTCAAACAGCATTAGGCGGACAGCCCACAACAAACATACCTCAATTTGTAGAACAACATAGAAATTATCTGTTTTTTGGATTTCCTGGTGGGTCATTGCAGCATACTGTAATCGGAGAACCTTTAACGTTTAATGGATTTTTGGGTGCGGCAGAATTTGGTTTGGGTGATGAAATCACTGGACTGCAAAGTATGGCTGGAGCTGTATTAAATATTACCACTAGCCGCCAAATCCGCGGATTGTTTGGCAGCACTACATCAGATTGGGAGATAAAATTATTGGGAGAAGAAACTGGAGGCAAGGCTTACACTGTTCAAAAATTAGACACAGTCTATGCGGTAGATGATTTGGGTATTACTAATCTATCACGAACAGATTCTTTTGGTGATTTTGTGGGAGCCACAGTATCTCAATTGGTTCAAGATATAGTTAACGCTAAAAAATCTTTGGTAACGACAGCCACCATAAATAGATCTTCTAATCAATATCGTGTATATTTTAGTGACGGCACAGCGTTAGTCCTATATTCTCCTGCAGGATCATTTAATGCCGCTCAAAGTCGTGTTAACTTACCTTTCGTACATTTCGGCGCGTTAAAATATCCTTCAGCAGTTAACCGGATATTTAATATTGAAGATGAAAACGGGGTTGAAGTTACCTATTTTGCAATGTCTGATGGGTATGTATATAAAGACCAGGTAGGTGGTAATTTTGATGGTGCACAAATTACTAGCTTTTGTCGGCTACATTTTAACAACGTTGGTAGCCCAGGCACTCGTAAACGTTTCCGTAAAGCAGATATCGAGTTAGAGTCTTCAGTTAATATCGATTTAAAGTTCCTGGCAGATTTATCTTATGCATCCACTGATACAAACTCGGTTATTGAAGACTTAGTGGTTAGTGGCGGTGGGGGCTTTTGGAATAGTGCAAACTGGGATCAGTTTCAGTGGAATTCACAGGCCCAAAGTTCAGCAACAGCCAAATTAACCGGCACAGGAGACAACATAGGATTTTTGATTTATAATAAATCTGCCAAAGCCCAACCCTTTATATTGCAAGGGTTGACTCTATACTACGAACCCAGACGGCTGAAACGTTAATGGCTAATAATTGGTACACCCGATTTACTTCTTTTGTTGCAGGCACTAGTGCAGATGCTGAAGATGTCGAGGGCGAGTCTGCTAGCATACTCGCTGCTTTTGACAAGATGCCTAAAGTTGTAGAAAACCTCACAAATGATGCTATCTCTTTTGTTACAGAGTCTGGCACTGCAAACGCGTATGCGGTTACTTTTGATCCAGTAAGAACAGCATATCGTAATGGCGACAAGGTTTGCTTTATTGCAACCAATAATAACACTGGCGCATCCACTATTAAATTTGACTCCTTGGCGACTAAACCCTTAGTTACCTCTTATGGCGTGGTGCTTGCAGCGAATGCTGTGGTCAGCGGCAATATCATTGAAGCGCGGTACGACTCTGCAAATAACCGATTTCTGATTGTCTCACCTACTGACACAGCCACAGCTGCATCTTTCGCAGCCGCAGCCGCCGCGAGTGCCGCAGCTGCTGTTGGCTCCGCTGCATCTTTCGGTCTAGATAACGCGTTATCTAATGACAATGCGTCTCAAGGCACTGACCTGGTAATGACAGCAGGTGACAAGATCACCACAGATATAATCGCTGAGACTACTGTTGGCAGTGGTGTCACGATCGATGGGACTTTAGTTAAAGATGGCGTAGTTACAGCTAATCTAACAGGCAACGCATCAGGTACAGCGGCTACCGTGACTGGCGCAGCTCAAACCGCTATTACCACTCTATCTAACCTAGTCACTGTCGGAGCTCTGGACGCAGGCTCGATTACTTCGGGCTTCGGCGCTATTGATATAGGCACTAGCACCCTAGCCGCTGGCGCTACTGACATCACAGGAACACTTGGTGTTAGTGGCGTTCTAACAGTTGGAAATACTGGTGGTCTGTCAGCACCGTCAGCAGGTACAGGTGCTATAGGGTCTGCTACCACGCTCGGTGTTATTATTGCAGGCAGCGGAACGACCTACGATGCGACGATATACAATAAAAACATTGCATTGGTTCTAGCAGTTCCTACGGGTACTCAGAATGTATTGTTATCAGGAACACTTGATGTCAGTGGTCTACTAACTGTTACAGGGTCATCAAGCGGAGCGCAGGTATCCAAATTCGTCGCTTATGATACCGCCTCAACAATATTGTCGGAGTGGGAACGAGTAGACGGCGCGGTGTCGTCTGATTTAAGTTTCGATGGCGCTACAGGCAAGATGACAATAGGCACAACTACTGCCCATGATTTTGCTATTAAATCTGGCGGGACTGAGGCGGTGGTATTTGATGATGCTACTCAAGGAGCTACATTCTCTAGCACCCTTGATGCTAGTGGCGTTATAACAGCATCGGCAGGCTTGAAAGTGTCTGACGGCATAGTTACCAATACTGGTGACGTTGGTATTGGCGCATCCCATACAACATCAGCTCTCAGATTCGGATCTAACGGTTCGTATATCGGGCGAAACGCCAGTGATGGATCTCAGACATATAACACAGGTCAAGGATCTCACAAGTTCACTGGTGGCGCGGGTGTTGACATCACAGGCACCCTTGATGTTAGCGGTGCCCTTGCCTCCACAGGACAAGTAACATCGACAGGGGTGATATGGCCGGGAGGCCCCGCTGCTTCTGAGGGCCGTTTAATTGGTATCGCTGCTGACGGTGCGGTGATTGCAGGCAACGGCACGACTAACGATGTCACTCTAGTAAATAAAAACGGCTTTGTTGCTTTGAGAGTTCCAACAGGTACGGTTAATCTCGTAGCTAATGGCACCCTTACTGTTAGTGACAACATAGTCATAGGCACATCAGGCAAGGGGATTGATTTCGACGCGGCTGCTGGTGGCACTTCTCAGTTACTGGATTGGTACGAGGAAGGTACATTTACACCCACGCTATCATTTGGTGGAGGGTCTACGGGAATAACTTATAATGCCGGGTCAACTCTTGGCCGATACACGCGCACAGGCAACTCTGTTGAAATGGATGCCTTGCTAACTCTGACGAACAAAGGTTCTAGCACGGGCCAAGCAAGAGTAGGAGGTCAGCCCTTCACCGCGCTGGCAGGAATGGAATCTACCGGCGTGGTTTATTCTGTAGGATTAACCATATCCAATGCCGTCGTTATGCAGATGAATGGTAGCAACTCAGATGTTGGTTTTGTTTATGGAACAGGGGTTGCTTTGCTAGATTCACATTTTACTAACACCTCCGCTCCACGATTTTCAATATCATATAAGGCGTAAACCCAATGGAGAAGATATTTAACTTAGTAGAACTGTCTTACAACAATACTTTACAAGTTCGCTATAAGATAAACGAGGGCGGTGTAATAACCAACCATCGCGGCTGCTGTGATTCGACTCAAGACCTAAGCGAAGCCCCTGAACTTGTGAAAGCATTGGCGGTAGAGTTTCCCTTTACGGAACACATCAACCCAGATGGTGCCTGCTGTTGGGCTGACTTCATTCGCGTAGTCGATGCAGAGCGGTATCACCTCGCTTATCAACTCTCTGATTACATCTACAAAGATGAGAAGGTATCAAAACAGGCCAAGCGTCCAGTTATCGAGGTCGATTGCCTTGAGGACATCACAGCACACCCTGAAAAGGTTCAACGCTTCGCTGCACTCATATTCACACCAGAAGTAAAAGCGGCGTATATCGCAAGCCTACCGACTGTTGATGAGCCTGTGATTGCAGAACGTCAGAAAACTGTTGACCTGCCAGTAATGGAAGACTATGACCATGTTATTGCGGCGGTAACAGCTACCCGACCAGTGCAGCCCGATCCTTCTGGCCCGATCCTACAAGAAACTTATGAAGTCGAGCCAGAACGTACAGAGGTCAGGCAACGGCAAGTTCAAGAGGTTGTGCTGGTTGATGTTGAAGAAACCACGGTTATGGATGGCGCAGTACTACGGGTAATCAAAGCTCATCAAGCTGAAAAGCAACAGGGCGTTACTGAAACAGTCGGCGTAACCGATGAAGCTGGCGAACCAGTAATGGAAGATTATGACACGGGCGAAACAGTAACCAAGATCCAGTACAAGGGCGAACTGTATCCAAATAATTGGAAAGGAATATTATAATGTCTGAAATGGGCACATTGGGTGGTTCCGTTTATAATGACGCGGGTGAGTTAATTGGTGATTTAGGAACAGCTGGACCTTCGACTGGAAACTATGCACCTGATCCGAAAGCAGCTGAAATAGCATCTACAGTCGAGGCCTCTCCTGGAGTCGCCGAAACTGTGACACCAACAACATCAACTGGTTATGACGCATCCCAACGAACGGTCGACGCTTCAACTGAAACTGCCCAGGGGCAACTGTCTAATATCCTCAATAAAGACAGTCCTTTAGCTCAACGCGCACGACAAGAAGGTTATCTGACTGCAGGGGCTCGAGGCCTGCAGAACAGTAGCATTGCAGGTGAATCAGCTTTTGGGGCTTTGGTTGATCGATCCATGCCAATGGCTCAACAAGACGCCCAAACTTATGCACAAGCATCATCAGAGAATACCGGTTATTTGAACAAAGCTAAAGAGTTTGCTGCTGGCGCTGGTAATACTGCCAGCCTGACTGATACCGCGGAATCAGGAGCTACGGCACGAGCTGATGCAACTAACGCAACTCAAACCGCTATTTCTAATCTGGATGCAGCCACCCGTGCATCTATAGCTCAAGCGGGCTTTGATGATGCTGCACTAAGTAGAATGTCTGCGGAAGACATTACTGCACTAGAGGCTGCTTCACGAGAAGCCATAGCCACAGGATCAAACATATCGGCTGAGGCAATATCTGCTGCGGAAGCTGCTTCACGTGAAACTATTACTGCTGCAGCTAATGCGACTGAAATCACTGTTGAAGGTATGCGTAATACTTCTGCTGCAGCAATTTCTGCCGCACAGAATGCATCTAATGCTGCTATTCAGACTAGCGTTAATGCTACAAACACTGCTATCACCACATTAAATAATGAATCAGCAGAAGGAGTAGCAACTGACTTAAATGCTAATCGGTTAACTATTGCTACCCAACTTAATGAAAATAATCAAGAACTACAAAAATTACAAAATGCATCTAATGAAGGTATTAGCACCGATGAAATAGCGGGGCGTAAAGCTGCGCAAGATGCACTTAATGAATCTAACAAAACCTTGACTGAGTTAAACAATGCCAACGCTAAGTCTATTGCAGATCTACAGGCAGCTGTGCAGCGCGATGGATTTGTTGTCGATACAACTATAGCAGCAGCATTAAATAAGTCTAATGCAGAAATTCAAGCTTCAGTTAATACAACTCAAATTTCAGTTGAAGGTATGCGTAATACTTCTGCTGCAGCAATTTCTGCCGCACAGAATGCATCTAACGCGGCTATTCAGACTAGCGTTAATACTACAAACACCGCTATCACCACATTAAATAATACATCAGCAGAAACTGTAGCGACTGATCTTAATGCGACAAGACTGTCGATCGCTACAGCGCTTAATGTCAATAATAAAGAACTTCAGACGCTGCAGAACACTTCAAATGAAGGTATCACAGCGGCTGAAGTAGCGGGGCGTAAAGCTGCGCAAGATGCACTTAATGCATCTAACAAAATACTTACCGACCTGAATAATGCAAATGATAAGTCTATTGCAACACTTCAAGCGACTGTGCAACGTGAAGGCTTTACCGTCGATAAGAGTATTTCAGATAAACTGAATCTATCTAATGAAGCGATTCAGGATTCAGTTAATGCAACTAACGAAGCTGTGGCTGACACTAGGGCAGCATCTGATGCATTTGTTGCAGAGCTAACTACTACCCACGAAGCGTTAATCGCTAAATATAAAGGTGTTTCGGACTTAGTAAATGTTACAACCGCAGCAATTGGGCAGATTTTTGCGGATGAGCCTAATGCAACGGTTGCAAAAGCCAAAGTGGCACAGATGCAGACATTTCTTACCAATCAGTTAAACTTTCTTAGCGCATATCAGGTAGGTGACGAGGCTGAAACTCCTCCTGAAGACCCAGGGAGCGATATTGCACCCGGGACGGAACCAGGGCCGGGGCCGGGAGACTCCACGACCCCCGGACCCGGCTCTGGTGCAAACGTAGGTGTAGGCGAAGGAGCTTTAACCCCAGAACAGCGAGCCGCTATTCAAGCAGCTTATGGGAACGTTACAGGGGGTGGGTGGAATCCTACTGATACTTTTAATAGAAATATATTCATATGATTATACGACCAGCAACATTGTCAGATTTTCACAAAGTAGTTGTATTAGTGAAAGAACAACTTGTGCAGTATGATCGACTTAGACCGGACCATGACAAGCTAAAATACATGTTTAATTTGCTGGTCAGCTCTCCGGCACATTTTGCAGAAGTAGTCGAAGATGATGAAGGAAATATTGTAGGCGCCTTAATGGCCTTAACATCGGACAATCTTTGGGCCACTAAGAAAAATTGTGCTGTGCTATACTGGGTCTCGAAATTAAAAGGCACTGGTGCTACATTACTGAGACGTTTTAAAATTTGGTTAAAAACCCGCCCCGCTATCCGGGTCGCTGGCTTTTCGCCCGACATAACGACAACCGAACGAGCCTGGGTTCTTGCAGAGAAACTGGGCTTTAAGCCACATGGCGGTTCATACATACTGTACAGGTGATCCATGGGAATATTTAAATCAGTCGGAAAATTCTTTAAAAAGATTGCCCGGGGCGTAAAGAAGGTCTTTAAAAAGGTCGGCAAATTTGTCGGTAAAATCATGAGCAGCAAGATCGGCAAAATCTTGATGATTGGTTTGACCGTGTTCACACTAGGTACAGCACTCATAGCAGGGGCGGGGGCCTTTAGTGCTGCTGGTGCAGCCGGTGGAAATCTATTCACGCAGTTAGTGGCAGGTGGTAAAGAATTCGCGCTTGCACTAGTAGGTAAAAGTGGCGCGGCTCCGGTTAATCCCGCAATAGCTCCATCTGGTGTGAATTTAGATGTACTAGGCAAAACCACTCAAGGACTTACAGGTACCGTGGGCCCAGTAGCACCTACAATTTCTAGTGCGGCTCAAGCAGCAGCAAGCCCGACAGCCGCAGGGCTTAACACCGCAGCAACCACGACAGGGGGCGGATTTTTAAGTAAAGCTGCGGATCTAGCTAAATCTGCCGCAGCAGCTCCGCTACAAACTGCTTCAAATGCTGCAGGCAGTGTTGGGCCTGCTGCATGGAACTTTGCAAAATCACCAACAGGGATGAACCTGGTAGGCAATGCAGCCTCCGGTTATGCTCAGGCCAGACTGATAGCAGAACAAGAACAAGCACGTCTGGATCAAGAAGCAGCGGATAGAACGACTTGGACAGATAACATGCCTCAAGTAATCGATGCAAACACCAATGCTAAACCATTAGATCCAAGACGATTTAACCCTAACTTTCAAGGAGCAACCGGATAATGAGTGAGATGGATATGCAAGCTCAGCCACAAGCGCAAGCACCTATGGCTCCGCAAGCGCAAGCACCTATGGCTCCGCAAGCGCAAGCACCTATGGCTCCGCAAGCGCAAGCACCTATGGCTCCGCAAGCGCAAGCACCTATGGCTCCTGGAGCAGAGGAACCAAATGTTGGACCTACTGGAGAAGTAAGCCCACAAGAACAAGAAGAGTTTGAGCGTGTTATGGCTGAACTTAGTGACACCTTGTATTCAAATGAAAAAACGAGTGAAGCTTTGGTTGGAATGATTGATACTGAGGATAAGGTCGGGAGTACTGTAAAAGCAGTACTATCACTAGTGACTTCTATGGACGATAAGATTAACATGGACGAAGGTGTTATCTATCAAGTCACTATGGAAGCAGCAGACCGGCTTATCGACCTGGCTGAATCAGCGGGCAAAGAATTTAATGAAAAAGAAATTGAGCAAATAGCCCTTGCTTCATGGGAAGGCATGATGACTGCTTATGGAGATGAACCCACTATGCAAGAAGACTATGACTTTTTATCTGAAGGCATGTCTGATGTAGAAAAGAAGCAAGCTGAAACAAAATATCAGGAGTTGTCCAATGGCTAGTGCCGGATTTTTGGGAGCTTTAGGGGGTTTGGGTCAAGGCCTAATCTCTGAAGCAAAAAATGCTCGTGAAAACGAACGAGCCGATTTGGATGAAGCTCGAGATATTGCCAAAGAAAGGTTTCGTGCTAAACTCGTGACGGAAGAAGGTGTACGACGGGAAGGGGTAATTGCTGAAGCGGTTGAAACTAAAATTGGCACTGACGCAACCGCTTTTGAAACTAAAAACAAGGCAGAGATAGCTGCGGCAGCGCTTCTGGCGACAGGTAAGGAAACCCAATCTGCGGCTGAGATAGCAGGGCGTCAAGCCGTTACAGACTCACAAAACACTAGTCGTGAACGTGTAGCGGGGCAAAGTGGTAAGACTAAATTTACGCTAAGAACTGATACTGTTGCAGGTAAAGATGGAGATCGGTTAGTGACTATCCTGTTTGACGGGTTAGGAAATGCTTACGAATTAGAAGGCACTAAATATTGGCTCCCTGGTTCACCCCAGCAGACTGAGGGTAAAACCGCACCTCAAGCAGCCGTAGATCGATTAATGGAATCTCCAGAGCTAGCATCTACGTTTCAATCCGAATATGGGTATGTGCCTAAAATATATGTGGATAAACATGTTTTTGCATCCGACGATAGCACAGTTAGTCCTTCAAATGATAAACCTGAAGTAGTTAGTCCTTCAAATGATAAACCTGAAGCAGTAAAAACTACAGCAGTAGACAAAGCTTCTGACAAAAAATATAGGGCTTCGCTAGATGAGGTAGTTGGAGTGCCTGCAAGAGCGATAACAGATAGCTTTAATGAATCAATAGGAACCCCTGTCAAGAACGCACTGAGCGTGGCTCGAGCACGTAGTCGAGTAGGAGAAGCCATACAGTCAGGTGGAGGCTTAGCACCACTTAAAGCGCTAACTCTTGCCGATTTAAAGTTAGCACTCCCGACCGGATCAGATAAAAATGACGAACTCGTTAAACGAGCAATAGCCTCTCTACAAGCATAAGGCAATTTTTCATGGCCGATACAAATTTTAGTTTTTTAGATATATATGGGTATGAAGAAGATGAAGACACTAGTTTTAGCCCCAGTGAAAACTATTCAGAGCCTAGTATTGATTCGTCTAAAGGTTTTAGTTTTTTAGATACATATGGGTATGAAGAAAAAGAACAACCCGTAGAAGAGGAAGACCCTGGGTTCTTTGAACGTATGGGTGCTGCTACCTCGGGTGTTATTGGTGGTTTTGCAGAGACTGGCGCGTTGGCAGCGGGGGCTCTGGGCTTTGATGAAGTAGAGGCCAGTTTGCTAGAAACTGGAGCCGCATTTGAAGAAGACTCCAAAATCAAGGCCTATGAAAGCTTATATGGTAATGAAGGATTAGAACAATTCGGTAACATGCTTTTTGATGGGGGTTGGTGGAAAAACACAGCTGCTGCACTTCTTCCAGGGTCTGCACCTTTCTTAGCAGGCGCAGCGACAGGTGGTTTAGTTGGTTCAACTGTACCTGTAGTCGGCACCATGATCGGTGCCATGATCGGTGGCTCATTAGCCTTGATGGCTCAAAGCACGGGTCAAAACTACTATGATGAACTAGAACGAAATGGTGGCGACGAGGATGGTGCAAGAGACTATGCGCTACTAAAAACTGGTGCAGAAGTTGTCATTAATGCGGCTTCTATTCCACTAGGTGCTGCATCCGCCGGTATGGGTTTTGCCGCTACCCAGACAATTAAAACCAACGCCATGACAGCGATATTGAAGTTTACTGGCACCGAAGTTTTGACAGAAAATGTCGATACAGTTGTCGGTAACCTGATCGATCAAGCCTATGTTGATGCTGACATAGACTGGACTCGCGGTATGGCCGAAGCCACAGCCGGCGGCTTACTGTTTGATGCGCCGGCAGGTATAGCTGCAGGGCGCCAGTTAGGTAAGAAAAACCTGTCTGACACGCCGGATGAAATTGCCGACGGTCTAGACAACGCCCAGCAAGAGGCGATGAACGAGTCCGCAGCAGGGGGTGGGGATGCACTAGACCAGATAAATGCTGCAGCAAAGGTTGATCCCCGTAAAGACCCAAACATTGGATTTGGCACTACAGTCGACGAAAACGGTAATCCGGTACTATTAACTAGAGAACAGTTGATTGCTCAAGACCAAGCAGACACTAGTGAAAATGCACTATTAGTCGGGGATGCTCTCGAACAACGAATCAACGATCTGCAAAATCCTGTTACAGAAACATTATCAATTCCAGGCTTGGCAGAAAAACGCAAAGACGTTAATGCACCATTCCCGCTTACCCGCGGAATGCAGCAACTCAGTGGTGCACCTACATCCAAAACCTTTAAGCCTAATCAGACAGCTATAAATGTAGCAGACGAATACCGTCAACGTACTGGTTTAGGTAAGCCAGAACTTACGCAATACAAAAAAATAGACAAAGAGTTTTCTGTACGAATTGCGGAAGCATTTGAGCAATTAGAACACACGCCTAATGACCCCATAGTCAAAGAAGCTTATGAGGCATTGATTACAGAAACTCTAGATCAATATAAATCTATAGTTGCTAGTGGGCTTAAGATTGAATTTATCCAAGACGAGAATCCTTATGCGAGCCCCAGTGAAGCCATTAAAGATGTCACCGAAAACAATCACCTATACGTTTATTCTACAAAAGCAGAAGGTGGTTTTGGTTCTGACCAAACATTTGACCCGTCAAATAACCCCTTACTGGCAGAGACTGAATTCCAGATTAGCGGACAGCCAGCTTTGGCGAATGACATCTTCCGAGTGGTCCATGATTATTTTGGCCATGTAAAAAACGGAGTAGGTTTTCGAGCAGAAGGTGAAGAGAACGCCTGGCAGGCTCATGCAGGGATGTACTCTGATTTAGCGCGACGTGCCATGACCACTGAAACTCGTGGTCAAAACTCGTGGGTGAACTTCGGACCTTTTGGTGAACAGAACCGTACCGCATCTAGCGAAAATACTATTTATGCCGACCAGAAAATAGGCTTGCTGCCTGAATGGGCCAGCTCTGAAGGTGCTTTAGCTGACGGGCAGCAACTTGACACTACTGAACCTGCGAAGGACGAGGCAGGAAGCGGAGTGTTAGACGCTTTAGTTAAAAAAGGCGAAAACGCTAACGGTGAATTCTTTGAAACGGTGACTGAAGGGGTAGGTTCAGTCCGTATATCGCAAACAGGAAATGGCGTTTTTATTAAACGCGAGTCAGAAGGAACCGGGAAAAAGACAGATACCATATTGAATTTAGAAGGCGATATGGCTGACGCGAAGGACATAAATAGAAATGAAGCGGAAACTGAAGATGGCAAAAGACCGTACATAGGCACTCCTGAATCAAGACAGTTTATTGGTAAGCTGTTGTCGCTTGGCGAAAACATTACAGACGTATCAGACGAGCAATCATCTACTCTCAGTTCAATTGTAAAAAGACTTGTCTTAGAAGAAATCACACTGGATCAAGCAAATTCTGAATATGAGACATTAAATAACCCATCTGGGAAAAGCTCTGAACCGATCGATATGACTCAGTTTGAAGCAGCCGAAAGGTATGAAGCCGGCAAGATTTTAGTGCAGCGCGAAAATGAAACAGATGCAGCATATGCAAAGCGTGAAGCTGAAAAAGATACGGACTTTGATAAGGCAGTAAAACAAAAGAATGAACAATCTATTACCGAGTCTGCCACCGAGATAGTCCCTGAGACTAAACCTCTGACGCCTATGCAGGAAGCGATGGAGCTGGCAAAGGCTAAGAAAGCTAAAGTAGATGCAGCTGCCAATGAAGCAGCCACATCACCCTTAAATGAGCTACCGATCCCATCACAAAAAGTGTTGGAATCGGGTGACTACAAGAAAGGTCAGATCGAGGTTCAGGGGCTAGACATTGAGATCGAGAACCCTAAAGGCTCTGAACGATCCGGTGTAAACGCGGATGGCAAGAAGTGGTCTGTCAAGATGAAGAATCATTATGGTTCATTAAAGCGAACGGAAGGTGCTGATGGTGATGCGATCGATGTCTTCACCGGTAACAATCTCGAGTCAGATAAAGTCTTTGTAATCGACCAGATTGATCAGAAAGACGGTACATTTGACGAACATAAAGTCATGATGGGCTTTAACAACCTCAAGACTGCCAAGTTAAATTATAAGCGTAACTATGAAGATGGTTGGAAGACTGGGCCTGTCACAGAGATGACGATTGCCGAGTTTAAAACCTGGGTGAAGCAGTCCAATACCAAATTACCTGTTGATGAATCAGTCGAACTTAAAAACACTGAAGAGCAACAGAGTCTGGATTTCGATGCAAAACCGAAAGAAACTAAAGGTCAGCAGGAGTTAGCACTTCCAGCCCCTAAAACCGATGCAGAGGTATTGCGGGAGAAAGGTCAAGCATATGAAGAGAAGATGCAGCGACCTACACGGTTCTCACTCACCAAGTCAAAGAGAGAGGGCTATGAAGGCAATGATAAGGGTGAATCCGTTGAGTGGTTGAGAGCTAAAGAGAAAGGCCTGCCAATGGACAAGCCTGCACGGATGAAACGTGCTAAAAAACTAAAATTTAATATCGGGAAGATTTTATATCACGGCACCCAAAATACATTTTCAAAGTTTAGAGTTTTTACAGAAACCTTTGGATTACTAGGCGAGGGCGTTTATTTGACAGAAAACGCTGAGAAAGCTGGAGGGTTTTCTGATGGGTCTGGAGCCAATGTCGTTCAAGTTATAATTAGAGGCAGGCTGGCAAGCAATGAAGACATAGCCAAACTTGAGAAAAAGTTAGCCAAAAAAATTGAAGCTGCTAGCGGGTATAAAGAAAGAAAAACAATAATCAATGACGCATTAAAAGCCAAAGGGTTTGACGGTATTGATATAGGCAGTGAAGTGCTTATTTTTGACTCTGTTAATATTAGATCCACAAACGCAGCATTCGACCCAGACTTTAAAGACTCTGGTGATTTGCTGAGTAATACACCAGATGCTGCGGAACCACCAAAAGGTGTGTCGGTGGATAAGGCTCAGGCTGCAGTTAAGCCACTACAGGACGAGATGAAAGCTCTGAGCAATGACACAGTAGCAATCTACGGCTCGCTCTCAGAAGCACCTCAAGCACTACAGGATGCGTTGAAAGCGGAAGGTCGTGAGAACTCGAAAGGTGTTTTCCATGATGGTAAGGTGCATATCTTTGCTGCTCGGCATGCGACAGAAGCAGATGTTGTCAAAACCTTCTTGCACGAGACTGTGGTTCATACCGGTTTGCGTAAGACTATCCCTGATCTAGACGGTTTATTGACTGAAATACAGGGTGGTCTTGAGAATCAGGCTGGATTCAAAGAGATCGTAGAAAAATACGACTTGGACATAACAAATGCTGAGGAACGACTCGAAGCCACGGAAGAATATATCGCTAAATTAGCTGAAGACGGGTTAGATTCACCCATCTTGCAAAAGGTGATAGACTTTGTTCGCAAACAGCTTCGTAAGTTAGGGCTGACTAAACAGTGGACTGATGCAGACATCAAGTCACTTATCCGTGAAACCAGCAAGGCCTTACGTGGCAAGCCGCTAAATAAGGTCACCGTGACCACCGATGCCATCGTTGCAGAGACTGGAGAAACAGTCAAGATATGGGCTAGAGCCGATGTTGCAATACGCCAGATCGACAAGCGAGTGGATATTTGTAAAAAATTAAAGGCTTGTTTATAAAATGACAATGATCACCCAGGCACAAAGAGATCAGATGGCTAGCGAAGGACTAATCGCGGGAGAGCAACCTAAGCGCAGTCTGTCTAATCTTAGACCCGCTTCAATCGAGCCTGAAACAAAGCAGGCGCCGACCACAAATATGGTTGTGAACAATATCGACGATAAGGTGATACATAAAATTCTAGAACAAAATGCTGAATTGATTAAGCAGATGGCTGTTCAATTAAAATCGATGTCCATTAATAACGAACAAGCTACACCAGTGAACACATCTAGAGCAACAACATTTCGTGTTAAACGTGACGATCGAGGCATGATTGAAAGCGTAGAGGTGAAATATAGTGGATTCGAGTGATTTACAGCAAGTAGGATATGGTTGGTTAATGCGAGAGGACGAAGAGCTGATGATAATTATAATGGCTGCATTGCAGCTTATGGAATCACAATGAGTTTAGCGACATGCATCCGAAAAGCTGGTAAGGCCTTAGATAAGTCTGATGCCGACGCTATTCGAGAGATACAGCAGGATTATGTCTCAGACGGCATGACCAGCACAGAGGCCGCGAATAAAGCTATCGATGAGTACTTGGGGCTGATTGCCATAGAACGTAACAGCATAGTCCAGCAAATTGAAAAACAGCTCGGAGATACGCGTAGCATCACCACAGGTACCCGTTACAGCAAGCTGGGCGAAGCTAACGCTATACGGGACACAGAGACCAAGCGTCAGACAGAGCGCCGTGAAGCAGCCGAAACGAAGGCTCAAAACAGCCGAACAGCAGAAGCAACGGCTGCTAAGAAAGATATCCAAACTCGCTTCAACTTGACCGAAAAAGAAGTCGACACAATTAATGAAAACCCTTCTAGTTCTGAGTCTCGAATTCTGAAATTGAGAGGTTCCACACAAGAAGAGATGGTCGACGTAGGTGCGGTAAAGAACGCCTGGTCAACGATGACTGAAGCTGCACGGAAAGCCACATTAGATGTTGTACCGCGTCGTGCGTTAGTGGATTTTCTTGATGGTGTGATGGCCAAAATAGGCAAAGAACACCTGGATTTACACTACAGAATGGAAGGTCGGAAAGCCGAGCTAGAGCAAGAAATTGAGAAGATTGTCAAACCTTGGCATAAGTTTAATTCTAAAAACAAAGAAGCAGGTCAACGTTTAGCAGACATTATGCATGCTGCCACCCTGGCGGGAGCTAACCCAGATCCTCAAGCCGAATACGTGTCATCGATCAATGTTGCACAAAGTAAAGCCAAACTGGCCAAACTGCGCGAAGGGGTACAAACCGACAACAAAGTCAAACAAGCTGCGGTGCTGGAAACTCGATTGCAGCAAGAAGCTATTCGTCGTAAGCAGCACATGTTCCTGCAAGGTCAATTCAATAAGTTGGGTAAGGCTCACCCTGAAGCGATAGAAATATTCCGCAAAGTTTTGAACTTTAATGAAGCCGCTCACGCCTTGGTGCTGGAGTCCATGGAAAATCGTATCGCTGCATCTGAGGCGGACGGCGCCAGCAAGACTGCACTGCGTGATCTGCTGCGAAAGAAGTTCGAATCATCGTCTATCAAAGGGCCATATTTTTCGTTAGGGCGTTCGGGCAAACATTGGGCTGCGGCAAAAATACTTGGAGAAGACGGTAAGCCTGGAGAAGTCCAAGCGTATTCAAAATTCGACACTCGTGCTGAGCTGGAGTCCTGGGCGGAACAATGGCGGCAAGAAAAAGGTATTGTGATTGAATCGGGGGAAGTGAGTCTAGATGAGTTGTCTGACTTGAGTAAAGTTGACCCAGGTTTTGTGGAATCTGTACAGAATTTACTGAGTAAGTCCGATGCAAACGAATCGCTCCGCGATGAAATCTGGCAAATGTATCTAAAAACTTTGCCCGAGATGTCCGCTCGCACAGCGTTCATTCATCGTAAAAACCGACTAGGCTTTTCTGGAGATGCGCTGCGATCGTTCACTGTGAATCAGTTTAAAAATTCTCACGCTATCGCCAAGTTGGAATATGCGCATGAAATCACTAAAACCTTGCACGACTTGAATAAAACTGCCCAGCAAGTCAATTTAGATGATCCTTGGGCTGTAGCTACTGCAAAAGAGTTTACAAAACGTCATACATACGCGATGAATCCACCCAACGAGGTGATTGTAGCTAAGATTATGGCTTTTGGTTTCCACTTTTATTTAGGCTTTAACCCCTCAACAGCGCTTGTCAATGGTACGCAAACCTGGATCATGGGCACCTCTATCCTGGGTGCAGCTCATGGTGGCGGTGTAGGCGGTTTCGCTAAAGCGGTAGGTGAATTAAGTAAAGCATCAGGGCATGTATTAGACCCCCGCACCATAGGCCTGGAAGATAACCCTAATCTGACTGAAGATGAACAGGCGGCGTTTCGGGAATTTTCTCGAATCTACCTGTTCGACAAGACTCAATCTAGCGATTTGATCGGAGCTATGAATGACAGTGGTCCCACTTATTCTGCAGCAGAGACATTTAGCAAATACTCTGCCTTGATGTTTCATAATGTGGAAGTCTATAACCGACGAGCCACGGCGCTTGCAGCCTACCGAATGGCTCGAGAGCGTAACCAGAACCACGAAGAAGCGATTCTTACTGCAGAACATTTAACCTGGGATGCTCACTTCGACTACTCCAACACTAACCGGCCTAGAGTCATGCAGCAAGGCCTGGGGCGGGTAGCCTTCATGTTTAAAAATTACAGCGTCAATGTCGGCTATCGGTTAGGACGAGACTTTGTTGATACTTGGAAAGGTAAAGATCGAAAAGCTGCGGCATCCCGTTTGATCGGCACAGTGGCAATGACCGGTCTGTTGTCAGGTGTCCGCGGCTTGCCGTTTATCTGGATGGCGATGGGCATTGCCAGCGTGATCTCCGATGTGTTTTCTGAAGGTGGTGGGGACGAGCCATATGATGTTGAAGGTGATATCCGTAGCACCTTGACTGAGCTGACCGGCAGCAAAGAAATTTCACATGCGATCATGGATGGCCCAATTGATGCGCTGACTGGACTGACATTGTCTAACCGCGTATCATTATCGAACCTGGTGTACCGAGATCAGAACAAAGAGCTGCTTCCAGACGAAGTATTACCAGCTTTCCTCTTAGAAGCTTCAGGTGCATTCCTGGGTGGTGTTTTGCCTAACATAGGCAAGGCATGGAAAGACCTTGACGAAGGGCGTGGTGACCTCGCACTGAAGAGGGTTTCACCTGTAGCACTAAAAAATTGGCTAAAAGCGGACACTTATTATGATGAAGGTTCAGTTAAGCGAGATGGCACCGTTGTGTTCGATCCTGAAGAGTTTACCAGGACAGAAATTGCAGGCCAAGCGCTGGGTTTCACTCCGACTAAAGTCGGGCTCGAGTTCAAGCGTAGCAACATTGCTTATTCTGCCAAGAAGAAACTCAGTAACCGTTCTGCACAGATACGCAAACGAATATTGAATGCTGAGGCGCGTGGCACTGAAGTCGACGAAGCTGAAGCGTGGGCTGAATTTGATGCGTTCAACGAAAAGCAGAAAGACTTCAGAGACCGGATAACCTTCAAGTCGATCGGTTCAGCGCGTAAATCTCGATGGAAGAATATCAATACGTCTGAACGCGGCATGGCTGCGAAAGACAGAGCCCGTGTCGAAGACACACTAGGGAATTTTTAAATGGACATTAAATCGATATTAAAAACTGTGGGCACAGGCTTGTTGTCCGCACATCCGCTAGGTGCTTTGGCCATACCAGTGATCAACAGCTTTTTACCAAAGGATAATCAGCTAACAGGACGTGCTACAGGCACAGATGCAGAATATGTTATTGACACATTGCCTGCAGCTCAACAAGAATCCATTTACCTAGCTGAGATTGATCTAAAAAAGACCGAAGAAGAAGGTCGGACGCGTCGGTACGAAGCTATGGCTAGATCAGATGGGCAGGAGACTCGAGCGAAGCTGGTGAATAAGGCTATGAACACCTTGATCTTTATCAGTGTGATCTTTGTTGGAGCTACAGCGTATGTCTACATAGTCAGTGGTGCTGCAACAGCGTTTAGTGTCGAGATGGCCGGTGTGTTTTTAACCATCTCAGGCACTTTTGCTTATGTAGTTAGATCGTACTTTGGTGATCTTCGAAGTGAAACCGTGTCGAGACACAAGGCTATCGATGACAAACCCTCTCTCCCGACAGGTTTAGCAGGGATTATTCAATCGCTTCGGCAATAGCATAGCGAAATTTTGCTTTGATAATCTCGAGCGGTAAGCCGACATCATAACGAGCAATGTATCTGGCCAGTATGTCAAACACTCTGTCATCCGCCACGAAGGTGGGTCGGTTTGTTTTGTATTCTACATACTGTCGGACGTAGGCTTTTAGCTCAAAGAACAATCGCCACTTAGCACTAAACTTGTACAACAGTGCATAGCCTATCAAGCCATATCGGTAAATGTCTTCGCAGTGCTCCTGTTCGTGGAGAATCAGCCCTTGATCCGTAAAATATTTAGGCTTTACATTGATCCAGGTAAATATCAAAAATTGACAGGCTTCTGCACCCAATAAAGGTTTGTTGTTAATAAAAACAGGTACTGGGATCCAGCCAAAAGCGTAGATCATTTGGTCTATTCCTAAAAATTCCTTCCATACTTGTGTCATACAGGCCTCGCTAGCAGTTCATTTTTGTAAAGTATACGTCTCACCCAGTCATCATCAACCAACGCCTGAGCGTAACCTAAATCAGAATTTAAATACAATTCTGCCGACGCTCTATTAAAAGCGTTTATATCCTCATTCAAAGTATTGATATTGACTGGCAAGCTCAAATCATGGATGGCTTGTTTTATCACATTGTAGTGCAGCTTAACATATGAGGGGGCTCTCGAGTAATCGTCATCATATCTTGATAGTACCTGATTGCGTATCTGTCTAGTGGCCGAAACTATTCTGGATTGAATATCCACTTCATGCATCTTCACGTTCCATTTTTATCGAATTCATTAAACCGTCTTGAGTTGCCTGGTTATCTTCAAGCACAGATCGTACTCGTTCATCGTAAGTGCCTTCAGCTATAATGTGGTGGATCACAGGGGCTTTACCCATCCGCCTATGGCCACCAATTAGCCGTGCATTGGCCTGTGTGTAGAGTTCCAATGACCAGTTTAATCCGAACCAGACGATCAACTCACCACCATGCTGAAGCTGAATCCCATGTCCACACGACGCGGGATGGAGTAGCAGGTAGTCTATCTTGCCTGCATTCCAGTCATCCTCGTCCTGTTCTGTATCCAGCTTACGCCACGTAGTGCCTTTCAGCGTGGACAGCATAGCAGAAATTCTGTCGAAGTCCGACTTATAAGTGTACATAATCATGAAGTTTTTGTTGACATTATCAATAAGTAGTTCTTTCAACGTTTCCAGTTTCCGATCATGAAACATTTCCCATGCTGGGTGGTCGGTATAGATAGCACCATTAGCCGCCTGAAGCAGCTTACCAGCCAGAATACCCGCATTGACCGCGGTAACTGTCTTGGTCTTCATCTCAAGCACAGCGGTCTTGGCGAATTGTTTATAGGTCTTCATCTCGGTTTTGCTGAGTGTGACCGGTATCCAGTTAAGCACCACATTGGGTAAGTCGAGATAATCTTCGGCTACCAGTGATATACAGATGTCGCTGATCAGCGAGTAGATTTCTTTCTCGGCACCCGGCTTAGGTTGAAGTTTGCCATATTGATCTTTGGGATGTTGCATGATGCGATCGAACCATCGTGCTTCGAATGCGCCTTCTGACTTGCCTAGTCGCTCACCACCATCCAGCATAAACATCGGCGCCCATAGGTCTTTGAGACCTTTCGGGGCTGGTGAGCCGGTCAGGTGGATCATTCTGTCTATCTCAGTACGAACTCGGCGCCAAGACTTCCAGCGTTCAGAACCCTGCGACTTGAAGGATGATGACTCGTCAATGACAACCATTTCCCATGGCCAGGGCTTGAGTAATTTGCGGCTACTCTTGGGTCGGTACTGCTCACACAACCATGTGAAATTTTCACGGTTGATCATGTATATGTCTGCATCCACTGCGATGCCAGCCATTCTTTGCTGAGGTGTGCCTAAGATTTTAGCCACGGTGAACTGGGCGGTCAGGTGAGACCATTCTTCAATTTCGTCCATCCATGTTTTACGGGCAACGCGAAGGGGTGCAACGATTAATATCTTACCGACTTCAAACGCTCGAATGAGTTTCAGTAGCGCGGTGAGTGTGGTGCTGGTCTTACCCAAACCCATATCGGCATAAATCCCACAGAACGGGTGATCGATCATATGTTTGATCATCTTACGTTGATATGGATAAAAATCCGCTTCAGATTTCACGGGCTTTTTGTGACCGAATAATCCTCAATCACTCTAAATAAACTACATAGTGGGAATTTGTGAGTTATTCGCTTGCCGTCCTTCTCAAACAAAACACAATACATTGGCCCTTTAGTGTAGGCGTTAAGTGCTTCATACACTAAAGGTTGACTTGTTTCATTTCGCTGTATTTCTATATTCATGTTTCTTTCCACCAAATTGTGCAATAGTTTCCGACCCATGAGCCTAGCACCATAGGCACTATAAACCAAGGGTTATCTGTATAGCTGATTGTGCCTATAGCGACCAGCAGATAAAGAAACGAGCCGGTGTTAGCTGCATATAGCTTACGACCTTCCACCACAGAAAGCGTGTGCAGTGCAAAGATCGAATCTATCGTGGCGTAGAGAACAAATATCCCTATGCCTATCAACCAGTCATTCATCAGCAAACTTATACTCGAAGTCCACCGGCACTCCGTCAACAATCATATGTATCTCACCATACCAAGCACCTCCTGCTTTAGCGCGCCTGACAATATCCTGCACGGTGCCCATTCCTCTTTCTTTTGGAGCTTGAATTCTTTCATATATGTCTAATATGTGTTGAAACAAATCAACGTTGCTGCTGTGCAACTCATTTTGTGCTTGAGCTAATCCGTTTTCAGCAGTACGACGGATATTCTCCAACTCTTCTGATTGAGTTATGTTCATGTTACCTACCAATCTCAAAGCCATCACACAGCCACTCTTTGGCATCAGTGACATTGTCAAACCACGCCACTGGCATGCCCGCCTTCTGCAATATCTCCATTTCCACTATCTGAAGCGGGTCAGGCTTCTTGCCAGGTTGCTTGAATTCTATAAGCGCAGCACCCCCTTTGTAGAAAAAGATATGATCTGGTGAGCCGTTGCGGCCTGGCGTGGTGTACTTACGAGCCAGTATCCCATTAGCTTCACACCACACCGTGAACTTGCGCTCTATCTTGGACTCAAGCATCAGCCTCGATCCTTTTATATATGTCTAGTATGTGTTGAAACAAATCGACATTACTACTGTGCAACTCATTTTGTGCTTGAGCTAATCCGTTTTCAGCAGTACGTCGGATATTCTCCAACTCTTCTAATTGGCTTATATTCATAACTTATTCCTTTTTATAGCGCTTGGCACGGAAGCCGGAAGCGCCTACTGGGAGACCTTCTGACCAGTCGGGTGAAGGTGCTCGGCACATTAGCTCGATACCTTCTTCTATCGAACCCTCACCTTCATTGGGCTCTGTGATTACTTCATCATGCACTGTGCCTAGAATCGGGTACTTGCCTGATCTCTCTAATGTCAACATGCCGTGCGCCATGCGGTCACGACCGATCGCTTCTGTAAGGTTCTGGAGCAGCTTGCCGCCCCATGTTTTGACTCGTGTCCATTGACGAGTGTAGGTGTCAATGCCTTCATAAGAGCATCCGTCATGATCATATTGAGGCTTATAATACTTCATCAGCCGGCCAGAGGGTAGACGTACTTCCATGAAATCGCCATTGACACGAAATAGAATGATTCCAGCCTTGTAAATGCTGCCCGGGAAGGTCACCGCATCCTGCCAGGCCTGTTCCAGCTCGTACCAGTAGCCGACAATCTCTTTATTATTGGCTCGCCATTCGTTCTTGATCTCTTCGCCGCGTTCGAAATCGACATCGAGACCATACTGTGCACCCATCTTCAGGTAAGCCTGCCCGCCGCCGCCAAATTGAAGGCTGAGTGTGCCGACTTTACCAACTAGACGCTTGTACGGCTCATTATTTTCTATGTCAAGCAGTACATCTATATCATTTTCATTGAGACCATATATCTGTGCAGCGGTGTGGGCATAGACCATGCCATGTGTGCGGTAGATCTCGAGCAATTTTTCGGACCCGGCAAGCCATGCTGCGATCCGGGCTTCAATTGACGAGAAGTCCATACACATTAAGTCTTTGCCTTCCGATGGTATGATCATCCCGCGCATGACGGATGCGAAGACTTTCATCAGGTCATAGTCACCGAACAAGGTCTTGAGCCAATCCATATAACCTAGTGCGATTGTCTCAATAGCAAGATCATCATTCTTTAATACGGACCTGAACATGTTCTGCAACTGCACGAGTCTGGATGCCCAGCGACCAGGTGCGCCACCATGATACAAGAACATGCCATGTAGCCTTTCATCTTTACAGACAGCACGTATCATGGCTTCGAGTTTTGATGGGGCTTTCATGGCGTGGCTGGTTCTCATTCTCAGCGCCTGACGTACCCCTGAATCGATGTCAGCCTCAGCCAGCTTGGCTTTCACGACAGGTGCTGACAGGTTCTCAAGAGGTTCACGTTCGCGAATCCATTCGGCGAGTTTGCCGGTTTGGGTGGGTTTGAAACCGGTCAGGTCGACGCATTGCGTCTCGATGACTTTCTTATATTCGTCACGAAGCCTCATCGTGGTGTGAATCTGTGGCAAATCGATTCTGATACCACGACGGTTAATCACCTGATCCAATACCCAGATTTGCTGCTCATAGGGCGATAGGTCTGGGATGGTCTGATCCACTTCACGTTCAGCTTTAACATCGTCAATGCAATAGAGGTATAGCGACTTGAATCGATCAGGGTCTTCTTGAGGTGTCCAGCGCGGCGAAGAGTCTTTCCGGCGAGGTTTAGACAATGCCATCATGTGGGCTTTGCCGTCAGTTTGTTTTTGGTGCTTAGTGTTCAGCGCTTTGCAGACGCCGTCCAAGGAGCGAGGTAGCCCGCTAGCAGCAGCTTTCGCCGCAGTGCAGTGCCAGTTCCGAATCTTAGTCTCAGGGAATCCTAGCAGTTTGCCGGCATGACCGTTGAGGATAGTGCGCTCGAACTCAGCATTGTGAGCCGCACACTTACCGCCATTGTCCATGTAATCATATAACTCAACAGGGCACCCTAAACCGAAATGTAAATATTCGGGAGGGATTATGTTTATCAGAGCGAGCACTAGCTCCAGCGGTAAATCGTTCTGCTCCCAAGGCACCCAAAGTTCTACGGGTTCACCGTCGAAGGCGTAACAGACGCAGAGGATTTCTGTCGAGGGGTCTTCCGCGTACCGGTAAACACCGGCTTTGGGTAGATCGGTTTCGCTGTAGGTTTCTATGTCTATGTGGCAAATCATTGTGTTCTCCAACACTTAAAAGAGTTGTGATCAGATTCGCAGGACACCCCTGATCACACGGGTGCGGAGAGATCGAAGCATTGCGCCTCTGATTTCCTGCTGTCGAACTTTAGTCGTCTAAAAAGCCACCATCATCAGATGAGCTTTCACCAAACTCGTCTTCTGCTTCGATAGGTGCGCGACCGAATGCTTCACCTGGACCACGATATTTAATCGCTCGAAGGTTACCATTGATACGCTTGCCCCACGAATTGTCTTGGGTCCAAAGCGTCAATGTCGCATCGACATAGCAGCCATTGTAGACTTTGTTGTCATCAGCTGTCAAAGGATCGTTGTTCTGGTCAACCACTGTGACTCGACCTTCTTCTTCACCTTTACTGGTTTTGACCCAGAACATGCCTTCGTAGCCATCGTAGATCTTACCTTCAAGATCATCTTCATAGCCATATGCACGACCTTTCAGTTTGGGAATCTTACCATCCCATTCCTCATTGCCGATTGCTTCGCCTGCCGCTTCGATCATTTTGATCTGTTTGGCATGTGCTTTGTCTGACGGATCCAGCAAGTAAGTTGCTTGATACCGCTTCTTCTCCTCACCCGGCTTGAACGGCTTCGCAACAAAAAGCTCTGCGAAAGACAGTCGTACATTTTCCAGTTTAATCTTTTCTGAGGTAACACCCATTGTGTATATCCTATTTATTTGTCTCTCATTAGACCGGCGAGAGACTTACCGGTTAAACTTTTTGTTAGCCCGCCCAGTACATATTGGCACTGATGACTAAAAATACGACGATGCTTAGTAGCACGATGTCCATAACGTGTAGAGGTGCGCTATCGCTGTCATCATTCCACCACGTTTTGATTGAAGCTAATACGGTTTTCATGCGAATTCCTCTGCTGCATCGACTGTTAAGGGAGTGCGCTTATCACTGCCAGGTACCATGGTAGGTTTTCCTGAAGGCTTAAGCACAACTTTGATGTCGGAAAATATGTCATGTGTTTTGCCTAACAGTTTTTCTGCCTGACCCATGCCAATAAGTTTTTTGTTATACATCTCTCCGACTTTCAATTTTGCTTTCTTAAGGGCTTTGACCACAACCGCTTCATCCCCCCAGACCCTACTTGATCGGCCTGCCACCATCTTATAATCGCCTACTTTATTACCTTTTGCAAGTTCTGACAGGGCTAATTCGTCAGATTCAGACATCCATTTCTTGATGTCCGCAAACATAGGCAGAATCATAGCCAGGTCATCATTCGATGCAACGGTTTTGTGCTTCTTATAGATGTCAAGCATGGTCGTTACCCGGGTAGCGCATCGCGTTCTGGCTCTACAGAAACCGCACCAGTCACCCACGTTGAATGCTGCGTCGGTGGCGATTGTTGCTACAACAGCTGGTCTCACGACGGTCTCAGCCCATTCCAGCAAATCTTCTAGGCTGATTTCCCAGGTGGTGTAGCTGTCTAGTCGGGGCTGGTCGATTGCGATGATGAAGCCTTCGAAGTCGTACAGGTGCCCATACTCTTCATAGACGCCAAGGCAGTAGAGCTTTTGCTGGGTGTTTTCTTCAGCAAAGACTGGCTTGCCTTTACCATACTTGAGGTCAGTGACTTTGCAGATTGCTTCCTTCATGCGAATGTCATCCATCGTGCCAAACCCCTGAACCTCACCATTGTCAACCCAGCGTGAGTAGTCGACGGTGATCTCAAAGAATGCATCGCCACCGAATTCGCCGGCACGATCGACAAAGCCTTGAATGTTATCAACCATTTCCATGTCAACTTCAAAGTCTTCATAGCCTTTACACTTGGTGATCTTCATACCCAGGAAGTCTTTCGCAGGAACTTCAAATGTTCGTAGCAGCTCAGAGAATACGTGAGCGAATGTGCCTTCCGCTGCAAAAACGGATGTAGTGTCTTCAAGACCTTTCTGGGCATTGTATGAACCTGGGCAGTTTAACCAGCGATCACCTGATGATGCGCCGAGAGCAGAGTGAGGGGTTTCCTCCAGCAGCGCGGTACGCATCCACTTCACTGCTTCTTCCATATTAATCGTCATCTTTATCTCTCCTGGAGAATGATCTAGCAACACTACAAATAGTTTCACAAACGAGATAGAAAATCAACAAGGTTATGAAGGGGCTAGCGTGTATTAATTCAATAAATGTCATGCTACATCCTCCAATGTCAGTATTGTGGCTCGGCGCCTACTGCGCTTACGCGCTCGATCCCGAAGCACTTGCTGTTCAGGCACTTGCTGCTTCAAGATCACATCCAGCAGTTGTTCGACTGTCTTCTCGTTCGGCACATAGATCTCTTGTGCTTCACCAGCGTATGTTGGGTTTGCGCTCTGCGGGAACAACTCACGCAGTGGAACATTCATCATTATCGACTGTCGTTCCTCTAACATGGCATCTTCCATGAAGATCGGTGTGCTTTCTTGCACGGCCAGAATAGCCTCTGGGGCGCCAGTCACCATCGTGAAGGGTGTTCCTTGCAAAACCAGAGGCCCACGGAAGTGATCGTACTCTTCAAACGAACGGAAACTTATGGCAGCATTCTGCCCATTTGAAGGGTTATGCATCATCAGATGGATAGTGTGGTTATAGTCACGCCGCTCCATCATAAAGCGCCACCCCTCTCGCTCTAGTAAGACAGTGTCCGAACGCCACCCGCCACAAAACACTTCCAGCGGGTGAATTCGGTTATGCCTGTTATCCATCAGAGAGTTCGGCTTCTAAGTCTTCAATCTCAGCCTGGATGGCCGCAACGACTTTTTCGGCTTTCGCTTTTTTGCTTAACAACTCTTTGAAGCGAATCACATCTTCTTTGCGTTGTTCTGCGGCGAACTCTTTTTCTGCCAACTGTCTGGCGGTTTGGGGTAATTTCGAAACATCGTTCATGAATTTTCTCCTTTCATTAAATGAAGCCAAGCCATTCCTTGCAGTGCGAAAAACTCTCGCAGCCGCTTGAACTGGACTCGACCTTTCCGCAACTCCGTTTTGTAGACTTCCACCTGCTCACGGAACTGTTCTTCTGCCACTTCTTTCTCAGCAATTTCTTTGATGTTCATTTGAATATGTCAAAAATTGATCTACTGCTATCACCTGTAGAGGCTGCGCCAGGGTATTCACCATCGGATTCTGGGTCGAAGAAATCTATTGAGAATCCGTTCCAGGTCGCTTTCTTACACCACCCATGGTTTTTAACTAAGAATATCTGTTTGTCAGCCAGCGCTACCCATAGCTTTGGCCATGAAATTTGTTTGTCTCGATGTCGATATATAAGAATGTCGATATCTTTACGTTCACCCTCGTCATATAGACAGCCACCGGTTAATGCGACATATGCACCATAGTGCGGTGTTATGTGGGATAATATCTTACATAGTTCAATTGCATCTGCTTGTGTTGCTTTTTTTCATAAATCTCTCCCGAAATTTGGTGAAGGCGTAGGGACTCGAACCCTAGTCCGTCGCAGTCCTGTGAAGGTCTTCTACAACGTCGATACCAGAAAGCACCCTGTTATTGGCGACATAGACAGGGTTCGAACCTGCGTGATATTGATAGACAATCAATTGCGTAACCACTCCGCCACTATGCCTTAATTCCTGCCCCGCTGTGTGAGCCGAGGACTTTATGCGACCCATTCGCACTATGTTTCCGCATTATGCGTCTTCGATTGCTTCTTTGCAAGCCTGGATCACGTCCTGGTAATCTTCAGGTTTGAGTTTGCCGATTGACGTGGCATCAAAACTGTTCAGTAACGTCTTAGCGGTTTTGACATCCGTCGCAGTCTGCAACTCGCCTAGTGCAGTGCGCACTGCCTCTTTCTGCTTAGCCGGCGAGACCTCATCTTCGGGAGCTGCTTCTACCTCGTCAGCTTCATCCTCAATTGGCTCTTCCTTAAACGCAGCAAGATCAGCAGAGGTTTTTTCCGTGTTCGCGTCGATAACTTCAAGCGTTTTATCAACAGTTTCCAACAGATCTGTGCCTATCTGAATCTCGTCATGCACTGTGCGAACAACAAGGGGGTTGTCTCCAAATGTCTCCTTGATGGCGTCTGCCAGGTATACGATTGCTTCTGCTACTTGTTTACTCATTGTCACTCTCCGTTGTGTGAGATGTGAATTTATTACAAAGCTGCTGGCCATGTCAACACTTTTATGCGACTATCACTGCCGGATAGACGGAGAGATCAATGAATATCAGTATTGCCACTGGTAAAAATAGAACTAACAGCGTTATTACGAATGTTTCTGGGGGATGGAGTAAGCTTGTTAGCAAGTTAACGAAATTCACTGTTACCAACGAAAAATACGCTGACTACATGCAGATGAAACCCGACAAGCAAGGGGACATTAAAGATGTTGGCTACTTTATCGGTGGTCATTTCACAGGCAACATACGCAAGCGCGAGATGTTGATCGAACGAACCTGCATCACACTCGACCTGGATTTTCTTCCTGTAGGAGACTTCGATGATCTCCACTGGGTCTATTCTGATTATGAGTATGTGCTCCATTCGACTCATAAACACAGCACTGACAACCCGCGATATCGGTTAATCTTTCCTTTCAGTAGATCTGTGAAGCCTGAAGAGTATCAAGCTATCGCTCGCTATATGGCGAATCTATTAGATATAAACTTTTTTGATGAGACTGCATTCCGTGTAACCCAGTTAATGTACTGGCCTAGTAGGTCGTCTGACGGGGAAGAGGTCGGGGTTCACAACAAAGGCAATTTTGTTGACCCTGACCTCGTCCTTTCTACCTATGACGATTGGACCGATTTCGGCACATGGCCAGTAACCACTAAAGAAGGCAAACTCACTGCGTCTGATAAAAAACAAGAAGACCCTTATGACAAATCTGGTATAATTGGAATCTTCTGTCGACACTATAACATACACCAGGCTATCGAGAAGTTCGACATGCCTTATGAATGTACCGAGTGGGACAACCGCTACCGGCCTGTCGGCTCGACTGGGACATCAGGCGCCGTGGTCTACGGGTCCGACCAGTGTGAGGCGGCCTTTCTGTACAGTAATCACGAGTCCGACGCAGCATCCTCACAGCTCGTCAACTCATGGGATCTGATACGGTTAAACAAATTTGGGGTGTTGGACAAGGGCTATGAGGGTTCGATCGGTCAGGCGCCCTCACAGAAAGCGATGACAGCTTTCGCTCTAGAAATCCCCGAGATCGAAAACATCTTAGCTTCTAACGAGTTTGCAGACTCTGGCAGTATTGCGATACCAGACTCTGATTCCAATGCTGAAATAGTTCCACAGAAATTGACATTTGAAACATTATCTCATGAGATTGAAGATCGTAAAGCTGATGCGCCACTTGACCGAAATATTCGAAAGACCCTGATCAACAGGGTAGCCGCAGCAAAACTCGACGCTGCAGACACCGACGTGCTTGCCGCATTAATTCGTGATGCTTCAGAAATTCCTAAGCCTAGTAAGAAATCTGTACTAGAGCAAATCAAAGTATCTAGCAAACGACTCACCGCTGAATTGGCTGACGAACAAGGTGCTATTGCCGATATTGAGATTGAACTGATCCAGGAAACGTTGAACACTCACTTTGGAGAAGGTAAGCATCTCAAACGTGTAGGCAAAAAGTGGTGGAGCTACGACACAGGGCTCTGGTCGATGGATGATGACGAACGTATCCGGGGCAAGATGCAAAAGACTTTTGTGAAGATACGCACTGAGCGCTCAGAAGACATCATGCCTTTGGTGGCTGTGGTAGGTGATGCTAAAACATCAGCTCTTGTGAGCAACTTGTGGATCATGTTTCAAAGTCATATGGCAGAACAAGAAAGCCGTTCAGATCCGTTACATCTACTCGATAGAATAGAGTTACCGGTGATTAACTGTCTGAATGGTGAGCTACACTTCAACCGCAAAGGCGAGTTCACTCTCAAGAAGCATGACCCGGCTAACTTCTTTACCATTCAGATAGGAACTAAATATGACCCTGAAGCCAAGTGCCCTCAATGGGACAACTTCATGAAGATGGTCTTCAGTGAGAGTAAAGATCCTGAAAATATGATACGCCACCTGGAAGAGCTGGGTGGCTATGTGATCCAAAACAGTCGGTGGTTGAAGTCATGGATACTGTTCAAGGGTAATAAGGATGCAGGTAAAAGCACCGTGGCTGACGTATTCCAGGCGCTATTAGGGACTGCTGCAGTGTCTCGAGAACTATCAGCCTACGGTGAAAAGAAATCTGACTTCGCTGAAATTGGGCTCCAGGGTAAGCTTTTGGTGGTCGATGACGATTATGCCAAGGGTGCACCATTGCCCGACGGCTTCATCAAAAAGACATCTGAAGAAAAGATAGTCACAGCGGCTGTCAAATATGGTGATGATATCCGGTTTGTATGTCGATCACTCCCGATGGTGTTGTCCAACTATTGGCCAATAAGCCGTGATGTGACCGATGCGTTCCGGGAACGGGCTCAGATATTTGACTTCAACCATAGAATAAGCGCAGCTGAAAAGGACGATTCTAAGAAATCCATCATGCTGAGAGATGAGCTACCAGGAATTCTGAACAGATTTGTGGCGGGAGTATCGAGACTACGGGCCAGGGGGGATTGGAATCCACCCGAAGACTCTCGCAGAGCCCATGCTAATTGGGTTCATCATGCTAATCCAATAGGTATGTTCATCGATGAAATGCTATCTGTTGAAAGCAGTAAGCGTGTGAAATGTCAGGATTGCTGGCGAGCGTACACCAACTGGTTCAAGAGCAGTAACCCTTCTGGGCGCCCCACCAGCAAGATGGAGTTCTATGAACGAATGGAGTCCATTATGGGGTTGCGGCAGTACGATGAAGGGGAAGCCTACTTTGCAGGTCTAAAGCTCCGCACATTTGACTAGCGGAGTTTCAGACCACATAATCAGCACACCCTCATTCATTATGAACGACCAGCATGCCGAACGATTTTGATCAAGAACAGATAAACAAACTTCAAGAGCAGTCAGTGCGCCATGAAGTCTTGATCGATAAGATCAGTGAGAAAGTTCATTCGAATGGAGCTTCTGTAAAAGCGCTCCATTTCAGACTAGACGAGATGAATATCCACCACACTGCACTAAAAACTTCAATTGATGCAGCCCCTACCAAAGCTGATATTCGAGAGATTATAGAGTCAAGTTTCAACAGCCAGGTCGTGTCTTCACTTAAAAAGATTGGTTGGGCTTTTCTGATAGGTATAGTGGGTGTGGTTACTGCAGGTTTTGCTAAGTTCTGGGATGCCGGTAGCTAGAAATTCTGGTTTGCTTCAAGTTCTTCAATAGCGAACAAAAACATCACTGCAACCAAGACCGGCAGCACTGTGGCCATCACAGCTAGCACTAAGCCAAAACGCAACAGAAGCTCTAGTGCTACTCGCATAGACGACAAGCTTGCAGGATCTCAGCCACTGCGTATTCGGGGTGACCTTCTTCCAGTTTAATATCCACCATATGTGGAAAGTCTTTGAGATATGATCTTGAATCGCCTTCGAACGTAAAGCCTTCTCGAAGTAGTCTGACAATCATCACCAGGTCAAAAACTTGTATCAGCGGTTCGATCTCTTCTTTAAATCCACCATCGCTGAACACGGCAAAACTTGAATTTTGATAGACACATTGTTCTGCAGCAGCCTGGCCAAAATAATCCAAACCCAAATTAGGCTTGATCAGTGTCTCACTAACATGAATCTGTGCCTGTCTAGGACTTAATCCGCCCAGCATGTGAGATGATAACTCTTTGAGCATTCTGTCCCCGGCTAAGAACTCGAAGACCGATAATGGAATTTTATAATGGTGCGCTACCTCAATGTTTAATGAGGTCTTCATCCGATGATGAGTAAAGTCGGCTTGTACCAGCAGATCTGCGATGGTATCTTTGCCTGCGCCCGGCGGTCCATTAAGCACTACACATAGTTCAAGCATATCAACTTCTCCAGTTAATAATTTGTAAGGTTATACGACTGGCAATACGGGATAGCCCTGCATTAAACCAACGTCTGACAATGTAACCACGAGCGATACTGAGTATGGTGAAGCCTAATGTGATCACAAGATTACCCGTATAGCTGTAAGGCTTGTCGAGATACATATACACCAAAGGCCCTGCTGAGTAGCTGATAACGAATCCAATCGCTGTACCTAACAGCACCTCAATCAGACTCTCTAAGCGGGATTGGTTCACAGACACGCCTCGAAGTGGGCAATCGCCCCATGAGAGGTATATGTGACGTGATCAGTTTCAGGTACAGTGGGGCCGTCAATCGTGAGCTCTAAAACTCCTCGAGACACTATCGCAGCGTCACGGATATGTACTACAGCGCCGCCAAACAACAGGTCTGCGATCAATTCTTCGCTTATTTTTATAGTTGCCATATTATAATGCGTCCACCATGCTGATATTGCAGGTTAGTCTTGATACCTCACCATAGTTTCTGTGATGCACGATAGCAGTCATGTCACTGCCTGAGCGATAACCTTGAGAGGCATGCCAGTTGTCGTTCGGTGCCAGATTGCGAAAGCTTTCCCATAAACAGCCGATATGTTCTTCTTTATTGCTGGTGTGTATGTGTCCCTGATACCAGTATCTGAATTGTGTCTCGCCCCACGCTACAGGCATATCATGTGCCATCAAAGCGCCTAACTGCTTTCGCATACCTGCATTTACTGTATCACCATGAGTGGTGCCTATCAGAACCTTGCCGAACTGGTAGTAATCATGCTTAGCGATAGTGTCTTTAATCTCGCACCGGGGCTCGTTACGAAACCATGCCTTTAAACACAAAGACAACATGGTCGCGGTATGAGTGTCGTGGTTGCCGATTTCATTAAACACCACAACTTTCTGGTGCTTCAGCAGTGCCAGATTGATGCAGTCAATCATGACGTGGATACCTAGCTCGAGAACTCTTGGCCACCTGGTGTCTACATCTAACTGATTGTTTGATCTGGCTGTGGTGTTCGATGCGTTGTCTGCATGAAAGAAATCGCCCAGATTAAGTATCACTGCAGTCTCGGCTGCAGGCGCTGCATCAGACAAATACTGCATGGCTTTAAGCAGTTCTTCTCTAGCAATATCACAGTTGAAGTCCTTGCCAGCCTCTTTGTGCCACGCGTAAAGACCCACATGGGGGTCTCCGAAAGGGTAGACTACTAGCAAATCTTTGTTACTGATGCTTGTTTTCGGTGCTTTGATTTTTTTGAAAGGTTTGATGTTGGCTGTGATGTTCTCAACAGCTTCTTCTAGCTGTTCGAGTTGTTGTTCTTTATCACGGTCGGTCTTGATCCATTGGATCTTTGGTAGCCCAGTAACACTGTCATATAAAGTTGAAGCACCTTTGACACTATAACCTAACGGCACTGGGTGATTAAGGTCGAACTCTGGTGCCCAACCAGATTTGGCTGCTTTTCGCTTTAATGCTTTAATAGACTTGTTGATTGTCGATTTGTCTACTCCCAGGACAAATCCCGCTTTACTAGCGGAGCCGTGTTTGGCAACCGCATTTAAGTATTCTAGTTGTTTGGGTGTTGAATAGTCCGCAAGTTCAGTCATCTTAGCACCTAATGGGTTGTGTCGCTGGGGTTGCTCCACAAGGATAATGGCGTCGGTACATTTCCTTTTTTAGTCTGATGCGCTTCAAAATCAGCCTCGAGTATTGCTTCGGATTCAACTTGAAGCGACAACACCATAGCCAAGGCGCTTGTGTAACAGTCGTGACAATAACATTTTGTGGCTTCGCCAATCTTCAAGAAATTAAAATCGCCTCGGCCTATAGCTGGGCTCATCGTATAAATTGAATCGAATGTCTGAACCGCCAGACACCTGTCACAGTTAATGGTGATCATGCTATTTTCCCTCGTTTAATACACGTTAGCACTCATTTGAGGTCACTTCAAGTGGTGTGGATCAGTGTATTTTACTTCACGTAGTCCGTTCTACCATACCTGACTGAAACGAAATTCTCATCAGACTTGTGATGTGTAAGTTCTGTGACGAGTCCGCGGAAATCTTCGTCTGGACCTAACTGATCAGCTATCTCAGCAACGGTGCGAACCCGGACGTTGTTGACCATCCCCAGGTGTTTGAAATATTCAATTCGATCGGCGAAACCGTTCTGTTGGTAAATGTTCATCTAGATTCTCCACATAAAATTAACTTTCTGACCGCTGTCACATATTCTTCGGGTGGGTCTTTTTTAAGCATATGAATTGCTGCTGTTTGTTCGCGTTCCAGTGCATCTGCAATCTCAGGGAAGCTATACCCATCTTCGCGCAGTATCTTGGCTACTACCCTGCGAGCTTTCACATAGCGTACTGTGCGTAGCGGTCGTGTGATGTTTGTCAGCTGAAAAAATGCTTCAGTGGCGGCTCATCTGTGGTAGTCCTGAATTGCTTCAAATACTTCATTGGGAACCTCGAATTGATCCATTCTGTCATCTGCAACGACATCCAAAAACGCGCCCTTTTCAAACTCTTTGCGGTTAACGACTAGATTTCCCGCGTGTAACATCTTGTGTTCCCTGTCAGTTAGGGGTATCAACCACCAATGCCCTATCTCAACCTTGTTGTGCTTGCCTGTAGCCCCTACCGCGTGATGGATTACAGCAGGATCGCCCGATATGATTGAGCCTAAGCCCCTCACAGCTTCCCGCCATCGCTTTTGTGCTGCCGTTGGTGCGTTACCTTTTGACCTCACCTCGTCAACCTATCCGTTGACGTTGAGCGGTATTGCGTCAATGTATTTGTTGACCTCTTGTGCTTGGTTATGCTCATAACAGCAGCACCGCGCAAAGAATGACGACCACCAGACAAAACGCGCAGAATTTGATGAATTCGCTCC
>Ga0222655_1000055_pt1 | contig 60583 bp, 47 predicted proteins | sample AntAcemetagen423_FD_179857 | JGI IMG/M metagenome (GOLD analysis project Ga0222655, IMG submission 179857) | Saline water microbial communities from Ace Lake, Antarctica - #423 | ecosystem: Environmental > Aquatic > Non-marine Saline and Alkaline > Saline | place: Antarctica: Ace Lake... | reverse complement strand
CCAATGGCAGCCGGGCCAGAAACAGTATAGTCTTGCTGTATAGAACACCCCTTATTATCGGTAATGGTCACTTGAAAAGTTCCTTGGGAAAGGCCGAAAATATCCTTGGAGGAGGCACCCTGATTCCAACTGTAAGCATAAGGCGCAGTACCTCCTGTTACATTCAAAACGATTGCTCCTTGATTATCTCCAAAACAAGTTTCGTTCGTAATTGTCGCACTGGCACCAAGGCCAGCACTTGGTTCTGCAACCGCGATGGTTTCTGACAGCTGACAACCGTTATTATCGGTAACGGTCAAAGTGTAAGAGCCTCCTGAAATATTCGATAGGTCCTCTGTGGTTTCGCCAGAACTCCAAACATAAGTGTATGGTAAAGTTCCTCCTGCCACTGTCACAGCAATATTTCCATTGCCTTCACCAAAGCAATTCACATCATTCACTGTGTAGCCGATGGTAATAGAGGCTGGTTCTGTGACAGCATAATTTCTAAAAACGGAGCAACCATTGGCATCCGAAATTGTAACTCCATAGTTCGCTGGGCTCAGTCCAGATCGATCTTCTGTGGTTATGCCATCTGCCCATAAGTATGTGTATGGACCCGCTCCGCCTGCAGCCGTTAAATCGATGGACCCATCGCCCAAACCATTACAGCTTATATCATTGACAACAGCTATTGCAGAAATGGCGGGAGGTCCACCAATGGTGAAATCGCCCTGAATGATACAACCATTATTGTCGGTAATAGTCACTTGATAGGTTGCCCTTCCAAGTCCTGAAACATCCTTTGTCGTTGACCCTTGATTCCATGAATAAGCATAAGGCGCTGAACCTCCTGTTACCGTGAGTTGAACCGCCCCTTGGCTATCGCCAAAGCAGTTTTCGTCAGTCACAACACCAGTCACCGCGAGTACTGCCGTTGGCTCATTCACCGTATAGGTATTTACCACCTGACACCCATTGGCGTCTGTCACGGTCAGCGTATAGTTTCCTCCAGAAAGGTTGAATATGTCTTGGGTTGTTTGCCCTCCAGCCCAGCTATACGCGTAAGGCGCTATCCCTCCAGATACTGAAACATCGATACTACCATCACCCTCGCCAAAACAAGCGACATCGATAATGTTATCCGCCACAGCAACTGCGAGTGGCTGAGTAACTGTGAATGATCTATTGACAGCGCACCCTCTTGTATCGGCAATAGTCACTGTATAACTGCCGGCTATAATATTGCTGAGGTCTTCGGTATTTGCTCCATTTGACCAGGTATAAGTATAAGGCGCGGTTCCCCCTGAAACACTAAGGTCAATGCTACCAGTATTATCACCATTACAAAGTACATTGACTTGTGTGCCACTTGACAGAAGTGCTGCAGGCATCGCAATGATATAGTTTTCAATTATGCTACACCCATTGGCGTCAGTGATTGTCACCTGATAACTTCCATCAGATAGACCGAAAATATCCTTGTTAGTAGAACCAGTATTCCAACTGTAGGTATAAGGTGCTGTTCCGCCAGCGGGAGCCAACTGAAGGCTTCCATCATTACCGCCAAAGCAACTAATGTCTGTGACTGTCGCTGCAGTACTCAAAGTTGCCAATGGCTGAGTAATGGTAATCGTTTCAACCAAAGTACAGCCATTTAAATCCGTGACGGTTACGGTGTAATCTGCCGCAGCCAAACCTGTAATATCTTCATTTGTACTGGCGTTTGACCAAGCGTAGTTATAGGGCGCACTGCCGCCACTCACCGTGATGTCAATAGCGCCATTTGATAAACCGAAACAAGTAACATTATTGACTGAATAGCCAATGCTAAGAGCAGCCGGCTCCTGAATGTTGAAGGCTTGATTTGTTGAACAACCTCTAACATCCGTAATGTTAATTGTATAATTCCCTGGTGTTAAACCTGACACATCTTCTGTTGTTGCTCCATTTGACCACGCAAATGTGTAAGGTGCTTCTCCGCCAGTAACTGTGATATCAATAGCGCCATCATCAGCACCAAAGCAAGTGATATCTGTTTCCGTTCCTGTCAAGCTCAAAACTGGTGGGTCCGTAATCACATAGCTATCGGTAATCGTACAGCCATTGTTGTCAGTGACTGTAACGGTGTAGGTACCTGCAGGCAGAGTGTTCAAATCTTCGTTCGTACTTCCGTTAGACCAGTTATAGGTATATGGCGCAGAGCCTCCCGTCACCGTTAAGTTAATGATGCCATCTGCTGCTCCGTTACAAGTAATCTGTTGAACTGCTTCGGTTTTAGCCAAGGCGCTAGCTGGTTGGGTAATGGTAAAGCTGTCATTAATCGTACATCCATTCACATCTGTTATAGTAACAGAATAGTTGCCTGCTGCGATGTTAGCCAAGTCCTCCGTAAGGGCTCCATTAGACCATGAAAATGAATACGGGGCTACGCCTCCTAAGATTGTAAGATTTATAGCGCCCGTACTCTCACCAAAACAACTAACGTTTTGTACTACGTCCGAGGACGTCAGTTGTGCAGGTTCAATAATTGTTATGCTTTCTACATCGACACAGCCATTAGCATCGGTTACTGTTACAGTATAATTTCCCGATGTTAAACCCGTTCGAGTACTCGTAGTGATAGATCCGTCATCAGCCCAACTATATGAATAGGCTGCTGTCCCTCCGGAAACACCTACAGTAATTGTTCCGTCATCAGCGCCATTACAGGTGATGTCGGTTTTAGCAGGAGAAGCAGCAAGGGGTGCTGGCTCAGTAATGGTGAACCCTAGTGACTTGATACATCCATTCACATCGGTTACAGAAACTGAGTAGTTCCCAGGTGCCAAGCCCGTGATATCTTCGGTAATGGCTCCGGTATTCCATGAATAAGTATATGGCCCTGACCCTCCCGTTACAGTCAAATCAGTCGAACCATTGTTGGAGCCATTACAAGTAGCGTTTGTTTGTGTTCCCGACAAATTCAGCACCAAAGCGGGCTCAGTTATCGTCACATTTAAAACAACTGTACAATTAGATGCATCTCGAACGGTAACGCTGTAGCTTCCTGCTGCCACATTTGACAGATCTTGTGTTGTAGTACCATTTGACCATAAATAGGTGTATGGTGTTGTTCCTCCTGAAGGAGTAATATCGATCGCTCCTGTGGTTGCTCCTTTACAAACGATATTCGTTTGAGTAAACGCCACACCGATTGGCGCTGGGTCAACGACTGTATAGTTTTCAATGATACTGCAGCCTCTTGCATCAGTGATCGTTACAGAATATGCACCAGCCCCTAGTCCTGTAATGTTGTTCGTAGTAGCTCCGGTATTCCAAGCGTAAGTATAAGGTCCTGTCCCTCCGCTTGCCGCCAGAAAAACGCTTCCATCAATCGAACCATTACACGAGATGTCATTGACGGTTGAGTTTCCAACCAATACCGATGGTTCTCCCAAAACAATGCTCTCCATTACCGAGCAGCCCCCTGCATCCGCAACTGTGACAGTATAAGTGCCTGCAACCAGGCCATTAATAGTAGGTCCAGAATCTCCTGTATTCCAATTGTAAGTGTATGGTGCCGTGCCATTTGCAGCGGAGACTGTAATGGAGCCGTCCGCACCAGCATTACAGGTTGGTAATGTCAATGCGGGTGTAACGGCAATCTGAGCGGGATCGGTGAGTGTAAAAGACTCATTAAAAGTACATCCTGCTGCGTCTGTGACTATAACTGAGTGAACCCCGGCATTCAAGCCTGTGGCTGTTAAAGTATTGTCACCATTTGTCCACAAGTAAGTATATGGGCCTGTTCCTCCCTGCATTGTAATGGTTATCGATCCATCACTATTGCCAAAACACGCTGGATCATTCTGTACATCTGAAAGTTTTGACAGCGCCATAGCTGGCTCCGTTACCGTTAAGCCCACAGCAGTCGCAACACAACCATTGGCATCAGTGACAATCAAAGAGTATGTACCTGCCACTCGATTATTTAGGTTTCTCCCAGTATTACCCGTGGACCAAGCATAGGTATAGGGAGCCGTACCTCCAGTTACATTACTTCGAATTCTACCCGTATTGTCACCGAAACAATTTACATCCCTAATGTCTGGATTAATCGTCAATACAGCCGGCTCGGTTACCGTGAATGATTCTACATCTGTACAGCCTGAGTTATCCATAATAGTAACCGTATAGTTTCCGGCTGAAAGCCCAGTGATGTCTTGTGTAGTTGCACCGTTAGACCATAAATATGTATATGGTGCTACACCACCAGCCACTGAAAGGTCAATCTCCCCATTGGTATCCCCATTACAAAGTGTATTTGTAATACTGGCGGTTGGTACTATTTCGGGTGGAGAATTAATAGTCAGTGTAGGTGTGCTAATCGTACAGCCTGTTCCACTTCTATCGATAATATCTAAGCGGTAATTACCAGCAGCCAGTCCATTAATGGTTGCTGCTGAACCAATAACGGCATTATCTGAAAGCCTAATCCATTGATAAGTATAAGCACCCCAACCACCAGTCCCTGTCGCACTGATAGAGCCGTCTGAAGTATTAAAACACGTAGCGTCTGTTGAAGAACCAATTGAGAAACCGAGAAAATTCGCTGGTTGAGTAACTGTAAAAACAATATCTCCTGTACAGCCATCTTGGTCTGCCGTGGATAGCGTATAGTTACCGATCCCCAAACCCGTAATCGTGATTACATTATTCGGAAATGCAATTGATCCGGTACCAATTGAAGTTCCTCCTGCATCAAATAACTCCCAATCATAACCGGGGTTTCCATTACCCATAGTCACGACTATTTGCGCATCAGAATCTCCTCGGCAGGTCACGTCATTGACGACTACGGTTCCTATTAAATCTGGTGGGTTGGTGACCGTGTATGTAGCTGGACCTGTAGAATCACCGTTACCGTCAGTCACTTCTACGGAGTAATCTCCTGCTGCCAAACCGCTCGCAATAAAAGAGGTAAACGGAAGTACGTTAGCTAGATTGTCTCTCCACACATAGCTATAGGGAAGCACCCCGGAAGTCACACTGATGGTAATAGACCCCTGACAACTGTTAACACTAACAGAAGAAATTACAGGGCCTACCTGATCCTCAATTTCTGAAGAAAAGCCCTGTTTTACAGCACATGAAAAAAGTACAAATAATAGAATTATTCTAAGGCAATACCTTTTGTTGGTTGTGACTGGCATTTTCGTGGTTGTTTAGCTTAGGTGTGTAATTTCATTACCACATATTGAATATGAGGTCTTAAAAGGGAATAATCAAGCCTTAGACAAAAAGAGGTGTTCTACGAATTGTGCAAATTCGGCAATTTTGATTTTTCTTTTTTATTGTGTTTTTCTAATATATGACGTTTGCCTTCAAAAATGAAAATGTGAAAAACAGTTACGTGTATTTCAGTGGAATAGAAGAAATCTAGGAGCGGTTTAGATTCTATCGGGCATTGTTAGAAAAACTTTTTTGAAAATATTTTTGCTGTTAATTCTTGTTAAATGGCACAGCCATATTGTGACATGATTTTGGTATCAGTCATATTTGCGTTTTACTGATCATAAAAAAACCTTTGGCGCTCGTATAAGTATTGTGGTTAGTATAATTTCAATTTGATTATTTTAGCGCGCTTTAAGAATCGAAAATCATGGAAGAGGCAGTATCAAACGACTTAAAAAAAGAACATCAGGAAAAAATCAATCGCGTTGCTGCTGAAGTCAGCAAAATCGTTGTTGGCCAAGAATATATGGTTAACAGATTACTGATTGGTCTATTCACCAATGGACACATTCTTTTGGAGGGTGTTCCAGGTATTGCAAAGACTTTGACGGTAAATACCCTTGCCCAAGTACTGCACTTAGACTTTCAAAGAATCCAGTTTACACCAGACCTTTTACCTGCTGATTTAGTAGGTACCATGATTTACAACCAAAAGAAAGCCGAATTCGAAGTGAAGAAAGGCCCAATCTTCGGTAATGTAATTCTTGCCGATGAAGTAAACCGCGCCCCTGCCAAGGTGCAATCTGCTTTACTTGAAGCGATGCAGGAAAAAACGGTTACGATCGGTGAGACGAGTTACAAACTTGATAGACCGTTTATTGTCCTTGCTACACAAAACCCTATCGACCAAGAAGGAACATACAGCTTGCCAGAAGCACAAATTGACCGTTTCATGTTGAAGGTTAAAGTCGATTACCCGACTAAAGAGGATGAATTAGAAGTAATGCGTAGGATGGCGAACATGAAGTTCCATCCAGAAATAGAGACCTTACTTACTAAAGAAGATATTTTCGCGATTCGCGATGAGGTAAATGCTGTGACCATTTCAGAATCACTAGAGCGGTATATCATTGAATTAGTTTTCGCCACACGTAACCCTAAGGATTACGGTTTAGAGGAAGAAGCCTATTATATGCAGTTCGGTGCTTCTCCAAGAGCATCGATTAACCTCAACCTTGCTGCCAAAGCAATAGCTTTTTTTAATCAGCGAGATTATGTGTTACCTGAGGATATTAAGGAAATTGCTTCAGATGTATTGAACCACAGGATCATCCTCAACTATGAAGCAGAAGCAGACGGTGTTACCACCGAACAGATCGTTGAGAAGCTCCTAAAGAAGATTCCGATCAACCATTAGATGTCTGCATAACATTGGGTTAACCTTGCTAACACATTGTTAAACAGAATGACAACTATTCTTAACAAAGGCGTAAACGCTTTCTAGATCAAATCATGTTGCTTTGGGTCATAATTTAAACCCTAATCAAAAACATGAAAAAATTTGAAAAGCAACTACTTAGCCTGTTTCTAGCAGCAGCTTTGTTGTTCATAGCATCGGCTTGTGGAGACGATGACGCAACTCCAGCTCCGGATCCAGATCCAGTTGACACTTTTACCATCACTTCTTTTGACGAAACGCGTTCAGGCGTAGAATTCAAGCAAAACAGAATTTCAGGAGTCTTCAATAGAGACTACACATTAACGAATGATGTAGCATGGCTATTAGACGGTAGAGTTATTGTAACCGAAGGCGTTACCTTAACCATCGAGCCAGGAACAATTGTAAAAGGAGAAGCTGGCCAAGGTGCATTAGCGTCTGTTCTTCTAATTGCGAGAGGTGCAGAAATTCAAGCAAACGGTACTGCTGCGAACCCAATTGTATTCACTTCATATTTAGACGACATCAATGTTGGAGAATTTGCTTCTACACTTGAAGTTGACGGAAATAACGGCCCTGCTGATTTAGGTCTTTGGGGCGGTGTTTTAATCTTAGGAAATGCTCCAATCTTTGCTGATGCAGCTGAAGTTCAAATTGAAGGTATTCCTTCTTCTGTAACTGAAGGTTTATATGGTGGTTCTGACGCCACGGATAACTCTGGTTCATTTACTTACTGCTCAATCAGATTCACAGGACAGCAACTAGGCCCTGGTAACGAGCTTCAAGGCTTGACTCTTGGAGGTGTTGGTTCAGGAACGACAGTTAACCATGTTGAATCTATCAACTCTGCTGATGATGGTGTTGAAATCTTCGGTGGAACTGTGAACATCTCAAACTTCATCGTATTAAACCCTGATGATGATGGCTTCGATACTGACCAAGGTTGGTCTGGAACAGCTACTAACATTGTATACATCGGTGGTACTGGTACTGCAAACGGAATTGGCTCTGACCATGGGTTCGAATTAGACGGACCTGAAGGTGACACTGGTGGAACTGCTCAAATCGGTAAATTCAGAAACGCATCCTTATGGGGTAGAAGCGCTACTGACTTTGCTGACCTTAGAGACGGTGCTACTTATGACATTCAAGATTCTTACTTCTTTGGCTTCACTGCTGGTGTTGACTTAGAATTAGATGCAGATGGTTCTGACGATGGAAACGGTGGCGTTTTAAGCGATGACCCAACCATCTCTGACAACTATGTTGCTGGAAATGTCATCTTTACAGGTAATGAGTTCAATCAGAATGATAATGCTGGTGGAGCGACATTCTCAATTAACAGTATTCTGAACGACAAACTAAACGGTAGTTTAACAACTCCTGACAGAGCTGCTCAGGTTACAAATAACGAAACTGTTGTATTCCCTGCTGCTAACAACGTGGTAACAACTCGCACCAAAGGTGCTGATGTGTCTGTCCTTTCATGGTCATACACTGCCGCATTAAACTTATTAGTTGCAGGTTTCAACTAGAAATAAAAAACATAAATACAACACTTTGCTCGTGAGCCTTCGCTCACGAGCAATTTTAATTAGAACGACATACTAACATTGATTAATAATGAAAAACCTGAAATTTGTCTTATTGGTATCTCTGCTTTGCATGGCACAGATCACTTTTGCCCAAAAAGGAAAGATCCGTGGGACAGCTTATGAACGTTCTAATGGTGAACCCATGTTCAGCGTGCAAATATTTGTACCTGAGGTGCAGTCTGGAGGAGTCACTGACTTTGATGGAAAATTCGAGGTCGAACTCGCCCCTGGTACTTACACCTTACAAGCCAAATTTATTGGCTTTACAACCATTAACATTAGCGATGTAGTAGTAAAAGCAGGAGAGGTCACTGTAATTGAGGCCATCTGGATGGAAGAAGCCGTTTCGGAATTAGACGAAATAATAGTCACAGCAGAAGCTATTCGTAGTACAGACGTTGCACTACTTCAAGCAAAAAGAAAGGCGACAAATTTAATTGACGGTATTTCATCACAACAGATTAAGAGATCTGGTGACAGCGATGTTGCCGGAGCAATTAAAAGAGTACCGGGTGTATCTATCCAAGGAGGCCAATACGTGTTTGTAAGAGGTCTTGGGGACCGATACACAAAAACAATTCTTAACAAAATGGAAGTCCCTGGACTAGACCCAGACCGAAACGCTATTCAAATTGATATCTTCCCTACTTCCTTAATTGACAATATTATTGTCTACAAAAACTTCACACCCGACCTAAGTGCAGATTTTGTTGGAGGAACAGTCAACATAGAAACAAAAGACTTTCCTGATGAGAAGACTATGACGCTCTCTCTCGGTTTAGAATACAACTCAAGCATGCACTTCCGCAATGACTTTTTAACATATAATGGTGGAGGTACAGACTTTTTAGGATTTGATGATGGCACAAGAGACCTTCCGTTCGATGGAAGAACTGGAAATATTCCATCTCCTTTGAGACAAGACCAGGCGCTCAACGATATCACCTCTTCATTTGCCCCGAACATGTCAGCATTGACAGACTCTAACTTGGCCAACCTTAGCTTAGGCTTTTCTCTTGGAGATCAAAGGGACCTTGGTAACAAGAAGCTAGGCTACATAGCTGCCATCAACTATAAAAACACTACGACTTTCTACGAAGATGCAAGAGATGCCGCATACGTGAAGCCAAGTCAGAATAACGAATTTGAATTGACTCCAGATACTCGTTTCGAAGGACCGCTAGGTATCACAGATGCTCAATTAAGTGGTTTGGCAGGTGTCTCACTAAAAGGAGATAAAAATAAATTTCGTTTACAGGCAATGCACGTTCAGAATGGCACCCAGCGTGCCGCTTTAAGAACTAGGATTCGTTCTAACAACAACTCAAATACATCGCTTGTAGATAACTTAGAATACACTGAGCGTTCCCTTACCAACTTATTAATAGGTGGAGAACACTACTTCAATGGCAATGAGTCTCAACTGGAATGGAAAGTATCTCCAACCTTTGCGACCATCAACGACAAAGACGTGAGAATCACTCCATTCACTATTGACGGTGGAGAAGTCGCAATTAACCCGCAAGAAGGTGGTGAGCCAAATAGAATTTGGAGGCTTCTAACTGAGCAAAACTATGTTGCAAAAGTAGACTACAGCCACAACATCGCTTTCCGTGGTAGAGATTCCAAGATTAAAGGCGGCTTCAGTAATATTTACAAAACGAGAGACTACGAAATTCAAAACTTTGTAACTCAAATACGTGGTAGCCAAGATGCACTTAACCTAAATGGTGATGCAGATCAACTATTCGCTCCTGAAAACCTTTGGACTGTAAATAGAGGAACGGGTACTTATGTACAAAATGCGTTCAACCTTTCTAATGCTTATCAAGGCAGAATGAATACACTTGGGGGCTATGTTATGAGTGAGCTTGGCCTTACAGAAAAATTAAAGACCATCGTTGGTGTTAGGCTTGAACAATTTGATCAATGGTACACTGGCGTAAACCAAGCAGGCGCCAATCCAAATGATCCAAACGGATTATCATTTGATGACGAGAAGATCACAAATTCATTGGACTTCTTTCCTTCAGTTAACTTTATCTATCAAGTAGTTGAAAACTCAAACTTGAGAGCTTCATACTCAAAGACTATCGCTAGGCCTTCATTTAAAGAGAAGTCTTTTGCTGAAATTCAAGATGTTTTAACGGGTAGAACTTTCATTGGTAATATTGATCTAGTTGAAACCAACATTGACAACTTTGATTTAAGATATGAGTACTTCTTTGGTAGAGGAGAGACCATCTCCATTGGTGGTTTTTATAAGACTTTCCAAAACCCAATCGAACTCGTTCGTTTCTCTCAAGCACCAAATGATTTGCAGCCAAGAAATGTTGGTAATGCGACAATCACTGGGTTGGAAGTAGAATTAAGAAAGAACCTAAACTTCCTTGCTCCTGCTTTAGAAAACTTGTCGTTTATCTCTAATGTAACTTTGACTGAAGCCACGGTAGAAATTGATGCAGTAGAAGCCCAAGGCAGACAAAACGGATTGAGAAATGGAGAGTCACTAAGCGATAAAAGAGACTTTGTCGGTCAGGCTCCATTCATCATCAATGCAGGGTTGAATTACACAGATTATGAGAGCTTCTGGGAAGCCAGCGTGAGTTACAACGTTCAAGGTAGAACCTTAGCCGTTGTTGGTATCAACAGAACACCTGATACTTACGATGTGCCATTTAACAGTTTGAATGTGAATATTCAAAAAGGCTTTGGAATAGACGGGCAACACGTTGTTGGGCTTAGAATTAATAACCTTTTGGGTGACGTGAGAGAAAGAGAGTTTGAATCTTTTGGAAGTGCAAACGCCATTGAAACAAGAAGAGACCCAGGTACCTCATTCAGATTAAAATACAGCTACAACTTTTTAAGGTAGTTTAATTAAATAATGTCAAAGCCCCTTCAGTAATGTTGGGGCTTTTTTTATGGCTAAAAGCTATATTCGTGGAACATAATAGCAACTAACGTGCTTTTAACTATATGTCTCAAAAGATACTAATTACAGGAGGAACAGGTTTGGTGGGCTCGGTATTGATTCCAATGCTCAAAGCTAAAGGCCATCAAATCGTAGTACTAAGCCGCACAAAGAAACAACACCCCGACTACGAGGTCTTCGAGTGGGATTATAAGCGAGAGTATCTCGAAGAGGGAGCCTTTGAAGGAGTCAATACCATAATACACCTAGCTGGCGCAGGTGTGGCAGATGCGAGGTGGACTCCCGAGCGAAAGGATGAAATCTATAATAGCAGAACAAAAACCTCCTTGCTACTCTTCAATGAGCTTCAAAAGATCGATCATCAAGTGAAGACCTTCGTTGCAGCGTCCGCCATAGGGATTTACGGTGACGATACTGGCAATCAAATGATCAAGGAAACCGCTCCTTTCGGTCACAAATTCCTAGCCCATGTAACTGATGCTTGGGAAACCTCAACGAAAAAAATCAGTGGTTTGGGCATCCGACTGGTACAGCTTCGAATAGGCATTGTCCTGAGCCAAAAGGGTGGCGCATTAGTTGAATTACTTAAACCACCAGTAGCAGCACCTTTGGGAAAAGGAAAACAATACATGAGCTGGATTCATATTGTCGACCTAGCCCAAATGTTTATGGACGCCATGGAGAATGATGGATATGTAGGCGCCTACAATGCAGTAGCACCAAAGCCTGAAACGAATCGGGACTTCACTCAAAAAGCAGCCAAAGCCTTTGGAAAAGTCTTCTTACCCATTCCTGTGCCAGCACTTGTGCTTAAGCTCATGCTTGGAGAAATGGCTTCCATTGTGATTGGAGGCAGTAGAATCAGTAGCCATAAAATTGAGGAAGCCGGGTTTAAGTTTAGCTTTCCTAAATTGGAAGACGCTGTAAGCGACCTTAGTGCCAAATAAGCAACATCCTTTTTTAATCAACGCTTACCTTTAGCCAACGTAAATTGTAATCGACAAAACTCAAAACCTTGACTTTTGTAGTCAAAACAAAGAAAATTAATATGACAGACGAAGATAAAATCAAACAAGCTTTTAAAGACCGTAACTGGAATGAGATCAAAACCCAAGATTCATGGGTGATCTTTAAGGTAATGTCAGAAATGGTCGAAGGTTTTGAGAAGCTCGCCAAAATTGGCCCCTGCGTTTCTATATTCGGATCTGCTCGTACCAAGCCAGACAACGAGTATTACCAAATAGCCGAAGACATTGCCGCTAAACTAGTTCGCCATGGCTATGGTGTGATCACTGGTGGTGGCCCAGGCATCATGGAGGCTGGTAACAAAGGCGCACAAAGCGAAGACGGAAAGTCTGTTGGTTTGAACATTGAATTACCCCATGAGCAAGGAAATAATGTTTTTATCGATCCTGATAAACTTATCTCATTTGATTACTTCTTTGTGCGAAAAGTAATGTTTGTGAAGTACTCTCAAGGCTTTATTGTGATGCCTGGAGGCTTCGGCACACTTGACGAGCTTTTCGAAGCCATTACCTTAATTCAAACCAATAAAATCGGTCGTTTCCCGATTGTTTTAGTCGGCACTGAGTTTTGGGGAGGTCTTTTAGATTGGGTAAAGAGCACGATGCTTTCATTCGGAAATATCAGTCCTAAAGATTTAGACCTGATCAACCTTGTGGATACTCCAACTGAAGCCGTCAAGGTAATAGATGAGTTCTATTCTAAGTATTTACTGTCTCCAAACTTCTAATGATAAAACACATTCTTTTCGATTGTGATGGAGTCTTAATCGACACTGAAATTGTCGCTGCAGAAGTTGTTACGAACTGGCTGAATAGTGAGAACGTCTCTATTGATATCGAGGAGTTTATCCGAGAATACACCGGCAAGACCTTCACGGACATCATCAATATTTTTAAAGACAATGGGAGTCTAAAGTCTGACTTAGACCTTACCACGGTAGTGCCAAAACTGGATGGTTTCATTCGAGATAACCAAAGACCAATTGATGGGGTTTGGGATATGCTCAATTCAATGACCATCCCAAGGTCTGTCGTTTCCAATAGTGCCAAAGACTATGTAGAACTAGCGCTTGAAAAACTTGAAATCACGCACCATTTTGAAGGCAGAATCTATTCAGCCGAAATGGTGGCAAAAGGGAAGCCAGACCCTGCTGTATATGACCTAGCCCTATCCAAACTTTCATTGATAAAGGAAGAAGTGTTAGTCGTTGAAGATAGCGTTGCAGGCGTAGCAGCCTCTAAGGCCGCTGGTTTAAGAACCATTGGTTACTTAGGCGGCAGCCATGTAAGAGATGGTCATGCGGATCGATTATTAAGGGCCGGGGCTGATATTTTGGTACATGATCATACCTCTTTGAGCCATCAACTATTGCACCTATAGGTCCCTATTCAATTCTATCACTACGTTGACATCCTTTTTATAATTAATTGAATCCCTAATTACAGAATAGATTTTTTTACTAACTTTGCAATTCAAAGTACTTTCAATATGGAAAAAGATTACTTGAAAGATATTTCCGAGATACGCTCCATTATGGAGAAATCATCTCGTTTTATATCCCTAAGTGGACTGTCTGGTGTAATGGCTGGTCTCTACGCACTTGTTGGTGCCACAATAGCGCATCGACTAGTATATACAAGCGAAATAACTGCATATGAAAAGCTGGTCTTAAGAGATGTTCGTGGTAACCTGGCGGAACTGATTATTATCGCTTCATCTGTACTGCTTTTAACCATTGTTACGGGTGTTATCTTAACTAAACGCAAAGCGAGTAAGGAAGGAGTAAAAACCTGGGACGATACGACCAAGCGTTTGCTGGTTAACTTATTCATACCCCTAATTGCCGGGGGCATACTGGTTATCATTTTTTACCAACAGGGACTTATTGGTCTAATCGCCCCAGTGACCCTTATTTTTTATGGTATGGCACTGATAAATGCCAGCCATTATACCTATAGAGACATTCGATTTTTGGGAATATCAGAAGTAATATTGGGCTTAATTGCCTGTGCAGTGTTTGGTTATGGCCTCTTAATCTGGGCGCTTGGCTTTGGTGTATTGCATATAATTTATGGTGCCATGATGTACTTTAAATACGAACGTTGAAAGTAGACATTCACAAACTGAATAAAGCCTTTGAGAACAGGGTGCGCTTGGGCATTATGTCTGCCCTAATAGCTGGTGAGTCTATGGACTTTAACCGATTAAAAGAGCTATTGGCTGTTACTGATGGGAACTTGGCAAGTCACCTAAAAGCATTGGAGAAAGAAGTATTTATCGAAGTTCAAAAAACATTTGTAGGTAGAAAGCCAAACACAAAATATTTGGTCACCAAAGCCGGAAAAAAAGCATTTATGGAACACATCAATGCGCTTGAAGCATTAATCAAAAAACAAACCGGGAGAGGGTAATATTTTTTTACTCACTCACTTTGAAACACAAAGTACTTTTAAAATTTATGAAAAGTTTAAAACTAAATATTCTGCTTAACGGAGGATTATTACTCCTAAGAGTATACTGCTGGACAAAGCAAAAAAGAAATAAAGAACGAATGATTGCGGCCATGCTACTTATCCCTGCAATGATTTTATTAATGCCAACTTATACTTTCACTTTAACACTACTACAGTCCTTTCTATTTCAAGCGATGTTGATTTACGGTTTGTTCAGTATTCTCTGGATTATCAAGCATCACTATAGATTAGCTGGCGTAAACTTTATTATTTATTTACTGCTGCTAATTAAGATTAGCGGGCCTATCAATGTCGGTTACAACATCAGCCAAGGAAAGGAAGAACTTAAAGTTATGCAGTTCAACGTCCATGCGGTTAACACCACCTATCAGGAAACAATCGAGAAGGTGATTCAACTGAACCCTGACTTCATTTCATTTCAGGAAGTAGGTAGTACTTGGTCCCATCTTTTGGAACAAGGTTTAAAAAAGAATTATCCATTCTACATAATTATGAATCACCCATTAGCAAGCCAAGGAATTGCCGTCTTTAGCAAATACCCTCTGACTGATACTGAAAGAATGTTATGGGCAGGAACGGCCAATATTTCTGGCAAAGTCAAAGTTGGAGAAGAGCATATCAACTTCTTGGCAATGCATACCAAGTCACCAACTACCAAATTGAGATGGGATCATCGAAATACGCACATCCAAGCAGCAAAGCAATTCATTGCAAACAAACAGGGTGAGTTTCTGGTGCTAGGCGACTTTAATACCGTACCGTGGGACAAAAGATTAGTGAGTTTTAGGTCGAGCACAAACCTAAAGGACAGTCGAAAAACGCTAACTCCTACCTACCCTACTTGGAACCCATTTCTAGCGCAAATTCCCATCGATTATATCTTTCATTCAAAGGGAATTGGCTGTGATTCTTTGAACTCAGTAACCATTACCTCAGATCACAAAGCGATCATGGGGACTTTTCAAATTGCAGGATAATGGACATGAGAAACCAAGGCATCAAACTCGTATGTTACTTATTCGATTGCTTAGCAATTGGTTTGATATCTTATTCATTAATTTATCCAACCCTTGTCACGTAGTTCCTTCTTTCTTTTAGTTCCTTGTTGCAAATACCCACTGAAATCAAGACCTTTGTGAATTCTGCATTTTGCGGTCCAATTTATGGAAAAACTCAAGGAAAACGCCAATATCGAACTTGCCCCAATTGACCTTTCCGGTCATGAAAACATTGAAATCTTCGGTGCAAGGGAGCATAACCTAAAAAATATTGATGCGGTAATCCCGCGGAACAAATTGGTGGTCATTACGGGTATCTCTGGTTCCGGAAAATCCTCCCTAGCATTTGATACTATTTATGCTGAAGGACAACGTAGGTACATGGAGAGTTTTTCGGCTTACGCTCGTTCTTTCATCGGTGACATGGAGCGGCCTGATGTTGATAAGATCAACGGCCTAAGTCCCGTGATTTCCATTGAGCAGAAGACGACTTCTCGAAACCCTAGATCGACAGTTGGAACGCTAACTGAAATCTATGATTTCTTAAGGCTTCTATTTGCTCGTACTGGAGTTGCCTATTCCTATTTGACTGGCAAGGCCATGATTCGCCAATCTGAAGATCAGATTGTAGATCACTTGATTCAAAACTTCGATAAGAAGAAACTAATTCTATTGGCACCAGTAGTTAAGGGTCGTAAAGGTCATTATAGAGAGCTTTTTGTTCAGATCCGGAAAATGGGCTTTACCAAAGTTCGTGTGGATGGCGTTGTGATGGACATGGTGCCTAAAATGCAAGTCGATCGATATAAGACACATGACATTGAGATTGTTGTCGATCGAATAATTGCCGATGCGGCCGATCGTTATCGCATTGCACAAAGCGTAAAAACAGCCCTTAATCACGGCAAAGGCATTATGATGGTGCGTGACGAGGACACGAACGTTCATCATTTCTCAAAGTACTTAATGGACCCAGAAACGGGTCTTTCATACGATGAGCCAGCCCCTAACAACTTCTCTTTTAACTCTCCTTATGGCGCCTGCCAAACCTGTAATGGCCTAGGCCAAATTGAAGAGATCAGCAAGGAAAATGTTATTCCTGATAAGAAATTAAGCATGAGCCGTGGCGGAATTGCACCTCTCGGGGAATACCGTGACATCTGGATTTTCAAAAAGATTGAAGCCATCCTGAAGCGATACAAGATCAACCTTACTACGCCTATAGAAAAAATCCCTGAGGAAGTAATGAACATCATTCTTTATGGCGATGACGTTCCTGTCGCTGTTAGCTCTAAGAAGTACCCCGGCACAGAGTGGAGCACTAAGTTTGAAGGAATTATCAAATTTCTAGAGAAGCAAAAAGACGAAGGCACAGAGAAAACCAAGCGATGGATCGAAGACTTTATGTCTGTTAAAACCTGTCCTACTTGTGATGGTGATCGCTTGAAAAAAGAGTCACTTCATTTCAAAATTGCGGACACCAACATTGCTCAATTGGCAAGAATGGATATCACGCAACTGAATAATTGGTTTGTGGGCGTTGAAGACAGAATGACGCACAGGCAAAAGCAGATTGCGCCTGAAGTTCTGAAAGAGATTAGAAAGCGTATTGGCTTCTTACTAGATGTAGGTTTGGACTATTTAACACTCAACCGCCCTTTGAGGACGCTTTCCGGTGGTGAGGCACAAAGAATTCGTCTAGCAACGCAGATAGGTACTCAACTTGTAGGAGTACTCTACATCATGGATGAACCGAGCATCGGTCTTCACCAAAGAGATAATGTCAAGCTGATCAATGCCCTTAAAAACCTTCGGGATATTGGGAACACCATCATCGTTGTAGAGCACGATAAAGACATGATGTTAGCCTCAGATCATATCATCGACATAGGCCCTGGCGCAGGTAGGCATGGAGGTCAAATAGTGGCTGCAGGTTCTCCAAAAGAGTTTCTCAGAAAAGGTGGTATGACCGCAGATTATCTCAAGGGTGAGAGAAGCATAGCTATTCCTGAAAAAAGACGAGAAGGCAACGGGAACCAACTTATACTAAAGGGCGCAGAAGGGAATAACCTTAAAAACGTTACCCTGAAATTACCTCTAGGTAAAATGGTCTGTGTAACAGGCGTTTCCGGAAGTGGTAAGTCTACTCTAATTCACGATACCCTATTTCCAATTCTGAATCAGTACTTCTTCAGGTCGAGAAAAAACCCTTTGGCTTATAAGTCGATCGATGGTTTAAATCATATTGATAAAGTAATCGAGGTTGATCAATCCCCAATTGGAAGAACGCCTCGGTCGAACCCAGCGACATACACGGGAGTATTCTCAGACATTAGGACTTTGTTCACAGAACTTCCTGAGGCTAAAATCAGGGGTTATAAAGCAGGGCGTTTCTCTTTCAATGTGAAAGGCGGGCGTTGCGAAACTTGCGAAGGAGCTGGTATGAAGCTGATCGAGATGGACTTCTTACCGAACGTTCACGTGCCGTGTGAAAGTTGTAAAGGAAAACGCTACAACCGTGAGACCTTGGAGGTTCGATTCAAAGGAAAATCAATCTCCGATGTACTCGACATGACTGTCGAACAAGCCGTTGAATTCTTTGAGCACTTGCCGAAGATTTTAAGAAAAATCAAGACTTTGAACGATGTTGGTTTAGGCTATATCTCATTAGGCCAACATGCCACAACATTATCGGGAGGCGAAGCACAACGTGTTAAGCTAGCCACAGAGCTTTCGAAGAAAGACACTGGACAAACCCTTTACATTCTTGATGAGCCTACTACAGGCCTCCACTTCAAGGACATTCAGCACCTGCTTGATGTATTGAATCGATTAGTCGATAAAGGAAACTCTGTATTGGTGATTGAACACAACTTAGACGTGATCAAAGTTTCTGACCATGTAATTGACTTAGGACCTGAAGGGGGCAATGGAGGTGGAATTATCATAGCAGAAGGAACTCCTGAAAAAGTTGCGCAAAGTAAGAAAGGTTATACGGCTAAATTCTTGAAAGAAGAGCTCTCTTAGGCACAAAAAAAGATGCTGCCGCTTTCGCGAACAGCACCTTCTTCAACCAAAACATTAAAATCGACACACCTAGCTCTCTCCTCAACAGTTTGTAACCTAACACCAGTTACTAACCTCCATTTCGATTCTAATTTCTTTCTATAATTTCTTTTGAAAGCTTACCCCTAGAACGGTAAGTGGTCTATATCTATTATACGTGTCGTACGCTTTTATTGGATTTTAACATTTATTAATATTTGGCATAATAGCTGCTCCAAACATCAACCTAACAAGCCGGATCGCGTTACAACAAGCAGCCCATTGCCTATGTCTACATTCCAACATTTACACCTAGAAATCCCCAAATGTGATAAGCCAAGAGTCGTAATAATCGGAGGAGGTTTTGCCGGGATTCAGGTCGCTAAATCACTTCGAAAACAGCCTTATCAAATTGTATTACTAGACCGACACAACTACCATACTTTCCAGCCATTACTCTATCAAGTGGCAACCGCTGGCCTTGAGCCAGACTCCATTGCTGGTGCGCTCAGGCAGCTCTTTGAAAACCATAAGGACTTTTATTTCAGGATGGCCCGTGTAACAGGAATTGACCTGAAGGATAAAAAGATTAAAACACTCGTTGGAGAGCTGGGTTATGACATGCTAATCATAGCAAACGGATCTAAAACCAACTACTTCGGAGACAAAAAGATGTACGATAGAACCTTCCCTATGAAACAGGTTCCACAAGCTTTAGACCTTCGAAGCCACATGCTTCAAAATTTTGAGCAGACCGTTATGTCTCCAGATCCAGAAGAACAAGATCGCTTGACAAACTTCGTCATCGTTGGAGGGGGTCCAACTGGCGTTGAAGTGGCCGGAGCATTGGGTGAACTCAAAAAGCATGTCTTACCAAAAGACTATCCAGATATCAATTTCGACATTATGAAACTTCATCTAGTAGATGGGGGCCCTCGCCTTTTAGCGGGCATGTCTGAAAAATCCAGTGCCAAAGCAATGCAATACCTTCAAGAGTTTGGTGTTGATGTACGAACCAACACAAGGTTAGCCGATTATGACGGTCGAGATGTAACCTTAACCGATGGAACAGTCATTCCAACTAAAACAGTCATTTGGGCTGCTGGCGTTACAGGAAACATCATCGATGGCTTGCCAAAAGAGACTGTAGAAAGAGGAAGAATTCTAGTCGATGAATTTAATCAGCTGATAGGTTATGATGATGTTTACGCCATTGGTGATATCGCCATGATGAAAACTGATGAAACACCCAATGGCTTTCCAATGGTAGCTCCCGTTGCCATGCAACAAGCCGAGAACTTAGGTAAAAACTTGAAGCGTAAGCTTCGAGGAAAAGCATACGTAGCCTTTAGATACAAAGACAAGGGGGCTATGGCCACGATTGGTAGAAATCGAGCAGTTGTCGACTTACCAAAATTTCATTTTGGTGGTTTCTTCGCCTGGTTGGTTTGGATGTTTGTCCATTTAATGTCTATCGTTGGCTTCCGTAACCGACTAGTCGTTCTAAGTAACTGGATATGGAGTTATATGACTTACGATCGGGGTACAAGATTAATCATCCGAACCTTCTTGCGAAACAATAAATACAAACCAGGAGATAGTCTTTAATCTCCACAAATAGTCCCTAGCTACCTCTCGTGACAAAGCATACATTATAATGCTTAAAGTTTGCTTATTTTCAATTCTGCAATGAGGAAAAGGAGACTTTACTGGACACTTCAAGTATTAGGTTGGGGAATTTACTTTTTAGCCAACTTCATCGCTATTTCTCTTGACCCTCAAGGTTTGGGGCTGGAAGGAATGCGCGATTCTCGAACCCAGCTTTTGATCCACACACCACCCATGTTACTGGTATCGCACTTCTTGATCAGAGCAATTATCATCAGGCGATCTTGGTTAAATATTAATATTTCCAGAATCATCCCCCGTATATTGGGCGTTATAGCACTCTCTGCGGCAATCGTAGTAGTGTTCTCCTATCCATTATACTACCTTGCGGGAACCATTGAGTTGTCTTCCGGTATACTTGATGCACTATTTGCGTTTATCGCCTTCTTGGTACTCTTCACCATTTGGTCGGCCATTTACTTTTTATATCACTTCTTGGAAAGCAATAACCGCTCCTTGAAGTATGAGGCCGCTATGAACGAGATGCATCTCAACCAACTCAAGTCACAACTGAACCCGCATTTTATCTTTAATGCACTTAACAGCATGCGTGCCCTGGTCGATGAAGAACCAACAAAGGCTAAGGTTGCTATCACACAACTTTCAAACATTCTAAGAAATTCTCTGATTACCGATAAGAAGAGAGTCGTTAGTTTTGGTGACGAATTAAACACCGTTAAGGACTATTTGGCACTAGAGAGTATTCGTTTTGAAGAGCGTCTAGTCATAAGCTATCAAATAGACCCCAAATCTGATGGTTATGAGATTCCACCGATGATGGTTCAAACTTTAGTTGAGAACGCGATTAAACATGGCGTCTCGAATTTGGTCAAAGGAGGTATAATTGAAATTCAGTCTAATGTTGAACATTCTATCCTAATTTTAAAAATCCGTAACAGTGGACAATTGGTGGATACACCGCCAAAAAGAGGGGGAAGAAAGGGCGTTGGACTCATAAATACGAAAGAAAGGCTAAAACTTATCTATGGTGAGGCTGCATCTTTTCGTATTTACAATGAAAATAATAAGTTTGTTGTGACTGAAGTGAAAATACCTCAGCGCATTTAGCTAAATAGAAACTGATGAGAGCACTGATTATTGATGATGAGAGGTTAGCGCGTAAAGAGTTAACCAACCTACTACAAGAATATCCGGAAATCGAGATAGTGGGCGAAGCTGTAAATGCCGAGGACGCTGAGGAAAAAATTCAAGCCTTACAACCAGACTTACTCTTTCTAGACATTCAAATGCCTGGTAAAACGGGGTTCGAATTACTTGAATCATTGGATTCTGTACCGGATGTTGTCTTTACAACGGCATATGACGAATACGCCCTTAAAGCATTTGACTTTAATGCCCTAGATTATTTACTGAAACCCATCGAGCCAGACAGATTAAAAGAAACGATCACAAAGCTGATCAACAGGCCCAAAAAGGAGGCTGTTTCAGAAATTGTGAGTGATCAAAAGCTTGGCCCTCAGGATCGTGTTTTTGTAAAAGACGGTGACAAATGTTGGTTTGTAAAACTAGAAAATATTAGGCTTTTCGAATCTGACGGTAACTATATCAAAATCTATTTCGACAATTTCAAGCCAATGATTCACAAATCATTGAATGCTTTGGATGAGAAACTAGACGATAGGTCATTCTTTAGAGCCAGTCGTAAGCATATCATTAACCTGACTTGGGTTGAGAGTATTGAATCATGGTTCAATGGTGGACTTATGGTAGTGCTTAGAGGTGGAGACAAAGTTGAAGTAAGCCGAAGACAAGCCGCTAGATTCAAAGAAATGATGAGTTTGTAGCATCTGTTGAAACATAGTATTACCCAGGCCTCAAAGTCTGGGTTTTTCTATGCTCTTTTAAATTGACTATCTTTTTCCCAATGAAGCTTCGCAAGAAACTCTTCGTCATCATTTTTGGTACTAATACGCCAGCAGGTAAGGCGTTTGATGTCGCGTTGCTAGTCGCCATTGTACTTAGCGTTCTGGCCGTGATGCTTGAAAGCGTTTCGAGCATAGAAAAGGGTTATGGAGACATTTTCCGTATTATCGAATGGGCACTGACGATACTCTTTTCTTTAGAGTATATCACACGTATCTATGTCACTGATCATAAGCGAGGATATATTTTCAGTTTTTATGGATTAATCGACCTTCTATCACTGCTTCCAACTTATCTCAGCCTCATTCTTGCCGGTACTCAGTACCTCCTTATCATCCGAGCACTCAGACTGCTAAGGGTATTTAGAATTTTAAAATTAGGCCGTTTTGTCGGAGAAGGAGAACAGTTAGCCAGGGCACTTAAGTCTAGTCGACATAAGATTACTGTATTTATGGCTACAGTGGTCATGTTAGTAGTGATGATGGGGACCGTGATGTATTTGGTGGAAGGTGGAGAAAATGGCTTCACAAGCATCCCAAGAAGTGTTTATTGGGCTATTGTTACTTTAACCACCGTCGGTTATGGGGACATTGCTCCCCAAACGATCTTAGGACAGATGGTCGCTTCTTTTGTTATGATTTTAGGCTATGCAATCATTGCCGTGCCAACTGGAATTGTAACCGTAGCACTAGGCAAAGAAAAAGAAAGACAAGCCTCCATTGCATGTCCAAACTGTGGCGAAACTGATCATGAAGGAAATGCAATTCATTGTAAGTTCTGTGGACAAAGGCTTGATCAGTGAAAAACATAAAGCTAGATGTTTATACGCCTGAAGAAGAACGGGCAAATGCGCTTAGTCACGCCATAGGAATAGTCTTTGGCTTTCTAGGGCTGGCTCTTGTTTTCATCAATGTCCCTTTCACTGATACTGCCCGATTCTGGAGTACCATTATTTTCTTCTTAAGCATTATTATTCTATACACAGCCTCTACGCTTTACCACAGTGTAAAAGCTAAGAAACAGAAATACTTGTTTAAGCAACTAGATCACATTTCAATCTATATTTTGATTGCAGGGACCTTCACCCCTTTCGCTGGGGGAGTGCTAGGCAATGAGCCTTTTGGCATCAACATGCTCCTCGGTGTATGGGGCATTGCCATAGCAGGGATAGTTTTCAAAGTTTTCTTTACAGGCCGATTTGAGGCTGTTTCCCTCGTTTCCTACATAGGAATGGGGTGGCTCGGCTTTCTTATGTTCAGTCGGATTTCAGCAGCCCTTGGAGAAGAGGTCGTGAACTTAATGCTTTATGGTGGTCTCTCTTATACCTCCGGAATTGTTTTCTATTTAATGAGGAAGCTCAAATACCATCATGCCATCTGGCACCTCTTTGTATTAGGAGGAACAGGCTTTCACTATTGGGCAGTACTCAATTATATCGTTTACTAATCGTACTTCACGTAATCTTCCCATTTCGTCAATGCGTTTTGGAAGTCCTGAGGTAATTCGGATTCAAAATGAACAAACTTCTTTGTTCTTGGATGAATAAAACCCAGTGACTTCGCATGTAGCGCTTGCCTAGGTATCATTTTAAAGGCATTGTCAACAAATGATTTATACTTAGAAAATCGAGTTCCCTTAACCACACTATCTCCGCCATAAGTGGCATCATTAAACAAGGGGTGACCCAAATGCTTAAAGTGCGCTCTGATTTGATGTGTTCTTCCCGTCTCCAGGTTGCATTGAATCAAAGAGATATAACGCAACTCCTTTAGCACCTTGTAATGTGTTACGGCCGTTCTACCCCTTGAGCCATCCTCAATAGCAACAGTTACTCTTCTATCCTTTTCGCTTCTTCCCAAGTTCACGTCTATAGTTCCCTCGCTCTCTTTCGGGATACCCCAAATGAGGGCATAATAGGTGCGTTCAATACTATGATCAAAAAATTGCTTCGCCAGACTTGTCATAGCCATTTCTGTCTTGGCAACCACTAATAGCCCAGAGGTTCCTTTGTCTATTCGATGCACCAAACCAGGTCTCCCATCATTCCCCTCCATGGTGGGTAATTGTTGAAAATGATAAGCCAAAGCATTGACCAAGGTTCCGGTCCAATTATTATAAGCGGGATGAACCACCATGCCAGGCTCCTTATTGACAATCAGAATGTCATCGTCCTCATAAACTATGTTTATGGGAATATCCTCAGCTACTAATTCATTATCCCTTGGAGGCTCAGGCAAAGCAATAACAATTTCGTCCTCAGGATGCACCTTATAGCTAGGCTTTACCTCAGTTCCATTTACTTTAACAAATCCCTCCTTAATACCATGCTGTACCCTGTTTCGGGTGACATTTGGCAACCTATCCATTAGAAACTTATCGATGCGATAAGGCTCTTGGCCTGGATCACAGACGATTCTGTGGTGTTCAAATAACCCGTCTTCTTCCAGTTCTTCGTTCATGGTACTTGTTTAAAGTGATGCAAAGATATCACTAACTTGGCACTGTGGAAACTATGCCCTCTCCAGTTCAGGAAATTAAGGAAGATCTTTTTAGCGAAAAGGGAGTTCAGGTCTTTGTAAAAAGGGAGGATCTGAATCATCCCGTCATCTCAGGCAATAAATGGCGAAAGCTTAAATACAACCTTGAGGAAGCTAAAAGACTTGGTCATAAAAGGATTTTAACTTTTGGAGGAGCATATTCCAACCATATTCATGCTGTCGCTGGTGCAGGCAAGAAGTACAACTTCGAAACAATCGGTGTGATTCGCGGGGAAGAGACACTTCCGCTAAATGACACCCTCACATATGCCAAGTCTTGTGGCATGACGTTACACTACCTTAATCGAAGTGACTATCGAATTAAAGAGAGTACAATAGTAAAGAATAGTTTACTTTTTCAATTTGGAGAGCATTACAATATACCTGAGGGAGGTACAAATAACCTTGCGATAAAAGGCTGTACCGAAATCATAGAAGAACTGACTGAAACTTACGATCACTATTGCCTTTCTGTTGGCACTGGAGGAACGATTTCTGGGATTATTAATGGACTTGATGGAAAGGCAAGCGTGCTAGGCTTTTCCTCATTAAAAGGATATTTTTTGACCTCTGAGATAGAATCTCTGCTTTCTGAATACTCAGGAAAAGTGTATAACAATTGGCAAATAAACAATGATTATCACTTTGGCGGATATGCCAAAATTAAGCCTGAACTACTCCAGTTCATGTCAGACTTTGAAGACAGGCACGGCCTGTTACTTGATCCTGTCTATACGGGCAAAGCAATGTCTGGCCTCTATGAACTTATCCACAACGATAAGTTTGACCCTGGCGAGAAAATTTTATTCATCCATACCGGTGGTCTTCAGGGCAGAAAAGGATTTGGACTTTAATTACTGAAGACTTGAGCCTCCCCACAGCTTAGCATATTCCTCGCAGTGAACAATGATTGTCTTGTATTGGCTGATGTCAATTGAAGCGGGTATGTCGTAAGTAGCGGCACCTTCATAAGAAGTAAGTTTCGCCACAAAGACTGGCTCACCTTCATTCAAAGCATTCTTACTCTCAATATCATCTAAGTCCGCTTTAGACAGAAAAATCTTAAGGTCTGGTGCCTCTTTCGCTTCAAAGTCTTCTCCCAAAACTATTTGGTGTTTATCGCCATTCTTTACAATCTTCCATTTGCCCTCGAAAGTTGTCCAGCGGCTATAATTATCAAACTCCCCTTGATAGGCTACTTCTTGATACGAAGGAAAGGATATTGAAATGAGAAAGAAAATTGTCGTTAAGGGCTTCATGGTTTCCAAATTTAACTGATAACAGTACTGTCAAAGAAATTCGTTCCGTAGAAGTGTCGTCAATGGTACTATGTGAACAAATCTTCAAATACATCCTGCAACTTACCGCAAGGCTTGATCTTTATGTTTCGACCCTTGAGGTCCAGGCCTTTTACATTAAATTTTGAAATAAAAATCTCCTTAAAGCCTAGCTTTTCGGCCTCTGAAATACGGTTTTCTACACGGTTAACCGCTCTAATCTCTCCACCTAAACCAACTTCCGCAGCAAAGGCGACTTTCTCAGAAATTGGCACATCGTGATAAGAACTCACTAATGATGCACAAACCGCCAAGTCAAGTGCTGGCTCTTCAATTCGAATTCCACCCGCCACATTTAAAAACACATCCTGAGCGCTAAACCGAAGCCCTCCACGCTTTTCTAATACTGCTAACAGCATATTGAGCCTTTTGCTATCAAAACCCGTAGTACTCCTTTGTGGTGTTCCGTAGGTAGCTGCACTTACCAGTGATTGAATTTCTATCAAAAGGGGCCTGTTTCCTTCAATGGTAGCACCAATCGCAACGCCTGTAAGGTCCTCCGCACGCTGAGAAATAAGAATTTCTGAAGGGTTGGACACCTGACGAAGACCTGACTCTTGCATTTCATAAATGCCAAGCTCGGAGGTAGAGCCAAATCGGTTCTTGACTGTTCTGAGGATTCTATAGCTCAAGTGACGGTCTCCTTCAAATTGCAAGACCGTATCCACCATATGCTCGAGAACTTTTGGCCCAGCAATACTCCCGTCTTTCGTAATATGCCCTACCAAGAAAACTGGTGTATTCGTTTCCTTTGCGAACTTCATCAACTCACTTGTACATTCTCGTACTTGAGAGACTGAACCCGCAGCAGACTCAATTCGATTAGTCTGCAGGGTTTGTATAGAGTCAATCACCAAGACTTGCGGTGACATCTCTTTTATCTGGCTAAAAATATTCTGAGTACTGGTTTCAGAAAGGATGAAACAGTTGTCACTTTGGACGCCTATCCGGTCCGCACGCATTTTAATCTGCTGTTGGCTTTCTTCACCAGAGACATAAAGCACTTTGGTTTTAGAAGAACTAAGAGCAATCTGAAGCATCAGTGTAGACTTACCAATACCTGGTTCACCACCTAAAAGGACCAATGAACCGGCAACAATGCCTCCTCCCAGTACGCGGTTTAATTCTGCGTCTTTGGTTACCAACCTACGTTCAGCGCCTTTCTCAATATCCTTAACATTGACAGGCCTCTGCTTCACCGTTGGCAAATCGATATCTCGCCATGAGGTTTTGGATGGGTCACCCTTTTCTATTACTTCTTCGACATAAGTATTCCATTCATCACATGCTGGACATTTACCAACCCATTTGGCAGAGTTTGTCCCGCAATTTTGACAGACATATGCACTTTTTTGCTTCGCCATTGAATAGCAATATAAATGATTTTAATACCCTAAGCGAGTAGCTCAGAAATGTCTTCTGTGGTTAGTTTCTTCATGAAACTTTCCTCTGTTGAAATAAGGTCCGAAGCTAACTTGAGCTTGTTCTTTTGCAGTGCAAGTATCTTCTCTTCAACCGTGTCTCTTGCAATAAACTTATACGTAAAAACGGTCTTTTTCTGACCAATCCTATGTGCCCTATCTACTGCCTGTTCTTCAATGGCAGGGTTCCACCAAGGATCTAGCAGAAAGACATAATCTGCCTCCGTTAAATTAAGGCCTAAGCCCCCTGCCCGTAGTGAGATTAAGAATAGTTTGATGTCCTTATTATTCTGAAAGCTCTCGACTTGACCTTGGCGATCCTTAGTCGTGCCATCTAAATAGGCATATGACATTCCTTTGTCATCTAAATATTTTCGGACAATGGTCAAATGTTTTACAAACTGACTGAATATCAAAACTTTATGCCCTTCGCTCAACGCAGACTCCACCATATATCGAATATCTTCGAACTTACCGGAGTCTCCTTCGAAATCCTCGTCAACCATTTTCGGATGATTGGCAATCTGTCTGAGCTGTGTGAGACCCTGAAGAAGAAGCATTTGAGATTTTCTTATCCCACTCGTCTCAATCGTATCTAGAATTTTATTTCTATAAAATGATTTTACCTCTTCGTATTTCTCGGCTTGGCCTGGTGTCATTTCACTGAACTTTACACTTTCAATTTTTTCAGGAAGGTCTTTCGCCACTTGAGCCTTCTGCCTTCTCAAAATAAATGGCTTAATAATCACATTGAGCTTGCGTGTTTTCTCGATGTCTTGCTGCTTCTCAATTGGTAATTGAAATTCATTCTTGAAGTACTTTTGCGCCCCCAGAAGACCTGGGTTTACAAAACTCAGCTGTGACCACAGGTCCATTGTACTATTCTCCAATGGAGTACCCGTAAGAATTAGGCGATTCCTAGATTTAAGCTTACCTACAGATTTAGCAATTATGCTATCTGGGTTTTTAATCGCCTGAGATTCATCTAGAATGACGTAGTTGAAATAGAACGTATTCAGTATATCGATGTCTATCCGCGTAATTCCATATGAGGTAATAACTAAGTCGTACTTGGCAAACGTTTCCGGATTCTTATCTCTTTGAGTTCCAGAATAAATCAACACCTTGAGCTTCGGAGTGAACTTTGACGCTTCAATTTGCCAGTTATAGATCAAGGAGGTGGGCATTACGAGGAGAGACGTTTGAATGGCCCCTTCGCTCTTTTGAGATTGTAATAGCGCCAGTGTCTGGATAGTTTTACCAAGCCCCATATCATCTGCCAAACAACCCCCGAAATTGTATTCCGCTAAAAAGCGCATCCAATTATAGCCTGCTTTCTGATAGGGCCTCAGTTTTCCTTTGAAGCCTTTTGGTAATTCGTAATCTTCAATCTCTTCGAATCCTTGAAGTTTTTGAAGCTTTCGATCTATGGTCACCTGAGCTAACTGACCATTTCTAAGGTCCTCAATGAGCGATAAGTGGTGTTTTTTGAGTTTTAGATTTTGACCCTGCCCATCTTCTTCCATAAAGGCAAATAACTCTGCATAATCAGTCAACCAGCTATCTGGAATCACGGCTATTTCACCGTTGGGAAGCTTAATCTCTTTGCTCTTTTTATTAATTAGCTTACGAAGTTCATTAAAGGGTATTTCGTAATCGCCAAATCGCACAACTGCGTGGATATCGAACCAATCGATGCTCTCGTTTACTTTGATCTCAAGTGACGACTCGCCTACGAAATATTTCTTTAGCTCCGCATCTGTTTGCTTCACGCTTATATTCAAGGCCTCTAATAGCTCTGCGTTGTCTTTGAGCCAGGAAAATGCCCGCCCTCGAGACATGGCTATGCGCCCATTCTGGAACTTTAGGCCTGATTCATAAAGTCTCTGGACGAGGTCTGTTTCAGTATCTGCATCTCGTCTTACTTTATGAAAAACGTAAGAGTCATTTTTCTTTTCAAGTTTCACTGAAGAATTAGGCGCCTTCTCATAAGAAAACTGATACGGCCCATAATCAAAACCCAGTTTAAAAAGAATTTTACTCTCTTCATCACCAACTAATCCGTTAGCATTTGCCTTAAACAAATCTCCATTAGTTGTTTGAACAAGTTCTGAGAAAGCAATTATAGGTTTTACAGGAAAACTTTCGGTATTAATATCAAACCCTTTGGCGTAAACATCGAAAGAAGCGACCAGTTGGGTTACAAATTTTTCATAATACGTCTCCTCAACCTTTCTAGGTACAACAATGAATTTCTTGTTAAGAAAGGGTTTGAGCTTCTTACCATCAACATTTTTTGCAAATCGTAACAGCTTATTGCCGACCACTAGCCATGCAGGCTCGTGGCAGATTAAGAAGGAGCCATTATATTGCCAGTCTACCTTCTCCCCCTTATGCTTCATGGTTGGGAAGTAATGCGTATTGTCTTCGTTTCTCCTAAAGTGAAATAGAACCTTGGCCTTCTCCCCTTCCCAAGAGATTTCCTTCCAAGTTGGTTCACCATCACGACCCATTTCAAAGACTCTCTTGCCTCCAAGTCGTTCTAATATTTTTGCTCTTCGCTGCTCTAGGTGATGCGCTATCGATTCTTGAAGTACCTTATCTCCTTTTTCTTTATCATATATCTTAAAAAAGAAGTCAGTGGGTTTTATCCTCTGCTTATAGAATTTCAGCACAATGTACTCTTGCTGCATTTCATCCATAAGCTCAATCAACTCATAATCTATCTCGTTCAAAGCAGCGCCAAACTCCTTTGCGTTTTTGGATGAAATATTCTGATGCTGAAGCGTTAATCGACCTTTTTCGTCTAGTTGAACAACAAACGATTCTAAGAGATACCCAAGGTACTCATGCTCATAGAGCGAGTAAATTAATTGGAACGGTTGGGCAGTTGAAACCTTCATTTGAATCTGGGGCGACTTGCAAATTAAAGATTTCTCCCAAAGGGAAAAACTGTCTGACGGAAAGTAAATTTATTTTAATCTAAGTAATCAATAGGGTTGACCTTAGAGGCCAAAACTGCAGGCCGATAAGCCGTCAAAATTGTAATCACTGCGATACTGATGCCTACCATGAGAAAGTCGGTCCAAATAATCTTTACTGGATAAGCCTGTGTCACAGAATTTGACATTCCAAGGCCAATTAACCCATAAGTCTTTTGTATCCATACGAGTAAAAGACCTAGTGACAAACCAACGACACTACCCGTGATGGCTATGATAATTCCCTGTTTTACAAAAATCCCTTTAACCAAGTTTTTTGTAGCACCAAAGGCAAAAAGAACAGACATATCTCTCCGTTTCTCAATGGCAAGCATTGACAATGAAAAGAAGATATTAAAAGAGGCAATTAAGGTAATAAAGGTCAATGAAATGTAAACAAAGAGCTTCTCAATTTTAACGGCTTTTAAAAGTTCTGCATGCTGTTGATCACTGTCCAAAACCCTGAATCCTTCGCCAAGGAGATCTTTTAGTTGTGACTTAACACGGCTTAAGCTTGCACCTTCTTGTAAGTATACCTCCATCGAGGTTCTTTCATTTGTATATCCCAATACACGCTTTGCAGCATCTATTGATATCATTACCAAAGACTCATCGTAGGCCGTTTCTACACTAAAAACTGCAGCCGGCTTTACTTTGACCCTGCGTATAGCATTGGCCGAAAACGTAGCCCCTGGCCTTAAATTCTTTGGGTAAACAATTTGTAAATCGAACATATCGTTGTCTAGCAAAAGACCCAACTCATAAGCAACCCCGGCACCCAAAATCGCAAAGCTTTGATCGTTTTCAATGAGTTTTAGCTCTCCCTGCAGTAAAAAAGTATCGAGTTTATTCGTTCTAAGATAACTCTCCTCTATGCCTTTAATTCGTACGACTACTTGTTGATCTCTGTAGGATATGAGTGCGTTGTCTTCGATTACTTGGGCCATAGCGCTAACACCTGAAACTTGATTGATCCCCTCCAAGAAGTCATCGCTGACTTGAAAAGATTTACCCTTGACAGATTCTATTTTCAAGTCTGGATCAAAGGTTTGATAAACCGAGCGCAGCACATCCTCTAGTCCATTGAAAACCGACAGCACCACGATAAGGGCCATAGTGCCAATCGCCACGCCAATCATAGACACCCAAGAGAGTACCTGAATAAAGTTCTTAGTCTTTTTAGAGGTAAAGTAACGCCTTGCTATGAAGCTGGAGACATTCAATCTTCTTCTGGTTCAGAATTTTTGTCCTTAGGAATTTCAAGCGAACCAAGAATTTCATCCATTCTAGATGCTGATTCAGCAGTACTATCATTAAAGAAAGCGAGTTCGGGTATTATTCTTACGTTCTTTCCAATGGCTCTACCAAGTGAGCCTCGAATTCTCGATTTTACGGTATTCAAAAACTCCAATGACTCAGTGGCTGCACTGACAGGAAAAATACTAATATAAAGCCTCGCCAAACCCAAATCAGGACTCATCTCCACATCTGTCACTGTAACGAGTTTTCCTACAAAATTACCTGAGTGCTCTTGCTGAAGAATCCGACTGATTTCTTTCTGTATCAATTTTGAATATTGCTGCTGTCTTTTGCTTCCTGCCATTTTGCAAATATCTGATATAATTATTGATTTTCCTTCCAGCCTAATTTTTGCCTTATTTGCACTGTCTTCAAAATCAAGGTATTGCTTAGCTTCTTTAAAAAAAATGACCCCTATCGAATTGTCGGCCTGATATTGATCTTATTGATCACAAGGCTTGTATTCTTCCTGTTCTTTAATGAAGGTTCATGGGCGTTAGACGTTAATGAAAGCAACCTATTAGAGACGAATACGCCTCACTCCGGTCCATTGGCAAACCTACTTTTTGTAGGTCTTGCATCACTAAACAGTCAATTTGTTGATGCTTTTTTAGCCGGGATACTCATTCTATTAAATGGAATTCAGCTCAACTCAATATTCATTCGTAATGCCTCTTTACAAGAAAGCACCTATGTCCCTGCTGCTATTTATGTAATATTATTGAGTGCCTCTGAAAGCTTTTACCATTTAAGCCCAGAACTTGTAGGGAGTAGTTTTCTACTTATTGCATTGAACTATCTGTTTTATCATATCAAGTATAGGGGAACGGAGGAAAATATTCTTAGCACTGGTTTCACCATTGGCTTGGCAGGACTCTGCTACTACCCTTTTGTCTGGATATTTCTTATGGTGCTGATCATATACCTCCTTTACTCTGGTACGATTACTCGCAGGTACTTTCTATTAGCTTGGGGGTTCTTTCTTCCCTTACTCATCACTTGGCTTATCTTCTTTTTACTTGATAGGGGTAGAGACTTTCTTGACACGCTATTCATAGAACCTTTCAATTATCAAATTCTGGGGTCTTTGCTGAACGAATCCGTGATTGTTTATGGATTTACTTTACTACTAAGCCTTATTGCAGCCATTCAACACTTTTCAGGTCAGGGCATGACCAATCATCAAATATTGGTTCAGAAAGCTATGAGCTGGGTAGGGTTATTCGGACTATTGGTAATTGCTATTTTTGGCACTGAACAGCCAACATCACTCGTTTTAATAATACCTGCAATGGCTTATTTTGTCACTAAACTATTGAGTGATTTGTCTAAGAAATATTTGGCGGAACTCCTGTTTATAGGACTGTTTGGAATTGCGGTTGCTACAATGGTTCTCGGTTATTGACAGCTGATTTTGTCTACCCTTCTATCGTGTCTTCCTCCCTCAAAATCTGTGGTTAAAAAAGTTGAAACCATCTCTTCTGCTAGTGCATAATCAACAAATCTCGCGGGTATACAGACTACGTTTGCGTTGTTATGCTGGCGTGAAAGTGCCGCTAATTCAGTTTGCCAAACTAAAGCTGCTCTAATGCCTTGATGTTTGTTTGCTGTCATGCAAACACCATTTCCGCTTCCACAAATCGCAATTCCCGCTTCTATCTCGCCATTTTCAATAGCAGTCGCCATCGGATGGATGTAATCAGGGTAATCAACTGAATCTTCAGAGTTCGGACCAAAGTCCTTAACCTCGTATCCTTTGCTCTCTAAAAAAGCGACAACCTTTACTTTGTACTCAAACCCGGCATGATCGCCACCAATTCCTACTTTTTTCATGCGCGTTGTTTTGCGATTTTCTTCTCTACTCGCCTAGATATAATAATGCTGACTTCATATAAGAATGTCAATGGAAGCGCGATCAATATTTGACTAATTACATCTGGAGGAGTAATAATGGCAGAAATAATTAAGATCACCACAATTGAATGACGTCTGTAACGCTTCATCAGTTTAGGCGAAATGATTTCTGCTTTGGACAAAATATAGGTCAATACTGGTAATTGAAACATTAAACCGCAAGCCAAGGCCAAGGTGGCTACCATTCCTATTATTGAAGAGAGGTCAAAAATGTTATCAATCTTAATACTTAGTTCGTAGTTGTATAAGAAGTTAAAGCTTAGCGGGGTCACAATGTAATAACCAAATAGCACGCCAGTAAGAAAAAGAAAGGTAACTACTACAACTACACCTCTAGAGGCACTTTTCTCATTATTCCTCAAGCCTGGCTTCACAAAGCGCCAGATTTCCCAAAAAGTGTATGGAAAACCAAGAACAAGCCCAACAACTAATGAAGACTTAATGTGCCAAACAAATTGCCCCGTTATGGTTCTATTCTGAATAATCATATCCATATCGCCAAGACATAATACCGGAGAATTTATTAATTCAGCGAGCTTACAAAGCTGCTGATAGGTCCAAAACTCAGAGTTTGTTGGCCCCAGGATCAGTTCGAAGATGATGTCCTTAAATAGGAATGCCACAACAGAAAAAATGAATACTGAGGCAGCTGCACGAACCAGGTGCCACCTAAGTTCTTCTAGGTGGTCAAGGAATCCCATGTCCTTTTCTTGCGGGTCGTCTGTTAGTTGGTCTAGTGCCAATTAGGATTTAAATAAAGGGTATTGATTCATCCAAGCGTTTACTTCTCCTTTAACGCCTTTAAGGTTTTCTGAGTTTTCAGGGTCTAATAAAACCCTGTCTACAAGCTCTACAATCCGTTCCATATCTGCTTCCACTAGACCCCTGGTTGTAACGGCAGCAGTACCCACTCTCATTCCAGAAGTTACGAATGGAGACTTATCATCAAACGGCACCATGTTCTTATTAATAGTAATGTCCGCAAAGCCGAGTGCTTTTTCAGCAAGCTTACCCGTAAGACCCTTCGACCTAAGGTCGATCAGCATTAAGTGGTTGTCTGTTCCTCCAGAAATCAAATCATAACCTTTTGCCACGAAAGCATCAGCCATGACCGTTGCATTCTTTTTGACTTGAATGACATATTCCATGTACTCGTCACTTAGTGCTTCGCCAAAAGCAATAGCCTTAGCAGCGATCACATGCTCTAATGGACCTCCTTGTGTACCAGGAAAAACTCCTCCGTCTAAAAGCTGTGACATCATCTTTATATCACCCTTCATCGTCTTATGACCCCAAGGGTTCTCAAAATCCTCTCCCATCATAATCAAACCTCCTCTAGGACCTCTAAGGGTCTTATGAGTTGTCGTGGTTACGATGTGGCAGTGCTCTATTGGATCGTTAAGTAAGCCTCTTGCAATCAGCCCTGAAGGGTGAGACACGTCTGCTAATAGAATCGCTCCTATCTCATCCGCAACTTCTCTTAATGCTGCATAATCCCAATCTCTACTGTAAGCTGAAGCTCCACAAATGATCATTTGTGGTTTCTCTTTTCTAGCCGTCTCTGCTACTTTGTTCCAATCAATTAAACCAGAATCCTTTTCTACACCATAAAAATATGGTTCGTAGAATTTTCCGGAAAAATTAACTGGTGAACCATGCGTTAAATGTCCTCCATGAGAAAGATCAAACCCTAATATCTTGTCCCCTGGATTCAGGCATGCCAGCATAACTGCTGCATTAGCTTGAGCTCCAGAGTGGGGTTGAACATTGGCCCATACAGCACCAAAAAGTTCCTTAGCACGGTCAATGGCTAAGTTTTCGATCACATCGACAACTTCGCACCCTCCGTAATATCTCTTTCCGGGTAGCCCTTCAGCATATTTGTTGGTTAACACAGATCCCATGGCTTGGATTACCTGGGAAGAAGCATAATTTTCTGAGGCAATTAGTTCTAAGCCTTCGGTTTGTCTCTTCTCTTCTTTGGCGATCAGGTCAAAGACGATTTGGTCGTGCTGCATACAATAACGTTTTGTCAAAAGTAAGCTTTGGGTCAGTAATTACCAATGGCATTGAACGCAAAGATTGTAAGAGTATAAAAGATTGTAAGCGTATAGTTGAGTGGCCCTTAGGCCTGTTTTGAGTTCTGAGTAATACTTAAAACCGACATTATGGTCTCAAACACTTGGCTTTGAGTAAACGGTTTACCGATGTAGCCATCTAGCTTATAAAATTGGAGCTTCTCTCTCACCTCATCATAGGCAAAAGTAGTGTAGGCTAAAACTGGTACCGGCTGGTTTTTAAACTTCTCAGTCTCATGAAGAAGAGCAGTGGCCTTATAGCCGTCTATTCCTGGCATATGCAAATCCATTAAAATTAGATTTACTGATTCTGAGGAAAATTTTTGTATCCCCTCTTTGGCAGACAATGCTTTTATTGACTTTGCACCAAACTTACTCAGTGTTTTTTCTGCAACGATAAGGTTAATGGGGTTGTCATCGATTACTAGCACATTCACATCTGCTAGTGCCAGGTTAGAAGTCGGTTCATTTTTCTCAATCCCGTCCACGAATTCATCGTCCATGGATTGGATTTTGTCATCAACCAGAAAATACGACTTAGCACCCATAAATAAGTTACTTGTATATATTAATGATTCCGATTAGTCAATGTCACCCTTTCAACACACATTTTTTTCTTCGCTACCCCAAATCTTTATGAAATATGCTTTTTTAAAGTCTGCGTTGTCTTTTATTGTTTTTGAGGTAATAATTGCCTCTTGAGATGAATCTTTTTTAAAAAAAACCCTCTCTTTTGGGTGACCTTTTAATTGCCTAATCACTAAATATGTAGAGCATGAGTGTTAACTCGTTGATCTTGCGATTACGGAACGGTGATCGCTCTGCGCTTGAGGATATTTACAATAAATATAGGATAAGCTTTATCAAGTGGATCACCTATACTCACAAGTGCAACGAAGACGAGGCTGTAGATATTTTTCAGTACTCAATACTCTCCTTCTACGAAAACGTTCTAGAGGAATCATTTGAAGAAATGAATGAAGCAGGGATTAAGACTTATCTCTACTCTATAGGCAAGAACAAGCTATTAGCAGACTCTCGCAAAAACTCAAAAATTTCTTATCAAGAAGAAATTGATGACGATGAGCTATTTGAAGCCTTAGAAGAAGACAACACAGAGAAAGAGGTCAGAATTAACAAAATCAAAAAGCTCATTTCTGAGCTCGGAGAACCCTGCAGTGAAATATTAAGACTCTTCTATTTCAACAATCTTAGCAACGATGAGATTGCTGAAGTGATGAAATATAAAAACGGAAACACTGTTAAGAATTTAAAATACAAGTGTATCCAAAGAATTAAGAATCAACTATAGGTAAACTCTTATGATGAGCAATTTTGATCTATTAGACAGGTATTTTTCTAATTCGCTGGATAAAAGCGAAATGAAGGCATTTAACGAGCGCCTTAAAAATGACCCTGAATTCAATCAAGAATTTCAAGAGATCAAAGAAATCAAACTTGCCATCAAGGTTGAGGCAAGAAAGAACATTAAGTCCCTATTGACTGACATCGAGGACTCTCTCAACCCACAAAGCCTAACTACTAATAACCAGACTGCTATGAAAAGAATGTTAACCGTGGCCGCTAGCCTGATACTAATGGTATCGGTCAGCTACTTCGTGCTGAACGGAAGTGGCCAACCCTCTCCTCAAGACGTATTTACAGAAAACTACAAGGCCTATATTAACCTGAACGGACAAGTGAGGGGTGAGGCTTTTGAAACTAAATCTTTGAGTTCCGCTGCTTACAGCGCGTACGATGCGGGAAACTATTCGCTAGCGGTAGAGAGTTTTGAAGCATTGGTTGAAATTGAAAAAACTGCCGAAAACTACTTCTACATGGGTATTTCCAATCTTGAAATTGGAGATTATGATGCCGCGGTTAAGAGTTTGAACACAACCCTTAACGACTTCTCGGCTCTAAAAGATCAATCAAGATGGTATTTATGCATGGCATTCCTCGCGGATAAAAAAGAGGTTGAAGCGATTTCTGTATTAGCTTCATTGAGTTTGAATAAAAGCTCCTACACGCTTAAGGCTAAAGAAATACTTAATTCACTGGCTGTTGAAATTACAGAAACAACTGCTGGCGAGGCTGCCACAGTAATTACTCACCCAGAAGAAGTTGATGCTCCTGACGGATCAACAAATGAGCCTGGTGATAGAAAGTACCAGTATGGAGAAGTTGTGGAGTTTTTAACTGGTGATGTTTTTCGTTTTCACAATGAGACTCCTATTAAAGGACTAAGAGAGGGTGATGTTGTTGAGTTCATTATTTTAAAAAGAAATAATGGCAAAAAATTTAATGGCTGGGCATTCATCCTAGATAAAACCATATAAGAATCTTTATTTCACACACATATACACGCGAGAAAAGGGGCTAATTAGCCCTTTTTCTTTTTCTATAAAGTGCACCAGCAACCAATAGGCAAAGAATAGAACCAACATAAATCCATTGCTTCCAACTAACTACTCTGTTGGTGTCATAACTCATATCATCACCAAGCTGAAGAAAGGCGGCCCAGTAATAGGGGTGGCTTGTGTATTGGTCGCTGCTCTTAATATACTTAAGCTTAGATTCTCTTAGCGCCATATTTATGGGCATTCCCTCACTTAGGAACCCTTGATACATATCAACCATTAACTCGGATGTGACATTGTCATTTACTTTCCATAGACTCATTACAATTGAAGGGACCCCTACCAAGGCAAAGCCTCTAGCAATACTAAAAGTGCCCTCCCCTTTATTCACAACACCTATTCCACTTTCACAAGCACTTAACACAGCCAACCGAGCCTTCAGTCCTGCCAAATATAAATCGCTTGTGTTAAGTACATTATCCTCACTGCCATAAAAAATCAGACTTGACTGATACCTATTCACACTGTCAGCTTTGCCATGAACAGCCAAATGCAACACATCAAACTCACTGGCTTTCTCAATAAATGCTTCTTTTGATCCACTAGGACCAATTAAAAAAGTCCCTTTTACCGATGCCTTTAAAAATTTTATTTCATTTTCAGTGCCAGGCAAGGCGCCAAAAGCAGATTTTCCTCCCACATTCCCTGTGCCTTTAAAACCAACAGCTAACAGGCCCTCTCCTAGTTTGTTTAAGCCAGTTGCATTCTGATATAACTCCGAGGAAAGCCGATACTGAATACTGTAAGATTTGATAAGATAATCTAGTTCGTTAAAACCATATGGGTTTTTAGCTGAGTCCTTTATTAAGACTTGAAAAGGTATTCTGGATAAAATATCATCCGGTACAATAACTAGGTGATTTATCTCTTTATCAAACTGATCGACTGTAGGTTTCAGTAATTTATCATAAAGGTGGCTTGACGCCTCCACAAAAGAAGACAGTTCGCTATCAATATTATCAACATTAGGTGGGCGAGATACAATCTGAAGTACTTTATCTATTGAAGACGTTAGCTTGTCATTCACCTCAACTTTGTGAAAATATGACTGTTCAGAAGTTCTTGAAAGAGTATAAATATTATCCTCACCATAGAAAAATTCAATCAGCCCATGGTTCGAACGAATCTTGGAATCATTATTCTCCGTAAAAAGCCTCTCAACAGAAGAAGTAATTTCACCATAATCAACCAAAATAGATCTAATACTATCTTTAAGGAGCTCTTGATCTACTCTTGCTTTCAAAAGGTTCTCATTCAATGCAACTATCGAATCGCTTGTGACCGACTCATCTATAAGCGAATAAAAAGTACTTTGTAATGATTCGATCTTGCCCTTTTTTCTAAAATATACTTCCTTTAAATCCTTTGATAAAGAGTTGCTATTTACTAGGTCAAATTCTTGAGACTGTTCTAAAAAAAGAATAGCCTTGCTCTGTTTTGAAAAATCAATGGCAGATTGAAAATACTCTTGTTTTCCTGTTTTTTGGTACAAGTAATAGGAAGCCTCAATCCCAATCTCGTATAGCTCTTTAAAGCTCTCGCTCAAAAACAGCTTCCCTTCAGAGGCAACCAGTGCGTCCCGGTTAGATTTTAAGAGCCCATGTGTCTTTTTCACATACTTCTCAGATGCTATTAACAATTCTTCATTATCAATTTTCGATGTTCCGATTTCCTTCAAGGCGCCAGCCTTTTTCATAAGTGTTCTTAAGTCAACATAAGAAATCGATAGGCCCTCTAAATTCTCAGGAAAAGAAGTTATTGATGTTTTATAGGATACCAAACCATTCCTTAATGCAGAGTCATACGACATTAGTGCCTTTTCCCAGTCATTTTGTGAAGAGAAAAAATCTCCAAGCCGTTCATAGTTTCTATGAAAGTCAGGGTTAGGTATTGATACTAGTTCTTTCATTCTAGCAAGAGCACCCATTAATAAGCCTTTTGCCTTATCTGTCTGTCCAATATAATTATAGCACAAGCCCATATTAATCATTACCACGGCATTGAATTTCGAGCCACTTCGATCATCAAAAAGGTTCTCATCATCTTTTAATATTTGGGCTGCCTTTTCCAAATAAGGCAATGCCTTCTGATACTCGCCTATCGCCATATAAGAAATTGCAAGCAAGTTGTTAAAAGCATAGTATTCAGGCATTTCAGCTCTAGGGGTACTTTCCACCAAAGGCATTGCCTGTAGGCTGACCTCTATCGCTTTCTGGAAATCTTTTTTGTTATAAAGGACCTCGGCTAGGTAATACTGAGATTCCGCAAAGAGTCGATTTGAGATCCTTTTTCTATTCTTCTTAGCATACTGATACGCTTGAATAGCATAAGCCAAGGCTTGTTCAAAGTCACCTTTTTGAATGTAAATCGTAGGATAGCTCTGTAAATACCTTAAAATCAGATTGGGATTCGGGTCTCCGTTACTTTCAACTGTTTCTAATTCTACCAACTCCCTTAAATAAGTAAGAAGAGTATCTTGACTTCCCTCGGAATATTGGTAAGCATATAGTTTATACTCAACGATACGTTTATACAGTGCTGAATCATAACTTCGGGCACTTCGGTAATAAACCATTGCAGTATCTAGAAAAGCCCTTGCGCTATAATAATTGGCACGAGAGTGGTCCATTGTACCCCTGGTATAATAGCTTTTGGCAACAAGAAAATGACCTTTTGGAAGGTTGGCTAAAGAAATTTTAATGGCTCTATCCATTGTAGAAATGGCCTCATCGTATCTATTAAGCTTTCTAAGTACTAAGGCCTTCTTCTCCATTGCATAGACAAGCTCTTCATAGTTTTGCTGATTTTCTGCTTGCTTTATAATTGCATCATAGGCAGACAATGCTTCAGGATACCTTCTTATGCTATAAAATTTCTGTGCTGATTTGAGTGGTGAAGTGGTGAAGGAGTATTTCGATTTTAGGGCATTCTCTTGCGACAGCGCAATGCTATTGAAGAAAAACAGAAGACATAAGACCGCCAAAAGCTGGGCCGCAAACCGCAAAAATCTATACACTTTAACTAGTCGAGGTGAATCAGAATGAAGTTACACACAATAGTCTAACATACAAACAAGTGTAAGGTGTTAACCTTTTGCCGTAATTCGTGTTATTTGACTATGCATGTAAAGGTGACAACACAGGTCAACCAAAATTTGGCTTCGGTCAAAGCTGGCTTTAACCAAGAACTCTTCCTTAAACTGAACCCTCCGTTCCCAATAGTTACGTTAATTCGATTTGATGGGTGTTACAGAGGAGATTTTGTAGAGCTATTGCTCGACTTTAAAGTCAAAAAACAGAAATGGATAAGTGAAATTACCTACGACAATGAAACCAACGAGCGATTCGAGTTTATAGATGAAGGTGTGATTCTTCCCTTTCCGTTTCACTCCTGGAAACATCATCATATTCTAATTGGTAATGCCGAAGGCTGCCAAATCGTTGATAGTATAGAATACAAGGCAAACTATAAGCTGATGACTGTACTTATTTATCCATTACTCTTATTACAGTTTCTTTACCGAAAACCCGTCTATAAGCAAGTTTTTAAATAAAACTAAGGGTATGAATACTCCGTTAGTGTTAATTAATTAGCCTCTTAACATTCCATCCAAATTCATGATTATGAGATATACCATCCTGACTCTCGCGTTTTTAGCTTCAATTAATTGTTTTGCACAAAACTCAGTAGGGTTCTCTTTTGATGACGGCCAGCAATTTGTGGAGCTCAGTTTTAAAGATGAGAGCAATCTCATCATTATTCCCATTCTGGTTAACGGTGAAGGTCCTTTCAACTTTATTTTAGATACTGGTTCAGAGTCTGGAATGATATTCGACCGTTTTGTAATTGCCGACAATAACCTAGCCGATGCCAGAACCATTCCTATATATGCTGGAAATGGGGATAAAATCACTGATCTCTTTGTAGCGAGCAACTTGAGTATCAAATTGAATGGCATCAGCGGAAGCAACCAATCGATGCTTGTGCTAGAAGAAAGTGGCATGGATATACGCAACATACTTGGGGTTGAAGCACATGGAATATTGGGTTCAGAGCTTTTTAGTCGCTTTGTGGTTGAGGTAGATTATGAAAATGAAAAGCTTCGCCTATACGAACCGGGAAAGTTTAAAATACCGAAGGGATTCAGAAAAGTAGATGTAGAAATTAGAGATTTTCGCCCTTACATAAGGGCTGAGATCAAACAAAGAGGAGAGAAAAGAAAGACGGTAAACCTCTTAATCGATACTGGTGCAAGTAGTGCTTTATTCCTCGATGAGGAGCGCCATGACGAGATTGTACTTCCTAAACACACAATAGAACACTCTTTGGGAAGTAGTTTAATTGGTGATCTAGAAGGTAAAGTAGGGCGTATCCAAGGCCTCCGTTTTGGAAAACGGTTTCGATTCAATAAAGTCGTGACATCCTTTCCTGAAGATTGGCAGGTTAAGAGAATTATTGAAGGTAATGGCACAGAAATGAAAAGGTATGGAACTATGGGGTCTGATGTACTCGCGCGGTTCAACGTAATATTTGACTACCTAAACGAAGCCATCTACTTGAAAAAGAATGAAAACTATGGCAATACATTCAAATTCAACACCGCTGGTTTTACTTTTAGTGTTAGTGGTGAAGAATTAAACAGGTATTTCGTTTCGAATATTATACCAAATTCACCTGCTAAAAAAATAGGCCTGTTGCCTGGTGATGAGATTATTTCAATGGCAGATAAGCCTGTCTTCTTTTATTCTTTTGCCAGTATGAATAGCCTTCTTAGACAGCCCTCTGGTACGAGGCTTACAATGGTGATCAAAAGAGATGGAAAGCTGATTGAGAAAGAACTTGAGCTGAAAGCTTTAATCTAAAGACATACTCTCTTTCGTTCTCTTCTTCCATAACATTCCTTTTTGTGTAACGCTATTTCAGGATGAGGCATACACTGAAATAAAAAAGGCCACCGATTATCGGTGGCCTTTTTTATTGTCTGTTAACGACTACTTACTTAGGATCAAGAATATCGTTGATTCTCACTAAGGCGTCTTCCAAGTGAATCTTAGACATTCTGTCTGCAGTTCTAGGAATTGCAGCTCTTACTCTAGATTGTAGTGTTTTGAGTTCTGCTCTTACAACTGGTCTGATATCAGACTGACTTGCGTCAATGCCTGGGCCAGCGAATCTTCTAAATGCAGCAGGGACCTCTAACTCGCCTGTCATCATTAGTTCCAATCGTTCGATATGAGCTCTCTGAAGGTTTCTTCTATAAGTATCAATAGTTCGGCCTCTAGGAAGCTCTGACCAGATACCGTTTCTCACATCAGAGAAAAGCTCTGTAATGCTGTATGCGTCAGAACCGTTCATGGCTTCGTTCTCGATAACTCGACCTAATTTTCTCCACTCGAGCATAGAATTCATAGCATTCGCCTGAAGAGAACGCATGCTTTCTACTGCACCGTAATCCTGAAGTCTACCAATGATTTCTTGATCTAGCATCCATTTTGGTGTATTAAAAAGATTATCAGTGATAAATTTCACCGCTTCTTTTTGCTTCGCTTTAGGTGCGTGAGTATATACTAAACCATCTTGATCAGCAGTTTTGTAGTTCTCTTTTACGCCACCAACATAACGACCAACATGGCCCATATATCGGTTAAACTGAGACCTTACTTCTCCATACATCTCTTCAAGTTCACTATAATCAGAGCCTGGCTCATATGTCCAATCTCGAAGATTAGTCATAATCACTTTTAGGTTTTTAATGCCATACATACTTGCCTTCATAGCATCGTCACCCAAGTCTTCACTTTGAGCTGTATAGTCATTAGAGTTACCCTGACGACCGTATCTATACATTGGGTCACCATTCTTATCTTCAATCCACTTTCTTAAAGTAGGCAATTCCTCTTCTGGAGAATTAGCACTCAAAATAGGTCTGTAACCCCAAGCGATAGCATATTTATCGTACTCACCAACCTCTGGCATTAAAGCAACACCAGCATCTTCTGGTTGTGCGATGTAATTGAAACGTGCATAATCCATTAAAGAAGGCGCTGTCCCCATTCGCTTAGTAAATGATGCCGACCTTAATGAATCAACAGGGTATGCATTGCTTGAACCAAAGTTATGTGGTAAACCTAATGTATGTCCTACTTCGTGAGAAGACACGAAACGGATCAAACGAGACATTACCGCATCGTCAAATTCAGAACTCTGAGCCTGCGGATTGATAGCAGCAGTCTGAACGAAGAACCATCTTCTAAGAAGAGTCATTACGTTGTGATACCAGTTGATATCACTTTCTAAGATCTCTCCAGAGCGTGGATCACTTACGTGAGGACCGTTTGCGTTTGGAATTGGAGAAGCTAAGTATCTAACAACAGAATAACGAACGTCTTCTGGACTCCAATCTGGATCTTCCTCTTTTGTTGGAGGTGTTTTAGCGATAATAGCTTCTTTGAAACCTGCAGCTTCAAAAGCTACTTGCCAATCTTCAATACCATCTTTAATCGCTTGAGCCCACTGCTTTGGTGTCGCTCTATCTACATAATAAACGATTTGTTTCTTAGGCACAACTAACTCTCCTCTACGGAACTTGTCCATATCTTCCTCTTTGACTTCAAGTCTCCATCTGTCAAGGTATCTGACTACCTTAGATTGCTGCGCATCCAAACCATAGTCTGTTGTTCCTCTAGCAAACCAACCAACTCTCTCGTCATAAAGTCTACGCTGCATTGGCACTTCAGGCAGAAGAATCATTGAGTTACTCATCTCTACAGTGATAGAGCCATCTGCTGAACTAGACGGAGAGCTTCCTGCTTGGTACGTTTTTACATGTCGTAACTCAATGTTCTCAGGATAACTACTTGCCCTTACAACATAAGATCTTGCGTTATCTAATCGCGTTACTCTATACTGCGTTCTATTTCTCTGTGGCAAGCCAAGAGGCTTAACATCTCCTGTTAATAATGCAGTCACATCAACTACAACTCCTGTAGAGTCTTTAGACAACGCTTTGATATCATAAGCTGCCAAAATTGGCTCAAGGTTAGAGTTTTTAACAGCTTCACTGATAGGAAGTGAGTCTGCTGCAGTTATGGTTGTAGAAATGATTTTAAGCAAGATTTTATCTTGAACCCTTTCCCATCTCAACATTTGTGTATTGGTTTTTCCACCACCAAAGCCGATGCCTGCTGCTGTCTTGGCAATACGAGTCACCATTAGCATATCTCTTCCTAACATGTCATTAGGAATCTCGAAGAAGTACTTATCATCTAAAGTATGCACATTGAAAAGACCTTCATCAGTCTTAGCTTCTTTTGTGATTACCTTATCATATGGTTGAATACCTCCTTTTTTAGCTGCCGGTTTCTTGGCTGCTGCGGCTGCTTTTGCCGCTTGTTCTGCTTTTGCCGCTTCCGCTTTCTTCTTTCTACTCTGCGCTTCCGCTGGGTTTACAGCGATTAGCATAAAGGCTGCAAACAAACAAGCAACGAACGTTGCTAGTCTTAGATTTCTTATTTTCATTGAATTGTATTTTAGAAATTCTGGTTCTTATTGAATTATAAACTTAATTCAAATTATAATGCAGTTGTTCCATTTTATTTGAGTGGTTATTGATCTGTATTAAGGGATATTTTGAAAGAAATTACAATCATCGGTGGCGGTTTAGCTGGGTTAATCAGCAGCATCCTTTTGCAACGTAGGGGGTATGAAGTCAACCTATACGAAAAAAAACAATTTCCATTCCATAGAGTCTGTGGGGAATATGTCTCAGATGAAGTTAGGCCCTTTCTAGAACGCAACGGTCTCTTCCCTGAAGCTTCTCACCCCTCACGAATTCGAACATTTGAATTTTCCTCTGTGAAGGGAAGAAGTTTTGAGTTGCCATTGGATTTAGGAGGCTTTGGCGTAAGCCGATATGTGCTGGATGAATTTCTTTATCAGATCGCATTAAAAGAGGGTGTTAATGTTATCACCAAATCAGCTATAACAGATGTTCAATTCAAAGGCGACAAATTCTTAGTTAAAACGGGCAGCGAATCCTTCGAAAGTAAAATCGTTATTGGCGCCTATGGAAAAAAAAGCGTGATCGACAACAAGCTTGACAGAGGTTTTACCCATAAAAGAGCACCATTCATTGGCGTTAAATATCACATAAAGACAGATTACCCGAAGGACAAAGTTGCCCTTCATAACTTTCAAAGTGGCTATTGTGGCATCAGTGCCATTGAAGATGATAAATACAACTTGTGCTACCTTGGAAGTAGAGAAATGCTGAAAAAGCATGGCTCAATCGAGGCCATGGAAGATGCGGTAGTCAAGCAAAACCCTTTCCTTAAAGAAATCTTCAATAATTCTGAGTTCATTTTCGACAAACCGGAGGTAATCAATGAATTTTCCTTTTCTCCAAAAAGTGCTGTTGAAAACCATATCCTAATGGCTGGTGACACAGCAGGACTGATCACGCCATTATGTGGTAATGGCATGGCTATGGCCATACATTCAGGGAAAATCGTTTCAGAATCTGTTTCAACACATTACACTAAAGGTCAGCTTAGCCGTCAAGCCTTAGAAGAAGACTATATCGGAGCTTGGAACAGCACATTCAAAAAGCGACTTCGTGTTGGGCGTAGAACGCAAGCTCTTTTTGGTTCCTCTTTCACTTCTGAAGTAGCGGTAAGTTTAATGAGAAACTCCTCCTTTTTTGCCTACCAAATCATGAAAAACACCCACGGCCAACCTTTTTAGTAAACCCCTACTACAGACAAAATATTCGTTGAATGCAAAAAAAGATAGAGAAAAAAGCCGCCCAAACATGTAGCTGAAATCCAATTCAGGCGCATTGTATTGGTGTAATTGGCATTTGACTCATTCTTTAGCGTTTTCACAAACCACTGCGTAAAGAAGACAATCACTGGAGACATCGCTGCTAAAAACACTAGGCCATACATTAAACTGTAGTAACGTTGAAAGTACAAGACATACCCTAGGCTAGCCAACCCAAAGAAAATACCTGTAAACATAAAAGTTCCTTTAATCCCAAGCCTAATAGATAATGTGATGTCGCCACGCTTAGCGTCCTCCTCATGTTGATAGATTTGTGTCATAGGATAAGAACCCCATAGAATTGCGGACGCCAATAGTCCTGGTATTAAAACATGGGGCTTCAAAATGTTAGTGAAAGCAAAGTCGTTCATCCCAACGTAAACTAACCACACTACCCACGCACCCTGAAAAAACCCAGCAATTATCCAGCTCGTAATAGGATACTTTTTCAGTCTAATTTTTGGGTTACTATACGCTCTTGATGCTAAGATATATGCGATCAACATGGCGATCAGGGTATAGTTACCAGGAAAGAAAATAAACGCAAGGAGTAATCCTATCAGATCAAAAGCTTGAGAAAGTAAAAAAAGCCCTCTATCCACTGGGGGAGGATTTTTTAAGCCCCCTATGCTCTTTTCATCCTTATCAAAAAAGCTGTTATAAGCATTGCTAGCAGGGTAAATAAAAAGGTGTAGAATAACGAATAGCCACAGCAATCCTCCCTCGCTCAAATTCGGGCTAATCGATAGCGCAAAAATATAAATCGGCAGTAAAAAGTATGAAAAGTGAATGCGAAGGTGTAGCCAGCTTGATTTTTTAAACATATTCCGATGTTTCGTCAAACAATTTAGGTTAAAAACCACTAATATAGGGCGTGACTTGTTCCATTCTTTCTATCGGCACGGCCGTACCCAAACACAAAATTCCTCAAAATCAAGTTGTCGAGTTCATGGCAAAAGCCCATGGCATGGTTGGTGCCGAGCAAAGCAGACTCAGGGCCCTCTACCGTGCTTCTGGAATTGTTGATCGATACTCAACCATACCTGACTATGCTTCTGAAAATTTGGCAGATAGGGTTTTCTACCCGCCAAGCGTAGGTTTAGATCCATTTCCAACGACAAAAGCACGCTCTGACTACTACCGCAAAGAAGCCATTGAGCTTTCATTGGCAAGCGTAAATAACTGTCTTGCACAAACAAAGGTTGAAGCGATAGACATCACCCATCTGATTACGATCAGCTGTACAGGAATGTATGCGCCTGGTTTGGATATAGATCTTGTTAATCGATTGGGCCTAAGTAAAAACGTTGAAAGAACCTGTATCAACTTCATGGGCTGCTATGCCGCATTTGTTGGTATTAAGGCTGCCAATGCGTTTTGTGCCGCAAACCCAGAGGCAAAGGTTCTTGTAGTTGCAACAGAGCTTTGCACACTGCACTTTCAAAATAAGACAGACGATGATAACCTTATCTCCAATGCGATTTTTGGTGATGGATCAGCAGCACTACTTATCTCAGGAGATACTTCTCTGAGCAGTGAGGTTCAGCTTAAACCAATTACTTTTCATAATGAACTCTTCACTGAGGGAGAACAAGAAATGGCATGGAATATCGGAGACTTTGGGTTTGAAATGAAATTAAGCGCCTATGTTCCTGTGCTTATTGAAAAGGGGATTAAAAACCTAGTTCAAAAACTTAAAGACAAAGTCTCAGTAGAAGAAATTCATCACTATGCTCTGCATCCTGGTGGAAAGAGAATTCTGGAGGTCATTGAGCAAGAGTTAAGCTTAGACCGCAGCCAAGATTGGGCAGGAAGAGAAGTCTTAAAAGAATATGGCAATATGTCTTCCCCAACAGTCGTGTTTGTACTTCAGAAACTCTTCGATTCCTTGAGTGCTAGCAATAAAGGAGATAAAATTCTTTCATTAGCTTTTGGCCCAGGACTGACTGTCGAGTCGATGATCCTAGAGGTTATTTAAGCCTCAAAAAGCCTTCGTTGTAGAGTAAAAACTTACCGAGATTAGGATGGGCACCGAGTAATTGCTTTTGTTTCCCTAAAAAGAAGGATGCGTCTCCTTTCAAGGAGGCGGGCTTTTTATTAGATAAAAAGTTAGTAAAAAGAGGCATCCCTGAGGCATCCCTGAGGCATCAACAAAAGGTTCTCTCTGTAATTTAGCGCCTGGTTTGATAAAAATAAATGGCCCAATAACCACCGAATTATCTGGATAACTGTTTTTTAACTCTGTCTTCATCATCTCTTCTTCAGAAGGAAGAAAAATGTCTCTTCTTAGGGGGTAATAGGCCCAAGGATTTTTGTATTCGCTCATCACCTTGAGAATATGTGCCTCTGCCTTTACGTTTAAAGCCTCGCCTTGTGCGCTTAGAGAACCCACAAGGACCGTTGAAAATAGAAGTAAAAAGAATAGTCTAGCGATGCGCATTATCCATTAATTTAATCATTAAGTTTAATAGTAACCGAAACGAAAAGCATGTTTGAAAAAAGGGCCTATGAAGAAGAGTTGATGGATGACCTTGAGTCTGGGGGTGAAATCATTGACCAAACTTTACGTGAGCTTGAAACAATTAACCGACTTCTTGGAGGCAACCATGTAACCATCAATGGGCTTAACAAGCTTCTCGGTGATCACCCAAAAGCAGAACCTATCGTTATCGCTGACCTGGGTTGTGGGGGTGGTGATATTATGATCCTTGTAGCAAAGTGGGCTCGCAAAAAGGGTTATTCTATTGAACTAAAAGGCTATGATGCCAACCCAAACATCGTAGAATATGCCAAGCAGAACTGTGCGCAATACCCTGAAATTTCTTTTTACACGGAAGATATTTTCTCAGATGATTTTAAGGCGAACCGGTATGATGTAGTCATTTGCACCCTTTTTACGCACCATTTCAAGGATGAACAACTGATCTCTATTTTCAATCAGTTTAAAACTCAGGCCAAAATTGGCGTTGTCATCAATGACTTACATAGGCATTGGTTGGCATATCACTCAATTAAGTTCCTTACACAACTATTTTCTAACTCTCCTATGGTTCAGTACGATGCTCCTCTCTCTGTTAGGCGAGCGTTCCGAAAAGATGATCTTCGCAAGATCATGAAGTCTGCAGAGATCAGCACGTTTTCATTAAAGTGGATGTGGGCGTTTCGTTGGCAGCTGATCTTTTAGCGAACCCACCTTACCTTATCCTCAACAAGTTTTCTTCGCCCCGTAAGCGGTTTGTGTTTGTTGATAGTCCCGACATACAAAAAGCCTAATAATTTGTCCTGTGCTCCTAATCCAAAAAATGGCTTTGCCTCCTCATAATAGGTAACTCCTCCAGACCCCCAATAACAACCGACACTATTCGCTGTAGCGGTTAAATACATGTTCTGAACTGCCATAGCAACCGATGAAACTTCCTCTACCTCAGGAACTGATTCTTTCGGGTCTCTTGCCATTCCAATGGCGATGATATGAGAAGACATCAACGGTTTTGTTGCCAATTTTTGAAACTTACCTTCATCAAAGTTACCTGCCTTTGAACTTACCTCTTTATAGAGGTTTGACTGAAATTCTGCAAGCTCTTTCAGGCCATCACCGCTGAATACTACAAAGCGCCAAGGTTCCGTAAACCTATGAGTCGGTGCCCAGTTAGCATTTTCCAACATTTCCTTTATAACCTCATCATCAACAGGTGCGCCAGTATACTGTGCTGGATATATTGACCTTCTCTCTCTTAACAGTTGGCTGACTAATTCGGGGCTCAATTCTGGCATATCAATTGTTCAATGTTAATTTAAATCCAACGTAGTAGTTAATTGTTGCTGCAGGTTGAAAATATCGTCTGCCAAAGGCGTTCAAATCATTTCCTAAGCTATAGTTCACATCGAAGAAGTTGTCAACTCCTCCATAAATCTCTAAAGGTTGATTGAAGACTCTGCCACGAAAACCTGCTCTCAAGTTTACCAAGCTATATGCCCTCGAGAAAAACGTATTCGCATCGTTGAGAGGAATAGGGTCTGAATAGTGGTAGGTAAGGTTCAAATAAGCCCCGCCTCGCAATTCAAGGTCTGTCTGAATATTCACTACATGTGGGGCTGTTCCAGGTAAGGCCATTCCAGAAAAATCATCACCATCATCAATGTAGTTCTCAAATTGAAAATTATGATAAGTATAGGCAAGTGTCGAACTTAAACTTGAAATGGATCCGCTCTCCGAACTCAACCAATTCATTTTTGAAGAGAGCTCAATCCCCTTCTGACTCGTTTCGCCTGCATTTCGAAAAAGAACAACGCCTTGTCCATCTGTAAAGGTTGTAATGGCATCATCCAGTTGAAAGTAAAATAGGGCTAAGTCAAAAGAGAGTTTTCGGCTAGCTGTTGCCCCTCTAAAATTAAGCTCATAATTCAATCCTCTTTCTGCTTGTAGACCCAGGTTTATGCTCCCCTCGTTCGTTCGAACCTCAGTGGTGGTCGGTGGAGAAAAGCCTTTCATGACACTTAAGTGAATAGAGTAATCTTCATTGAGTTGTTGAGAAACTGCAAGTCTTGGCGACCAAACCGCATCAAATTCCTTCAGAAACTCTTGAGGAGCATTGTTAATTTTATCGATGGTTCTATTGATATCATATTGCAGAGAATTTCGGCTCATGCCGAAAGTCAAATTCAGGCCTTCGTTCACTTGATAATCAACATTGGCAAAAAGGAGCCGTTGCTCAGTTTCTATCTCATCTGCAAAACGAATCGTATCTGCCTCTCCATTCACATTCCCGAAGTTCTTGCCATCAAAAAAAGACCTTTGCTGCTCGATACCATAAGTAAGGTTTACCGCTTTTCCAGCAAGATTCAACTCATTTTTAAACTCTGATCGGAGGCTAAAAACTTGTTGGTTGTCACTTTTGTAGTCTAGGATAAAAGGGTTTTCAAAGTCACTAATGTTTAGGCCAATGTTAGTCTTATTTGACCAAGTATCGCTAATTTGATATTCTTGCCCAATTGTGAGTAAGTAATACTTATTCGCTAGTGAAGCATTTTTATCGATACTCCCTGGTCTGGCTTGACGTGGATTTGCAGCTCGTTGATCTGGGTTAAGTCCACCAGGAATTTCATAGAACAAATCTGAGTAAAGGAGTGAGGCCGATATTGTCCTTTTGTCACTTGGGAAAAAGATACCGTCTAATTCTAAGGTCTTACGTTCAAATTCATTGTGTTCACGATAACCATCAGCACTTTGGTCGGTCCACTTGAAGGTCAAGCTGCTATTTTCCTTCAAGACATTATGAGAACCGCTGAATTTCCGTGCTCCATAAGAACCAAAAGAAGCTGATATGATATCTGAATTCGAAAGGGTTGATATATCTGTGCTTTCAATCTTTATGACACCCCCATTTCCTGCACCAAATGCACTAGCGGATGGGCCTTTCATAATCTCAATCTTAGCAGAATTATTCAGGTCTAATAAATTCAAGAACGTGTTTCCCCCGGGCTCGGTAAAAGGTATTCCATTCCAATATACCTTCACATTGCGCACGCCAAAAGGTGAACGAATAGAGCTTCCTCGGATAGAAACGCGATAGCTTCCGCCAGCACGTTGCTCAAACCTCACACCAGGAACGGTATTTACAGCATTGACCAAACTGGTTTCATCAAATCGGTTTAAACTTCCCAGAGAAAGAGTAGCAATGGAACCTGCTTGACGGTTCAGTGGTTGTCTTCCAGAAAAACCCTTAACAACAAGTTCGTTCAGTAGTTTAACCGCAGAAGTCATTATGATCACCTTGTTATCATTAGGGACAATGAAAACCCTTTGTGTTTCATATCCGACAAATGAAATAATCACTTCCTGTTCTTCCGTTATTGTCAAAACGACTTTTCCTTCCACGTCAGAAATGTAAATCGCTGAATCTGGTAACGACACCAGTGTTGCTCCGATTAATGGTTTAAAGGTATCGTCTTTGATGGTCACTTCCTGAGATACAAGAGGTGTGCTCGTAAAGAAGGCAAAGCAAATGGCCAGAAACAGCCTGAATGTATTAGATAATTTCAGCATAAATTACGGGCACTAATATCGCGGATTCAAGCGTCAAACAAAGTTCTTGAGTATATTAAAAAACAATGGGTTCAACTTACAAAAGCGTAAAAGTATTCAACAGTTTCTCAGCGATGGAGAAAGTCTTTGGAGAAAAAACCATCAGGGTTTTGAGAATCGGTGAACAGAAAGTCTGCTTAGCAAAAAGTAAGGATGGGTTTCACGCCTTCGAAGCGTTGTGCCCACATCAGAATCAGCCTCTCTCAGAAGGCACGCTCAACGCATTCAATGAGGTAATCTGCCCCTTGCACTTCTATCGATTTAACTTGAAAACAGGAGCGGAGGCCAATAGGCTCTGTCATGATCTCAAGACGTTTCCGATGGAGATTAATGATCAAGGCGTTTTCATCAAGTTATATTGAGGTTTTTATATTCACGCAGATTGCATAATTTCCCAACTGAGTGACAAAAGCATCCCATCTTCTTAACCCCGTTGACCCGCAAGCGAGAGTTGTGTCCATGGATATATTGCGAGGAATCGCGGTATTGGGAATTCTGGCAATGAATATTCAAAGCTTTGCCATGCCCTCTGTGGCATACAGTAACCCTACTGCTTACGAAAACCTTTCGGGAAATGATCTCTGGGTCTGGCTGGTAAGTCATGTCTTCGCTGATCAAAAGTTCATTACAATCTTTTCCTTATTATTTGGTGCAAGCATTGTCATGATTTCGCAAAAAGCACGAAAAGAGCAAATGCGCTCAACGGGCATACAGAATAGGCGCTTCCTTTTTTTAGCCCTTTTCGGATTGATTCATGCTTACCTTATATGGTATGGTGATATCCTTTTTATCTATGCTATCTGTGCCTTTTTCATGTTCGCGTTCAGAAGTAAAAAGTCAGCGACACAAATTAAGGTAGGTATACTCCTTTTGGTAATTGGATCCCTGATCAGCCTTATCATTGGTTACACTACCCCCCTATGGGAGCCCGGTGAATACGAAGCAACTAAAACAGAAATTTGGTCTCCTGAATCTAGTGCCATTGCCGAAGAAATAGATTTCTATCGCGGCACATGGGAAAGACAAATCCTTTACCGAGCACCACAAGCCTTTCAAATGGAAACAACGGTCTTTCTGTTTGAAACTTTCTGGAAAGTGGCCGGCTTAATGCTCATAGGAATGGCCCTGTATAAAAAGCGCGTATTCCATGCAAAACAGAGTGTAAAGTACTACGGCAAGATGATGGGTTACGGGCTGGGAATCGGTTTGCCTTTGGTAATTGGAGGCGTGATACTAGACTTTAATTACGACTGGGATTTTAGACTCAGCTTTTTTTTCTTCTCACAACTCAATTACTGGGGCTCTATATTAATGGCACTAGGATATATTGGTGTCATTATGATCATCACCAAGACTTCAACGCGAAGCCTTATTGCAAAGCGCCTTTCAGATGTAGGCAGAATGGCGCTAAGTACTTATCTAATGCAATCCATAATTTCTGGGTTCCTCTTTTATGGTCATGGACTAGCCCTTTTCGGAGACCTTGATCGCTCTGCTCAGGCCGTCTTTGTACTGGGGATTTGGGTGTTTAACATTACCTTTGCAGGCGTTTGGCTCAGCTTTTTCAAATATGGCCCTTTTGAGTGGCTTTGGCGATCGCTTACTTATGGTAAAGCACAACCACTTTCCAAGCGGGCTTAGCTTCCGTAGTATGGAGCGTCTATCAGCTCTTCCTCATCATTTGATTTTACGGCATAATTAAACCCTTTGTGAATTGAGTATGCGCCATACTCCCCGCTCTTACTAAGTGCCAAGAAACCAACTTGTAGGTCTTTATAATCTTCTGGATACTTTCTAACTAAGCGTTCAACAGCCTGCTTACACGCTTCGCTTGGCGAAAGACCCTGTCGCATCAACTCTACAATCATGTGTGCGCCACATATCTTAATCACAAATTCGCCAAGGCCTGTTGCCGTGCAAGCACCAACTTCGTTATCCACGTAAAGGCCAGCTCCAATTATCGGAGAGTCTCCTACGCGACCGTGCATTTTCCAAGCAGCACCACTGGTAGTACAAGCTCCTGATAAGTTGCCCATGTCGTCCAATGCCACCATACCAATGGTATCGTGATTCTCTACATTGATTTTGGGTTTATAGTCCTGGTTCTTTAACCAGTTCTTCCATGCTTTCTCGGACTTTTCAGTCAATAAATTCTCTTCTTTAAATCCCTTCTCAACAGCAAAACGTCTGGCACCCTCACCAACCAACATGACATGAGGCGTGTCGTCCATCACTTTTCTGGCTACAGAAATCGGATTCTTAATATTTTGAAGAAACGCTACGGATCCGCAATTTTCAAACTCATCCATAATGCAGGCATCCAAAGTAACCACGCCATCACGATCTGGAAAGCCTCCAATACCAACAGTGGCATTATTCGGATCGTCTTCAGTGACGCGCACGCCTGTTTCAACTGCATCAACCGCACGTCCTTTTTTAGACAAAACTTCCCATGCAGCCGTATTCGCTTCCAAACCATGGTTCCAGGTAGAGATCACTATTGGTTTTTTTAGAGGCTTTGATGCCTCACAAGCCATACTGCTTAGTCCAGCAGTAGTAACTGCCAAGCCGCTAAACACAGTTGATTTTAGGAATTTTCTTCTATTTGTCATGCCCATCGTTTTGACTAAGATATTGAAATCTTACTTCTTATTCTCAACCGTTGATCAATGCGTTTCATTTTTCGCACAAACTCAATACCTTCCCTCATGAGAAATTTTTTAGTGTTAGCTATCGCAATCATTTTTCTAGCGAGTTGCCAACCAAAGCTCCCAAAGGTAATTACCCCCCAAATTGTCCCTCAACCACAAAGTATAGATTACAACCTCAAAAAGCATTTCAACCTCAATAGCAGGCCCATTCTTCTATCTGAATCAGATGATGCGAAAGAAATCATGCTCTTTCTACACGACTATTTCAAATCTGTAGGTTGGTCATCAGAACTGCACGAATCAGGAAATGCTCAGATTCACTTCAAAGAAAATTCAGACTTGTCCGAAGAAGCCTATTCGCTCACGGTGGATCATGAAGGTGTAACGATCAGGGCCTCCACTTCCAAAGGGTTCTTCTACGGTGCTCAATCACTAATTCAAATGCTTCCCCCTGATAAGCATATCGCGGTGCTTCCATATATGACCATAAATGATGCTCCTCGCTTTGAGTGGAGAGGACTTCATTTAGATGTTGGCCGTCATTTTTTTCCTGTTGACTTCGTCAAAAAGTATATCGACCTAATGGCTTTCTATAAGCTTAATACATTTCATTGGCATTTGACTGAAGATCAAGGCTGGAGAATCGAAATCAAAAAATATCCGAAGCTTACAGAGATCGGCAGTCAGCGCAAAGAAACAATAGTCGAAAAAAACTTCAATCCTTACGTTGGTGATGGTAAGCCATATGGCGGATTCTATACACAAGATGAGATTCGAGACGTTGTGGCTTACGCGGCAAAAAGACAAGTTACCATCGTTCCAGAAATAGAAATGCCTGGCCATAGTTTGGCAGCTCTAGCTGCTTATCCAGAATTAGGTTGTGCACCTGGGCCTTATGAAGTAGGCACCCGATGGGGCGTTTATAACGACATCTACTGTCCTAGCGAAAAGACTTTTGAATTCCTTGAAGACGTGTTAACAGAGGTGATTGATTTATTTCCTGGAGAGTACATTCATATTGGTGGAGATGAAGCCCCAAAAGCAGCTTGGGAAAAAAGCAAATTGGCACAACAGGTGATAAAAAGAGAAGGGCTAAAAGACGAATTTGAACTCCAAAGTTACTTCATCAAGCGCATGGAGAAGTTTTTAGTGAACAAAGGCAAAAAGCTCATCGGCTGGGACGAGATCCTCGAAGGGGGGCTTGCGCCAGATGCTACTGTCATGTCTTGGCGAGGTGTCGCTGGTGGCATAGAAGCCGCAGAGTCTGGTCATGATGTTGTCATGTCTCCCAATGCTGATATGTACTTTGATCATTACCAAGCTGATCCTACAACGCAGCCACTGGCCATAGGCGGCTTCACAACCTTGGAGAGCGTATATCACTACGAGCCGATTCCTGAAGATTTAGATAAAAAATATCATAAACATGTGCTTGGTGCTCAAGCAAATGTCTGGACAGAGTATATGAAAACGTCTGACTATGTAGAATATATGGTCTACCCAAGAGCTTTAGCCTTGTCTGAAGCCGTTTGGACTAATCCAGAGAATAAAGATTGGGGCACTTTTCAAACTAAAATGGGTCATCAATACCGCTTGCTAGACGCTAGAAATGTCAATTATTTCGTAGATGTACCTGAAGGTTTGGTAGATGGTTTGTCATTAGATAGTGAAAAAATGATCACACTAAAGACTGATTTTAACAGTGCCAGTATTTATTATAGCACAGACGGAACGGAGCCAGATCAAAACGCAAACCTATATACAGCACCGTTTGAAGTTAATTTATTCGAAGGTCCTGTAACGGTTAAGGCCGTTGTTGTTACGAAAAGCGGTAACTCAAGTGTCGTCCGATCAGCCGTATATCAAAAAGCATCACTCGTTGAGGACATTCAACCATTAAAAGCCGATGATGGCCTTCTGGAAACCATGTATAAAGGTAGTTTCAGTAGTGTAAAACAACTTGAAGGTCTGCAAGGCGGTGACTCAAAAGTGGTTAACTCCATTGCTCTGCCAAACCAGATACCACTCACCTTTGGGATGCAATTTCAAGGCATGATCAATGTGCCCACCGATGGCATTTATACTTTCTATACTTATTCTGATGATGGTAGCGCCCTCTGGATCCATGACCAAATGGTGGTAGACAATGACGGACCACATGGGCCACAAGAAATACAAGGTGCAATTGCCTTGAAGGCCGGTTTCCATCCATTCGAAGTTCGTTATTTTGAAGCTGGAGGGGAAGAAGCCTTAAACGTGATGATTGAGGGGCCAGGAATGAAAAAACAAAATATTCCAACAGCGCTGCTCAAACACTAGTACCAATAAAAGGAATCAAAAAACGTTTAAATAAAATAGGATATGGGCCTTATTGGAAATATTATCTGGATAGTGTTTGGCGGCTGGATGATCGCCCTAGAGTATATTATTGGCGGGATTGCACTGTGCTTAACCATTGTTGGTATTCCCTTCGGCATTCAGTGCTTTAAATTAGCGATACTAGGCTTTGCACCCTTTGGCCAGCATATAGCGCCTGGACGGTCGCTAACAGGCTGTATCTCTCTTCCCTTAAATATCATTTGGTTGGTCTTTGGAGGCTTCTGGATCTTTGTTACTCATCTATTTTGGGGAATCCTTTTTTCAATCACCATAATAGGTATCCCATTCGGTACCCAGCATTTCAAGCTAGCAGGCCTAGCTTTCGCTCCTTTTGGAAGGGGGGTTTAAAGCGTTAAGGCATAAGGACAATATTGACAATTAAACCAATGTTTTAATTTATAGTTTAGCTACTAGAATGAAGCAAATATGAGAATCCGTCTAGTTATCATCAGCCTCCTAATTAGTAGCCTTACGTTTGCTAATGAACCCTTAGTTACCCTTCCATTCAAGCTGCACCGAGGGCATATCTACATTCAGGGGCAAATCAACGATAGCCGCATGATTAATATTTTATTTGACACCGGGGCAGGTGGAAACGTCATAAGTGAAAAGGTAGCTGAAGAAATAGGGTTGCGGATTTCGGGTAGCCAAACTGTCAGCGGGGCAAACGGATTAGTCCAATTAAAAACTTCAAGAAAAAACAGTCTTTCATTAGGCCGAAAACTTGAAATAAAGAAGCAACCTTTCTTCCTTTTAGATATGGCTCACTTAACGGATGAAGACCTCCCGTTAGAAGCCATCATTGGAGCGAACATCTTAAGCGAATATGTTGTATCCTTAAATTTTGATACGAACCTACTGGCCATATATCCTCAAGCAGAATATAAAGCGCCAGAAAACTATGCAAAGCATCAAATTAAACTTGATGAATATGGTATCCCTCTTATAAATGGAAGCTTGAAGACTTCTGAGAATAATGTCAGAAGCGGACCCTTCTTGATTGATACTGGAGCTGCACTTACCGTGAGTTTCAACACACCATTTGTTATAGAAAACTCCTTAATCAAACAGGTTAAACCCAACTATCCGTATGAAAGCAAAGGCCTCAGCAATGATGGCATAGAATATATTGGCCGATTAAAAAGCTTTGATTTTCTCGATGAATCATTTCTAAGGGTTCCCGTAAGAATGTCAACGGTTACCAGTGGAGTAAGCAGTGATAAAAGTATTAACGGCCTTATTGGTTTGACTTTACTTAAAAGATTTAACCTAATATTTGACTACTCTAAAAATGCCTTGTATACGGTAAAAAATAAGCTCTTCAGCCAGCCCTTTTGGGATAACAGAAGCGGGTTGCGATTATCTAAAAAAAGCGGCTTTTTGAAAGTTATGGGCGTTGTTACAGGCTCTGCGGCAGATAAAGCAGGCATTCAAGTAGGTGACAGCATCGCTTCAGTAGATGGTCAGCGCGAACTTAAGGCTGACGCTTTTGATAGGTACATCTTCAGTACTACCAAAGTCGTTTTCATAGAACTGAAGAGAGAAGGTAAAATTATCACCGTTCAATTGTCTCCATATTCGATGATATAACTCCATCAGAACTCAGGGACAGTTGCCCTAAGGAGGCCGAACAAATAAAGCGAATCCCATCAGGAATTCGCTTTCATTTTTCTAAGGTCTACCCCTCCGGCCTATGGCCACCTCCCCAAGGGGAGGACAAAAGGTTACCCGAAGAAGTAAGGGAACTTCCCTTCCTTGATCATCGTATCTGCTACTTGTCTTCTTAGCTCTTTGGTGTTAACCAGATCCATCTTAGTGAATCGTTTCAAGCCCATCAACATTACTTTTTGTTCATCGCCTTTTGTGAATGACGCAATCGCTTCTTTAGCTGCTGCATTAACACGATCTACAGCTTGGGCCATATAAATTTGTGTCATTGCTATGTAATCAGCACAAGCCTCTTCACCACGCATGCTGATCAGTTTTTCTGTTCTCAACATTGCTGACTCCACTGCGTAAACTTCGATTAAGATATCCGCAAGATTCATCATTATTTCTTGCTCATCTTCGATCTTGTCTTGTAATGCCATTGCGGCTTTTCCACCTACCATTAAGAACACCTTTTTCAGGTTTTTAAGCACTTCTTTCTCAGCATTGAAAAGCACTGATTTATCAATGGTCGAGAAGGTCGGTACGGAGATTAATTCTTTGGAAACGGCCATAGCTGGTTCAAACATGTTAAGTTCACCCTTCATCGCGCGCTTAAGGATCATGCCGATCATCAACATACGATTGATCTCATTCGTCCCCTCATAGATTCTAGCGATACGTGAGTCTCTGTAGGCGCGTTCCATTGGTGCGTCTGCGGAGTAACCCATTCCGCCATAGACTTGAAGGCCTTG
>Ga0222655_1000050_pt1 | contig 63939 bp, 94 predicted proteins | sample AntAcemetagen423_FD_179857 | JGI IMG/M metagenome (GOLD analysis project Ga0222655, IMG submission 179857) | Saline water microbial communities from Ace Lake, Antarctica - #423 | ecosystem: Environmental > Aquatic > Non-marine Saline and Alkaline > Saline | place: Antarctica: Ace Lake... | reverse complement strand
ATAAGAATACGTGATGATGCACAACCATTACAGCCTGGAGAATTCAGAGACATAGATGCACCTAACGGAAATATCCGTGAAGGATTGATGCCCCTCCCTTACAAGGGACCTGATCAAGTTCTATTTCAACTTCTAGGTTTCTGTGTACAAGCGGGGCAACAATTCGCAGCGGTTGCTGATATACAACTATCTGAAATAGGAGCTTCTCAAACTCCTGTAGGTACAACAATGGCATTAATGGAACGTGGCACAAAAGTTATGTCAGCGATTCATAAAAGATTACACTATGCTCAGAAAAAAGAATTTAAATTACTAGCTAAAATATTTAAAACTGTTTTACCACCTGTATATCCTTTTGATGTAAGTGGTGGTCCAAGAGACATTAAAGTTAAAGATTTCCAAGACAACATAGATATACTACCTGTATCTGATCCAAACATTTTCTCTATGTCACAAAGAGTTACTCTTGCTCAAAGTGAATTACAATTAGCACAAAGCAATCCACAAATGCACAATTTATATGAAGCTTATAGAAGAATGTATTTAGCCTTAGGTGTAAAAGATATTGAACAAATTTTACCAATTCCTCCACAACCACAAGCAATGAATCCAGCTCAAGAACATAGTATTGTTTTACTTGGTAAGCCTCTTAGAGTTTTCCCTGATCAAAGCCATGAGTTACATATTAAAGCACATAGATTGTTTTTATCTTCTCCTGTTGTTAGACAAAACCCAATGGTAGTTACAATGTTAATCTCTCATATTAATGATCACGTTTCTTATCTAGCACAAAAAACAGTGGATGAAGCAATGTTAGCTGAAGCACAAAAATTAAAAGAACAATATGGTGAACAGATACCACCTGAAATGATTCAACAACTAGAAGCACAAAGAGCAGTAGCTATTGATAGTGAAATTGTAAAAATTACAGAACAAATGGTTGCGGAAGAAGCTGAAGCTATGGCGGATACTAATATGGATCCTCTTGTTATGTTAAAACAACAAGAACTAGCACTTAAAGCACAAGATCTAGAACAGAATGCAGCAGAATCTGGTGAACAAATGGCTTTAAGAGAAAATCAATTTGATCAAAAAGTAAAAATGGATGCTTTAAAACTTGATGCACAATATGACATTGCAAATTTAAGAGCTGGAGTAGCTCAAGATAGAAATGCTATAAATGAGCAGAAGATAATCTTAGATGCTCAAAAAAATAATAATGAGAATGTAGGTTAAAATGCTTAATCAATTATTAGGCGGAGGCTTAGTTAAAACTGTAGGAGCAATAATAGATTCCGTTCACACAAGTGAAGAAGAAAAAAACAATGCTAAGATTAAACTCAAAGAAATTGAAGCAAGTCTTAATCAAGCACAAACTCAAATTAATTTAGCGGACGCTAAATCCACTGCTACAGGCATTGGTGGTATTATGCAGCGGTCGTGGCGCCCCCTCATCGGGATGAGTTGTGCGTTAGCAATATTGTGGGAGTACGTATTAAAACAATTTATAATTTTTATATTGGCAGCATTTAGTATTGAACATGCACCTTTACCTGAGCTTGACATGGCAACTTTATTCCCTCTTGTCATGGCTTTATTAGGCATGGCGGGAATAAGATCCTTCGACAAGGTCAAGAAAGTTAATTCAGATAAATAGTGATTCAAGATTCAACAAAAAATAGTAAAAGACTTACTTTAACTATCCCTCCTAAAAAAGGCCCTGTATCTCAAGGGTTGAAAATTAGTTATAATAATATAAAAATAATTAAGACAACAAAAAAAGGAACATCAAAATGATGCATGACTATTATAAGATACCTGGTTGGTTTAATTATCACGAGGCTTACGATAAACTAGCAACCGAACTACCCGACGAATCAACGATTGTAGAAATAGGATCATTCATGGGTAGATCTACAAAGTATTTAGCAACTAATTTTTGGAATGCAGAAAAAATGAAAGTTAGAATTCATTCTGTAGATACTTTTAAAGGTTCAAGCGAACATTCTTCTCTTAAAACAGGTAATGATTTTTCTTCTGTTTTTAAAGATAACTTACAGTTCTTTTTAAATAGAGAAATGGTTATACAACACAAAGGAAGATCCGATGATAAAGATATACTAGATTATTTTAAAGATGAATCTATTGATGCTTTAATGATTGACGGAGCTCATGAGTTAGAAGCTGTTAAAGAAGATATTATAAATTGGTATCCTAAAGTTAAAAAAGGTGGAGTAATTTTCGGGGATGATTTTTATTTAAAAAGTGTTCAAGAAGGAATGAAACAAGGGCTTAACCATGTAAAAGAACCTGAATATACAACTTATTCAAGTCAAGAGTCTGTATGGTTTATTAGCAAAGGTATTAACAGTGATACTACCTATCAAAAATTAGTACCTGGAATTAATTGCCTTGTCTGATCACACTATTTATTATGTTCAAAAAGAACTAAAGCTTTTAAAGGGAGATTTAATGAATTCCTTGACACAAGGGGTTGAAAAAATTGAAGATTACAAGTATATTCTAGGAAAGATACATATGCTTGACATATGCCAACAGGAAATTTCTCGACTGCTGGAAAAAGAGGAGACATTTGATGATTAATACTACTGATACTATAACTACTACTACTGACACTAAATCCTTTACAATACCTAAAGAAGTAAAGGAAAAGTTCGAAAATCCCGAACAATTTCTAAGAACTAATTTAACAGAAATGCAGAAATTACCTCAACCAACTGGTTGGAGGATTCTTGTTTTACCTTTTAAAGCAAAGCAGAAAACTAAAGGAGGGATTCTATTGACTGATAAAGCAGTAGAAGACTCACAACTAACTACAACTGTTGCTATGGTTTTAGCGACAGGTCCTGATGCTTATAAAGATGAAAATAAATTCCCAAGTGGCTCTTGGTGTAAGCAAGGCGACTGGGTCGTCTTTGGAAGATATTCAGGTTCAAGACTAAGAATAGAAGGTGGGGAAGTAAGGATATTAAATGATGACGAAATACTAGGCACCATTGAAAATCCAGAGGATATTTTATCAACCGTATAACATGGGAGGTTAAACCATGCAACAGGCACAAATAAACACTGCCAGAGACGAAAAAATGGTAGAGATGGATACTTCAGGTGATGATGTTGAAATAATATTAGATTCAAAAGAAAATAATGTTATTCAATCAGATCCTTATGAAGCTGTCAAAACAAACGAAGTAGAACCTTTATCACCTAGGGTAGAAGAGGAACCAGCTCAACAAAAAGAAGAGCTAGAAGACTATTCAACTGGTGTTAAAAAAAGAATTGATAAGCTAACTTTTAAATTAAGAGAAGCCGAAAGAGAAAGACAGGCTGCTCTTGATTATGCAACAAATGTGCAAAGGGAATTATCAGATAGCAAAAGAAAATACATTGACGTAGACAAAGGTTATATGTCTGAAAGTGAAGTTAGAAACAAAATGGCTTCTGATTTGGCTAGACAAAATCTTATTCAAGCTAGAGAAAATGGAGACTTCAATAAAGAAGAAGAGGCTCGTCAATCTTTAACAAAATTAGATTTAGAATCTGAAAGAATCAGAGTTACTAAAACTAAAAAAGAACGTGAATACGAGGAAACTTCAAAAGAACTTGATATGCAACAAGCGCAATATCAAGCTGCTATGCAACAGCAACAGCAACAACCTCGTCCTTCACAAAAAGCTATCTCATGGGCTGAAAGGAACTCTTGGTTCAATTCTGACCCTGATAAGACCGATTTAGCCAAAAGAGTACATCGTGGTTTAGTAGCAGAAGGATTTGACACTGAATCAGATGAGTACTATGATGAATTAACTAAAAGAGTTAGTGATAAGTTTCCGTCAGCAATAGCTGAGGATCAGGCGACTAGAAGAGGCACTTACGTCCAACCCGTTTCTTCTGCAACAAGGTCTGCAACCACTGGACGCAACAAATCTGTCAGGTTATCTCCTAGTCAGGTAAAAATAGCGAAAAAGCTAGGGGTTCCCTTAACTGAGTACGCTAAATATGTATAGGAGTGAAAAATGACAGAAGATAGTAAAATGAAAACACCAAGAAGTGCACAAACAAGGGAAACTGAAGCTTCACTGAAGCCTTGGTCTCCACCATCACAATTAGATGCTCCGCCGTGCCCTAATGGATTTAGGCAACGTTGGATAAGGGAACGTATTAATGGAATCGATGATTCTAAAAATATTAATGCGAAATTACGTGAAGGATGGGAATTAGTGAGAGCAGATGCTTACCCTGATTCCGCATACAGCGTATACACCGGATCCAGCCCAACCTTTAAGGGTGTCATTAGTGTAGGCGACTTGCTATTAGCAAGAATGCCCGAAGTAACTGCAAAGCAAAGAGATGCTTATTTTAAGAAAAAGACTTCAGATCAAACTGAGGCTTGGGAAACAGATGCTTTGAGAGATCAACACCCATCAATGCCTATGAATGTCGATAGGCAGAACAATGTGACTTTAGGCGGCAACAGAAATAAAAAATCTGATAACTAAAGTTTAAACTAAAGGAGTAAGAACATGGCAAATATGAGTGGAAACTTCGGTCTTCGCGCTATTCAGCAAATGGGTTCTGCGTACAATTCAAGTGGTACAAATGAATACGCAATTGCTAATGGCGAAGGCTCTGCTTTATTTCAAGGCGATCCCGTTACCCTAGTGGCTAACGGTAATATCGATATTGGTTCTACTGCTGGTGCAGAACTTATTGGCGTTTTTAATGGTTGTTTTTATACTGATCCAACTACACAAAAGCCGACTTGGATGAATTATTATCCAGGTAGCATCGCAGCAGATGATATCATTGCATACGTCTTTGATGACCCAAACAAGCAGTTTGAGGTCAAAATTGACGATACAAATGGCGGTCAAGCACAAGTAGGATCTAATGCTAACATTGCAACATATTCAGCGGGAAGTACCATTAATGGTATCTCGAATGTTGCTTTAGATGGTGGTAGTTTTACTACAGATGCAGCCGCTAATTTAAGGGTTGTAAGACTTTCCAAGGATGTTGAAAATAGCGACTACACAGCCGCTAATGCAAGCATTGTTGTTAAGATTAACTTACATGCCTTATCAGATACAACAGGAATATAGGAGGTTAAACTATGGCTATATCAAGAAGTCAACTCGTTAAAGAGTTAGAGCCCGGTTTGAATGCACTATTCGGCCTGGAGTACGCACGTTATGACAACCAAGCAGCACAAATTTTTGAAACAGAATCTTCTGATCGTGCATTCGAAGAAGAAGTAATGTTATCAGGATTTGCTAATGCTAGAGTAAAGCCTGAAGGTAGCTCAATCGTTTACGATTCAGCAAATGAAACCTTCACTGCTCGTTACACACATGAAACAATCGCACTTGCATTTGCAGTAACAGAAGAAGCTGTCGAAGATAATCTTTATGACAGAATCTCAGCTCGTTACACAAAAGCACTTGCTCGTTCCATGGCAAACACCAAACAGGTGAAAGGCGCAAACGTTTTAAACAACGGTTTTGACAACGCTTTCGCTGGTGGTGACGGTGTGGCTTTATTATCAGACGCCCATCCAACAGTTGGTGGAGGACCGCTTAGAAATGAGCTATCAACTCCAGCTGACTTGAATGAAGTATCTTTAGAGCAATCATTGATTGATATCTCAGCTTTCATCGACGAAAGAGGACTATTAATTGCTGCTCAAGGAAGAAAACTTATTATTCCACCAGCATTACAGTTTGTCGCTGACAGATTAATGGAATCAGCTTTAAGAGTTGGTACCGCTGACAATGACATTAATGCTATTAAGAATATGGGTATGATTCCTGAAGGTTATGTAGTGAATAACTACTTAACTGACACAGATGCTTTCTTCATCAAAACAGACGTTCCTAACGGTTTCAAACACTTTGTAAGAAGCCCAATTAGAACTTCTATGGAAGGTGATTTTGACACTGGAAACGTTAGATATAAAGCGAGAGAGAGATATTCTTTTGGATTCTCAGATCCTCGTTGTGTATTTGGCTCACCAGGTGCATAAGCGTAATCATAAATAATCTTTTAAAGGGCGCTTTACTGCGCCCTTTTTTTATTCTATAACTTAAACTACAAGCATTAATTAACACTTAGATACATACGACTGAGCTTGTCAGACGGTATAGAGACTATGTATCGAAAGGTCTATACAACCAAGGAGGTTTACTATGGCAAATACTACATTCTCAGGACCAGTCCGATCGGAAAATGGTTTTGAATCAATAACAACAAATACAACAACAGGTACTGTAACAACTAACGCTACTTACGGAACAAGTATCACAGGTGGTGTTCAATCATTATCCGGTGCTGGTGCAGTTGATTTAACTAACTTAATAACTGAATTAACTACTACTGGAGCTGATGCATTAACTTTAGCTGATGGGACAACTTCAGGCCAAATCAAAATTGTTACTATGATTGTTGATGGTGGAGATGGAACTTTAACTCCAGTTACATTTGCAAATGGAACTACAATTACGTTCGATGCAGTAGCTGAATCAGCTACTTTAGTTTGGAATAGTACTATTGGTTGGGTTGCAACTTCAGTTCAAGGTGCAACAATAGCTTAATAATTAATAACTCTGTGAGAGAGAGTAATGTCTCTCTCACCATGATAGGAGAACAATAAAATGGCAAATACAATAACAGGTCCAGCAATTCAATTTCAAGGTGACCGAAAATTAATTAACACATGCTTTGTCTTAGCTGACGGAGGAAATGCAAGTTCTATTACTTTAGTGGATGTTTCAACACTTACACCTAGTGGAGGAAATAATTGCACTCGAGTAGCATTAAACAAAATATGGTATCAAGGTGCTGGAGCATCAAATTCTTCCGCAACGATGACTTGGGACGCTACCACAGACGTTCCTTTTCTTTCTTTAAACTATGATAATAACTTTGATTTTTCTAGTTTTGGAGCACTTCAAAATACACAGGCCGCGGGTTATTCAGGGGATGTTCTTCTAGAAATTCCAGCTACAAGTGTCGCGGGCCAAGAGTACGTGGTTTGGTGCGAATGGATTAAGTATTACGATTAAATATGGAAATAAAAACTTCCGTTAAATCTGGTAATTTTCGCCCTACAAAAAGTGGGGCGGGGATGACTACTAAAGGAGTTAAAGCTTATAGAAAAGCAAACCCTGGATCTAAATTAAAAACGGCTGTTACAGGTAAAGTTAAACCTGGATCTAAAGCTGCCAAAAGACGTAAATCTTATTGTGCAAGGAGCGCTGGTCAAATGAAACAATTCCCTAAAGCAGCAGCTGACCCAAAGTCTAGGCTTAGACAAGCTAGAAAAAGATGGAAGTGTTAAAAAATGAATTTCAAATACATAGCAGGTATACCAGTTATTATCTCAATTTTAGTAGCAATTTATTCTGGTATTAATTACGCATCCAAACTTACTAATATTATTGATGACAATGAAAAACAGATCATGATGTTAAAAAAAGATGTTAGTGATAATAGTAAAAAATATTCAGAAGCCAGGGAAGAGATGTTTCGTGAACTAACACAATTAAATAATTGGTTAGGTAGAGTTGAAGCAACTGCAAAAACTGTTGAGAAACTTATTTATGAAACAGCATCAAGAGCAGAACTAGAAGCTCTTAATAATTCTTATTACAAACTTAATGATAGTATTCGTCAGATAGAGTACGATATTAAATCTCTTAAAGATGGCGGGTACTAATGCAGGTTGACCTTAATATTAAAACCCTAGTTTTAATAGGTACAATTTTATCAGCGCTGATAGGTAATGTTTTTATTGTAGGTAAAATACATTCAGACTTTGAAGTTATTAAAACTAAAGTTGTAGTATTAGAAAAATCACAAAACGTATTAAGTATTAAACAAGAAGTCTTAGAATTAAGTTATAAAATTAAAGGAATTAAACTTCAAATAGATCCTGAATACAGAACTCTCTGTCAAAAAGATATGAGCAATATTGTCTGCCAATGAAATCATTACTAGTTATTTGGATAATTATATTATCAATATTGATAGTTCCTTTTGCTTTTGCACAAAACGAATACCTTAATGGTGGTCAGCATTGTAATAACCATAGTTTAGAGCCTTATATGGAATATAGATTGAATGAACAACTTTATGATAATTCTAGTGGTAATAATAGTAGAGGTAATAATGGAATGATAGGGATGCGTTATAACTACAGCTTTGGAGGTACTTGTACCTCAGAATACAAAAGTATTATGCTTGAAAATGAAAAACTTAAACAAGAGTTAGAAATGTTAAAAGTATGTTCTAGATATAAAGACCTAGAATTAGGTAAAGAGTTTGAAACAGTAAGAAAAAAATGTCAGGGAGTTAATAAAAAACCTCTCAGTGAATCAACAAATAAATGATAGGATAATGCCATGAAAATAGAACTTAAACATTTAATTTCATTTTTACCTTTGGTCTTAGCTTTTGGTATCCTTTATGGAACTTTTACAACTAAGATAGAGGCACTTGAAACTAAGGTTGAGACTATGGAAGGCATAAGTACTGATGTTGCTATTATTAAAGAAAAAATAATGTGGATGGAAGATTTTATGCTTAAAACCTATCAAGGTGATTATAAATTATAATGGCCATATCAAGGTCTCAAATGTCTCAACAAGTATCCGTAGGAGGAAATAAAATGACAAAACCTGGGTTATATGCAAACATTCATGCAAAACGCAAAAGAATCAAAGCTGGCAGTAATGAGAAAATGAGAAAACCAGGGAGCTCAGGATCTCCAACATCCAATAGCTTTAAAAAAGCAGCTAAGACAGTCAAAAAAAAGAAAACTTAGTGTCAAGAAGAAAACAAGCCGAAAAAATTAAAGCAGACGTTATTCAATGGTCTAAAAAAGTTTTAGAACCTATGAATAAACACATAGGTTTTCCAGCCTGTCCTTTTGCAGCTAAATGGAGAAAAGAAAATAAAGTACGAATTGAAGTTCGTATGGATAAAACGAAATACGAAAAACATCTCACTGATGCAATTAAATCTTGGAACAAAAAACAACATGATATTATTATATATTGTGACCCTTTTTGGTCCCAATATACTCCCGAACAATTTCAAGAAAAAATAGATTTTTATAATAAAACTTATAACAAAAGAGACGTGTATTTTATGGGATTTCATCCTGAAACTCCTGCTAGCCCTGATGAACAAGATTTTTTGTGTGATCCTACAGAAGAACCCGTAGAACATTCAGATTTAGAGTACTCTATGATGCTAGTACAGAAGTTTAAACAACTTTATGAAGCGAGTTGCAAACTGCATAAGATAGGTTATTATGAGAAGTGGCCTGTTGAGTATTACAATGAAGTTGTAAAAACTAGACAAGACACTTACGAAAAACTATTTAAAAAGGAGTAATATTATGATGAAAAAGAAACAAGTAATTAAAAAAAGAGGTGGCGGCATGGCTAAAAAGAAACAAGTCATGAAAAAGCGTGGTGGCGGTATGATGAAAAGCATGAGCAAAGGTGGATCTGCTAAGTCCAAAAAAAGTTAATTATTTATGGCTACTTCAGGAACAACCACTTTTAATCTAGACATAGATGATGTCATAGAAGACGCTTACGAAAGATGTGGTGTTGAAACTAGATCAGGATATGATCTTAAATCAGCTAGACGTAGTCTTAACATTTTATTTCAAGAGTGGATGAACAGAGGAGTTCATTTATGGAAAGTTGAAAATGTAACTGCAAATTTAACTGCTGGAACTACTACTTACACTGCTCCAAGTGATGCTAGTGATCTTTTAGAAATGACTTTTAGAAGAGTTTCAGGAGGAAATACTACTGATACTACAATGTCAAAAATATCTAGATCAGAGTATCAATCTTTACCTAATAAATTTTCTCAAGGACAACCTACTCAATATTATGTTGAAAGAAATTTATCTAATGTAGAAATTAGTTTATATCAAACACCTGACACTACTGACACTCAAATAAATTATAATTATATAGGAAGAATACAGGATGTTGGAGCTTATACAGACCAGCCCGATGCACCTTTCAGATTTTTACCCTGCATGGTATCAGGACTGGCTTTTTATTTATCTCAAAAAAAGAATCCTCAAATGACTCAATCTTTAAAACTTTATTATGAAGACGAGTTACAGAGAGCTTTAATAGAGGATAGTCAAAGAGCATCCGTTCACATCGTTCCTAGAAGCTATTATATAGGTTCCTAGTATGTCTACCTTTGCAACAGGTAAATTCGCTTTAGCTCTTTGCGATAGATGCGGACAACAATATGATTTTCATCAGTTAAGAGAAGAATGGAACCGACTAATGACGTGTCCTGAATGCTTTGAAGTAAAACATCCTCAATTAAATCCCCCCTATCATGCTGGAGATGCTCAGGCTCTACCTTGGGCTAGGCCTGCGAGACAAGAGCCAATGACTGTTTTTGTAGGGGCTCCAGGAGACTCTGCATTTGAATCAAATGGAATGCAACCATCTAAACAAATCAGGCAGTTGCTTGTCAGTTCATTTGTTGGTAATGTGACAGTGGTGATATCATGAATTATTCTGAACTTTTAACAAATGTAAGAAACTACACTGAAGTATCTAGTGATGTGCTAAGCAATGCTGTTATTAATGTTTTTATTACTAACACTGAAAATAGGATCGCTAGACAACTAGATAGTGATGATCAAAGAAGATATGCTACTACAGCCACTGTGTCCAATAATTCTTTTTTAGATGTCTCAGGACCTGAAGGAGGTTTTCGATTTGCTAGGGCATTACAACTTGTTAAATCAGATGATACAAGAATTTGGCTACAACAGAGAGATGCTACTTTTATGGACGAATACGCTGTAGAAAGATCTACTACAGATGCAAATTTTACTGGTCAACCTAAATACTGGGGAAATTGGAACAATAATACCTTAATAGTGGCTCCTACTCCTGATCAAGTTTATACCATAGAAATGTGGTACGATGAGACTCCTGAACACATAGATACTACTAGTGGCACTGCTACTACTTTTATATCAAATAATGCTCCTGAAGTATTATTGTATGCAGTTTTAGGAGAAACTTTTTCTTACTTGAAAAACCCTCAAGATATGCAATTATACGAAGCTAAGTATCAAGGTGCCCTGCAAGATTTTGCACAGGAACAGATGGGACGTAAACGTAGGGATGAGTATCAAAATGGTGTGTTACGAATTCCAATGAAATCTATGACACCATAAAAAAAGGAGTAATAAAATGACAATTGATCAAGCAGTATGTGCTTCATTTAAACAGGAGCTGTTAGCAGGTGACCATAATATCGATGGCGATACAATTAATCTAGCTTTATTTACAAGTTCAGCAACATTAAATGGAAACACAACAGCCTACACCACAACAAACGAAGTAGGTAATTCAGGAACATACGCAGCAGGTGGAGCAACTCTAGCGAGTGCAACTATCGGCTTAACAGCAACTAGTGCGACAGCTTCAACAGCATTTGTTGATTTTGCAAACGTAAGTTTTACATCAGCAACAATTTCAGCTCAAGCAGCTGTGATCTATAACAGATCTTCAGCAAATACTAACGCAGCTATTTGTGTTCTTGATTTTGGCGCAGTAAAAACATCGACAAACGGTACATTCACAATCGCATTCCCAACAAATGATGCATCAAGTTCTATATTAAGAATATCCTAGTCTAGGAGGTCTCCATGGCAGATTTACAAGGTTGGGGTAGAGGCACCTGGAGTTCAGGTTCTTGGGGAGAATTTATCCCTGTCGAAGTTACAGGTAATCAAGTCAATACCTCTTTAGCAGACGTATCTGTTTCCGTAGGAACAGGAGTTATTGTTTCTGCAACAGGACTTCCAATTAATTCAACTTTAGCAGGCGTATCTGTTTCCGTAGGAATAGAAGTTAATCCAAATCCTGTTGTAATCAATACAAGTCTAGGGTCAGTAGACATAGAGATTAGTTCAGTTATTGAACCAGCCGCTGTTACATTAACTACTACTTTAGATAATGTTACTGTTATTGAAGGAACAGGAATTATTGTCTCTGCAACAGGACTTCCAATTAATTCAACTTTAGATAATGTCACTGTTTCCGTAGGAACAGGAGTTATTGTTAATCCAAATCCTGTTGTAATCAATACAAGTCTAGGGTCAGTAGACATAGAGATTAGTTCAGTTATTGAACCAGCCGCTGTTACATTAACTACTACTTTAGATAATGTCACTGTTTCCGTAGGAACAGGAGTTATTGTCTCTGCAACAGGGATAGGTATGACCTTTAGTGAGGCTTCTATATCTCCTACTGGTGATGCTTTAGTTTTCCCAACTTCATTAACTATGACCTTATCCTTAGCTAATATATATTCAACTCCATGGGCTAATGTAGTCACAAATGCAAATAATACTTGGACAGGGGTAGACGCAGCTTAGTTTGTCTAAAATTTTAGTAGGACTGTATATATGTAGACATGACGCAAACATGTGTACATTTGATGGAAAAAATTTCAAATATCTACAATTAGAAAGATATTTTAATATTAAGCATTATTCTAATCCTAATCTTTTTGAATGGCAAAAAATTTTAAAGGATGTCTTTCATTATGATACATCTGATGTAAAAGCCATAGGCATATCGTTAAATAATAATTATAATGGAAACTATTATCAAAATCAAAACGATGTTGTCGAACAAAAAAATATTTTTAATTTAGACGTACCTACCTTCAATGTTGATCATCATTACGCACATGCCTTATCTTCTTTAAGCAATACTAAAAATCATTTTGTATCTGACTGTCAAGGTAACTATAGAAGATGGATGTCTGTATTAGATGATAAAAAAATTATTGACACAAAACATGATCCAATGAACGGTAAATCATTTGGTCTTGCCTTAGATGAGATGGGATTTTTTATGGGAGTTGGGCCTGCTTATCATTTTGATAATGCAGGAAAAATAATGGCTTTTAATGGATATGGTGAAATTAATAATACTTATTTAGATTTTATGAATAAGTATGGATTAGAGCATTCTCAAATAACACTTGAATACAATAACTTAGAGAATGTTTTAAATAAATTTTTGACTCCAAAAGATACATGGGATTTTGTCAAAACTTTTCATCATAGGTACTCTATATTATTTGAAGAATATTTAAAAAAATTTTTTAAAGAAAAAGATTCTTTTACTTACTCAGGAGGAGTAATGCAGAACATTGTTATTAATACTAAATTAAGAGAAAAGTTTTCAAATATTGAAATTAATCCTATAGGATATGATGGAGGATTATCAATAGGAGCTCTCGAAGCAGTAAGACAAATATATGATTATCCTAAAATTAAAATATCCAATTATCCTTTTATTCAAGAAGATGAGTGTCCTGAAGAACCTACACAAGACACAATAAATAAAACTGCTGAGTTGTTGGCTCAAGGTAAAGTTATAATGTGGTATCAAGGTAAAGGAGAAGCTGGTCCAAGAGCTTTAGGTAATAGATCAATATTAGTAAATCCAAATGTTAAATATGCCAAAGAAATGGTTAATGAAAAAGTAAAAAAGAGAGAGTGGTATAGACCATACGGAGCTAGTGTAAAATTAGATAAATATAAAGATTATTTTAAATTAGATTGGGAGAGTCCATACATGCTATATCAGGCTCAATGTCTTGATCCTTTTAATTTGCAATCAATTACTCATGCAGATGGCACTTGTAGAATACAGACGGTCTCATCTACTAATAAAATATTTTATAGTTTATTGGACAGTTTTGACAAAATTACAGGTTTTCCAATACTATTAAACACTTCTATGAATTTGCCTGGATATCCAATAACAGGGAGTTTTAATACTACAAAAAAAATGTTTGACAATTCGCAAGCTGATATATTAATCATAGGTAATGAAATACTTAAAAAGTAGTTGAGTATGTCAATAAAAAAGAGTAAATTTTAACGAGGTTATAAAAAATGGCATCAACATATTCAGATAGACTTAAATTAGAGATTATGTCCACAGGCGCAAACGCCAGTACATGGGGCACTAATACAAATAATAATTTAGATGTAATTGACGCTTTTATGTCAGGCTATCTTTCAAAGTCAGTTGCGGGTTCTTCTAACATTACTCTTACAACTGCTAATGCCTCAGATACAGCAGAATCATCTAATAGAACAATACGATTAACAGGTGCTTTAACAGGAAACATTGTTGTATTTATTCCCGCAGTAGAAAGTAAATATTCTTTTTTTAACAACACAACAGGTTCATGGACTTTAACAATTGCAGCAACAGGACACACAGCAAATGGTATTGTCATTGCTCAGAGTGCAAAAACCACAGTATTTTGTGATGGCGCATCAAATTACAATGTAGAAATTCTTTCTTCTACAGATGCAGGAGCCTTAGCCTCAGGAACTTTAGCTGACGCAAGATTTCCTGCAACATTACCTGCAGTCAGTGGAGCAAATTTAACAAATTTAGACGCATCAAATTTAGCCTCAGGAACTTTAGCTGACGCAAGATTTCCTGCAACATTACCTGCAGTCAGTGGAGCAAATTTAACAAATTTAGACGCATCAAATTTAGCCTCAGGAACATTAAGTAATGATCGTCTTGATACTGTACCTACAACTAAAGGTGGAACAGGACTAACAAGTCTTGGTTCTGCGGGACAAATTATTCAAGTAAACGCACCAGGTGCAGCACTTGAGTATGCTGATGCAGGAGGCGGAGCAATTGGTAATGTTACAACAGCTACACAATTGACAAGTTCAGGTACTATTACAACTAGAGCAGATACTTTATTTGCTATCGGAATTGCAGTTGGTGGAGGCGGGTCAGGTGGCTGTGGTGGACACGGATTTGGTCAAGGCCAAGGACAACCAGGTGCAACAACTACAGGTTTAGGTTTGACAGGTGCAGGTGGAACACAAGGTGCAGCAGGGTATCCAAATCCAGGATCTAATGGCGGAGCCGGAGGAGCGGGGGGCGGAATGCTCGGTGGTGCAGCAGGCGGAACTGGCACTCCAGGAAAATTAGGTTCAGGAGGAGCAGGTGGTACAAATCCTTTTGGCTTAGGAAGTGGCGGACAGGGGTCTCCAGGAAGTGGTGAACATGGCGCAGGCGGAGGAGCAGGCGGAGCCTTTAGCGATATCACAGGACCTTTCACAAGAGGTGGTACACTTTCAGTGACAGTAGGAGCAGGCGGTATTGGTAGACCAGGTGGTAGAGGTACAGGTCAGTCTGGTGCAGCAGGAATGTTTAGATATTCGGAGTATTATACATAATGGCTAAGTGGTATAAGATCAATGATATTAAGGTAGTAGAAGTTTCTGATACCTCAGTAATAGGTTGGTATGAAACATCGAACGACAATGTCGTACAGGGTTGGTGGTTTCAAAATGGTGATGTCGCTGATTCATATACTTACGGTATTGATGCTTTAAGAGAAGCTAGAGATTTAGCATTAACATCTTCTGATTGGACACAATTACCTAACTCACCTTTAACAGATTCAAAGAAAGCAGAATGGGCTACATATAGGCAGGAACTAAGAGATTTTCCTGCAAGTCACACAACATTTACTGTAACCTTGGATGGCACAGACACAGTGTGGCCTGTTCAACCTTCCTAGTGTTTTTAAAAAATAATTATTGGTTTTATGATAAAGCACTTAATCCAAAAGTGTGTCAGCAAATAATTAATTATGGTAATTCTTTAAAAGAAAACGCAGGTGTTACATCTGATACAAGTGAAGGCACTGAGGAAGATAAAAACAAATTAGCTCAAATCAGAGAATCTAGAATAGCTTGGATTCCACAACTAAGATGGCTTAATATTTGGTTTTGGGATTTTGCTATGAACGCAAATAAATCTGCGAATTGGGATTTTGATGTTAATATGTCTGAACAATATCAATTTACAAAATATAGAAAAGGTCATTTTTATGGTTGGCATCAAGATTGTGGACCTGATAATGTTGGAGATGGTTTACAAAGAAAACTATCTTTAGTTTGCACATTAACTAATCCTTCTGAGTATGAAGGAGGACAACTAGAAATATGTGATCCACAAATGTCTCCTATCAGAAAGTTAGAAGATAAAATACATAGTGAAGAACAATGGTTCAATCAAGGAACAGTAATTATTTTTCCTAGTCATATGTGGCATCAAGTAAAAAAAGTTACTCAAGGTACTAGATATTCTTTAGTGACATGGTTTAGAGGAAAGGAATTTGAATGACAACATTTGAACAAGAAAATTACGTTATAATAAAAAAAGCTATTAGCGAAGAGATAGCTAGTTTTGTGAATGAATATTTTAATATGAAAATGAAGGTTACAGCAAAACTTTTTGAAGCAAATATGATTTCTCCTTTTGAAGAAAACTATGGAGTATTTGATGACCATCAAGTTCCTGGTGCTTTTTCTTCTTATTCAGATATAGCTATGGAAGTTTTACTTAATGCCTTACATCCTTTAATGGAAAAAGAAACAGGTATTAAATTAATATCTAATAATTCTTATGCACGTGTATATTTAAAAGGTCAAAAATTACCAAGACATAAAGACAGATTTGCATGTGAAATATCTACTACCCTTAATTTGGGAGGAGATCCATGGCCTATTTTTTTGGAGCCTGATGATAAAAAAGGTATAGAAGAAAATGGAAAATACATATCTGAAAATAGTAAGGGTCTTAAAGTAGATTTAGGTCCTGGTGACATGTTAATATATAAAGGAAATTTACTCGAACATTGGAGAGAACCTTTAGAGGGAGACAGATGTACACAAGTATTTCTTCATTATAACAGAGCTGATCATAAAGAGCCGCCATTTGATGGAAGAGAATTTTTAGGTTTACCAAGTTGTTTCGTATTAGGCAAAAAATAAAGTTTTACAGTAAACACTTTTCTTTATTAGAAAAACAATATATGGAGTAAAAAAGAATATGATTAAACCTGAAGAAATAAAAGATAAGAATTTTAAGTTATTTTTAGGAATGCCTATGTATGGAGGAATGTTATCTGAAACTACATTACATGGTTTATTGGATTTACAACAATGGTCGTTGTCAAAACAAAAAAATGTTGAAATGAGAATACAGACCATGGGTAATGAAAGTTTAATAACTAGAGCAAGAAACACGATTGTGTCAATGATGATGGATGCTCAAGATTATGTTGCGACTCATTTACTTTTTATAGATGCAGACATTGGTTTTAGTTGGCAAAACGTTGAAAGATTAATTTGCGCTGATAAAGACATTGCCTGTGGAGTATATCCTAGAAAACATTTACATTTAGAAAAAGCTAATAAATATATTCAAGAAAATCCTGATATATCTCCTGATGAATTAGAGGCTAGAATATTAGGATATAATATTAACTTTGATAACCCTAAAGAATTAAAAGGAGAAAATGGATTTTTCAAAGTACAAGAAGCCGCTACAGGAATGATGTTAATTAAAAGAGAGGTTTTAAGAAAAATGATGAAAGCTTACCCTGAAAGAAAATATGAATCTGATCAAATTGTCAATGGTGGCTACTATAAATCAGATAATTGTTACGATTTGTTTGCAGTTGGTCCTTATGAAACTTTGGATCAAAAAAGATATTTATCAGAGGATTATTACTTTTCAAGATTGTGGCAACAACTTGGTGGAGAAATTTGGGCAGATTTAGCAAGTCCATTAACTCATTTTGGAAACAGAGCATTCAAGGGACATGTAGGTACTTTAGTAACAAAAGTAGATGATTCAAATAATAGATAATTTTTTTAGTATATATAGTAGAGACTACTATTTATTTGCGAAACAGCTTACGTTTCATGAGTCATTAAATTATAAAAATCTTATGGGATTTGATGACAAGCATGTAGATTTTCCAGGACGCAGAACTTTACAACTTAGCACAGAGTCACCTTTCTTTTATTTAAATATTGTAAATAATGTTTATGATAGGTTTGGTATAAAATTAGACGATACAGCAGGAGTATATTGTCATGTTAGATTTGAAAATGATAGAGATGATTGGATACACACCGATAAAGGAAAAACAATATTGGTATTTTTATCTGAAACAAATTTAGACTCTGGAACATGTTTTTTTGATAATAATGATAATCTTACTGATAACATTAGTTTTATACATAATAGAGCTGTAATGTTTGATGGTAATATAAAACACATGTCAAAAAAAAATTATGGTTCAACAATAGAAGATGGCAGGATGACTATTAACATATTTATTGAAAATGCTTAAATCTGTAAAAGAAGGGTCTATATTATTAAAGCCTCAATTTCTACCTTTAGAGGTTTATAATTCCACTCTTGATATATTTAACAACAATAAATTTTACGCAACATATCAGCCTTCGGAAATATTCTATGGTAATAGATTACAGGCTTATCCTTGTCATCAGTATATATTAAGAGAAGATGAAAATAAAATATTTACAGATCTTATGTGTCAATTATTAGAGACTCCTATAGAACTTTTTACCATTGCAAGAAAAATTATAACCACAGAGATACAACAGTCAAAGTGCAATACAAAATATGGCTACATACATCAGGACTCTCATTGTGATCTAGCGGCTGTATTACCTTTTGATCAAACAGTAGACGGAGGAACAGCTTTCTTTGAGAATATTTGGGATAAGTATCCCGATATAACAGTAGGTGCATATCCTAACAGGCTTATTGTATACAACTCACAAAGACCTCACTCGCCTTCACATGATTTTACATTTGCAGAAAGAAAGGTTTTAGCCTTTATGATAAAGTTGAAATGAAACTAGAAGTAATACAGTTTTCAATTCATAGTTTATATTCTGTCTATATTGTAAGAGATTATTTATCTCAAGAAGAGTTGCACAAGCTTGATAAGGCTCTCAGAGATAAAACAGAAATAGATGAGATGAATAAATCTACTAATGTAAAAGGTAATATGACTTCTTATTCTGCTCTACAAGATGTACAAGAATGCACAGATTTGATTGGTAAGGCAATCTTTACCATTGATTCAATAGTTAAACTAAGGAGCTCTCATGGAAGAGATAATTTTCTATATCGTGTTACTGATGCTTGGGGAATGAGACACAACACTAATGACTATTCTATAAATCATGCTCATTATCCTTCTCATTGGTCTGCTGCTTTTTATACTACTGTGCCTGATCCTAAGCCATTTATGAAGCTTATTGAGTTTAATAATAAAATAGAATTGGATAGTAATATGTTAATTATATTTCCTGCTATGGTTAATCACGAGGTATCTATTAATGAATCTGATAAAGAAAGAATATCAATGGCTTTTAATATTGATGTGGAAAAACAGTAAAACTGTAGTATATTATAGAAATGTCCTTAGTAAATTTTAGACCAGATCCAGGTATTAATAAAGAAATCACCGATTACACAGGTGCAAATAAGTGGACTGACGGTGATATGGTTAGATTTTTCCAAGGATTACCACAAAAAATAAAAGGTTGGGAAAAATTTATATCTACAACCCTTGTAGGAGTGGCAAGAGATCAGCACGCTTGGGTGGCATTAGATGGCACAAGATATAACGCCATAGGCACAGACAGAAAATTATACGTAATAGAAGAGGGTACTGCATTTGACATTACTCCTTTAAGAAGAACACAAGCTCGTACAAATCCTTTTACCACTAATGCCACTACTTCAGTTGTTGTTACTGATACAGCACATGATGCTCATCAAGGTGATTTTGTTACTTTTGATAGTTTTAGTGCAATAGATGATTTAGATATGAACAAAGAGTTTGAAGTAACTTCTATTGTAAACACTTCCGCATATGTCGTAACTCATACAAGTACCGCTTCAGGATCTACCGCTTCGGGCGGAGGCACGGGCAATATGAAGTATCAAATAAACATTGGTCCTTCTCTGTCAACTTCAGCTTACGGTTGGGGTACAGATACCTGGGGAGCAGGTACATGGGGCACACCTTCAACCTCATCAAACGTAACATTAGAAGCTAGACAATGGTCATTAGATAATTTTGGTGAAGATTTAATAGCAACTGTTTTAAATGGTGGTGCTTTTAAATGGGACACATCAGTAGGTGTATCAACAAGAGCATCTCAAATTACTAACACTCCCACAGCTTCAAGGCTAAGTTTGATATCTACTCCTGATAGACATTTAATATTTATGGGTACTCAATCGACAATAGGTTCAGAGCCACAAGATGATTTATTAATAAGATTCTCTAGTCAAGAAGATATAGAAACTTATCAACCAACGGCTGAGAATACAGCTGGATCACTAAGAGTTGCTGACGGATCGCGAATCGTGGGAGCAACAAGATCAAGAGGTCAGATACTTGTATGGACCGATACTTCTTTGCACTCTCTACAATTTATAGGTCCACCATTTACTTTTGGTCTAAGACAATTAGGTCAATCCTGTGGTATTATAGGACAACACGCTGCTATAGATATTAATGGTAATTCTTATTGGATGTCTCAAAGTTCTTTTTATGCTTTCGATGGTACTGTTAAAAAACTACCTTGCACTGTAGAACAGTTTGTTTTTAATAATATAAATCAAACAGGAGCAGAAAATGCTTTTGCAGGACATAACGGTGAATTCAATGAAATATTATGGTTTTACCCTAGAACAGGATCAGATCAAATAAACGCTATTGTAGCTTATAATTATTTAGAGGGAACTTGGTGGACAGGAACATTAGCTCGATCAACGTGGATTGATAGAGAAGTTTATGATATCCCTATAGCTACTGAATTTTTTCCTTCAGCAATAGCTAACAACGAAGTTATTCTCGGACTAACAGCAGGATCTAGTCAAGCATTTATACATGAGACAGGAAATGATGCTGATGGAGCAGCAATTACAGCTTATGTAAAGTCAGGTGTAGTAGAATTAGGGACAGGGGATGAGTTTTCATTTGTATCAAAATTAATTCCTGATATACAAAATCAAGAAGGAGTTTTGAACGCAAAGTTAGAGTTTAAAAATTATCCAAATAATAGTATAAGTGTCACAAAAACTGCTAGCTTTACTGATAGCACAGAGTTTGTTAGTTTAAGAGGCAGAGGAAGAGAGTTTACTGTTAATCTTGTGTCTAACACTACAGGCACATCTTGGAGGGCGGGTACTCAAAGATTTGATATACAACCTGATGGCAGAAGATAATGGCTAAATTAGTTTTACAAAGATTTCCTGATCCAAGACCTGAGTATGATGCTCAACAGTCTTCTGAACTTATTAGACAATTAGAGGAAATGATACAACAATTAAACACACAGTACACTCAGGATACTCAAGAAGAGAGTACAAGAAGAACTTGGTTCTTAGGATAAGATATGGCAGACGTATTTAGAAGATTTACACAAACAGCACCTAACACAGCGGTCAATACACTTTTTACAGTTCCTACTCCTGATCTTGCAGCGACTCCTCCTGTTCCTGTTTCAACTTTTATTGTGAAAACTATTATTCTACATAACTCCGCTGGTTCAGGAACCGTTAATGTAAAATTAACACATAATGATGGCGCGGTAGATGTAGAGATAAATAATATAGATGTAGCTCACGGAACTACTCAACAACTTAATGGCCCTTATGTTTATGCTGCTGGAGACGCTTTAAAACTTCAAGCCGATGCAACAACTCTTAGTTCAGATGTTTCTATATTGGAGATTAAGCAACAACTATAATGAGATTAATACAAGATGGGATGTTGAATAAAGAAGCCTGTGACGCATTAATTAATCTCTATCAAAACAACAGGCCACTAACTAAATTGTGGCACAGCACAAATACACTAAATTTAGCGCAAGTAGAAAATCAATACGATCAATTAGCAAAAAAAATAATATTTGGTATGACAACTTTTTTAAGCACAAAAGGAGCTGTAGTTTATCCTGAACTTTGTCAGGTAGTTCACAGATCTGAAGGTACTTCACACGGTTTACACGTAGATGATGCAAGAACTTCAACTGTAATGACCTCTATAACATACCTTAATGAGGACTATAAAGGTGGAGAAACATTTTTTGAAGACGATTTTGCAGTTCCACCTAAGTTAGGTAGATCCTTGTTCTTTGATGGAAGAGCTTTTAGGCACGGTGTAAATGAAATCAAAGGCAACAGATTCACATTAGCCATATGGTACGCATCAAACGTGAACGATTTTTATGGAATTAGTTAAACCTCCGCTCCCTAAAGAAATAGAAAGAAGAATTGCGGAGAAACAGATTCTTAGTTATGAGTTTGTTACCTATCTACAAGATCTTATGAAGAGCATTATTAAGAATGAGGATATTGTTATATATCAATTTTCCAAACTTGCAAAATACAGAGTTTTAAAAATAAAAGAAACAGACATATTAGAAAAAGTAGCAGATAGATATAGATGGCCTAGAGAGTATGAGAAAAAACAACCTTCAATTGAAGTCGTAACATTGGGTGGCAAAGTAGTAGAAAGTGATTTTAAAGAAGACAACTTTGCTGATGCTTTTGAAAATATTTGCAGGTATCTCGCAGGAGAAGAACTGATATTGCATCGATGTCAAACTTTAACAAAAAATTTAACATATACTTGTAGTCTTTTTTCATCAATACTAGGTAGAAATTTAAATTTTAGCGGACATATGAGATTGGGCAGTAAACCAATAAAATCAATAAGTTTTTCTTATGATTACCATATTATAATAAAAAATGCTTATGGGCTTTTAAAATGTAGTTTAAATGGTAAGATAAAAATACTCAAAAAAGAAGGAGCTATTTTTGTTCGCAAAGGTACAAAAATTAAAATACAAGAAATTAAAGAACCAACGTTTTACATAATTTATCATTTATGAATATTTTTAGAGCACAAATAAAAAAAGACATTATAGATCTTTCTTTGAGCACAATACAAGATATGAAAAAGTCTATGAACGAAGTAAGTTGGAACTGCGATATACGAACATCATTCAACCTTACCGACAACATATTAAATATTAAAGAATTATGGCCATTAAAATTTTCTATTCTTGAAAGCATACATGCGTACATGTTGAACAATAATAAGTTTTTTGAAGGATATATAAAAAAGTCTTGGGTCAATATATATGAAAAAGGTTTTTATCAAGAGTTTCATAATCATAAAGATGAAATTGTAAAATATATTTGTGGTGTGGTTTATTTTACACCTATGTCAAGTTCAATAGAGTTTGGCATTGAAGAGAGGATTGAGCACAAACCTGAAGTTGGTGACATTTTAATTTTTAATGACGATCAATTACATAGAGTTTTACCTCACAAAGATAGTGATTTAAGAATAAGTTTAGCTTTTAATTATCAAAAAATAGACACATGGAAAGGACTTAAATGAAGATTTGTATACTAGGGGGAGGTACAGCAGGTTTTATGACTGCAGCGACATTAGTTAAATTATTTCCACAACATGAGATAAAACTTATAGAGTCTCCTCAAGAAAAAACTGTTGGTGTCGGTGAGAGTACAATATTAGGTTTTAGGTCATGGCTTAAACTTTTAGATATCAAAGATGAAGACTTTATGAGAGATTGTAATGCTATTTACAAACTAAGCATAAAGTTCACTGATTTTTATAAAAAAGGTGAGAGCTTTCATTATCCATTCGGAGAAATTAAATATCCTTTAGATGATTGGTGGTTATGTAAAACAGCAGACTCTGATTTACCTATTGATACCTATGCTTCTTATAATTATGAGGCCATGACTCAAATAGAGTCAGGACTAATGCACGAGCACGCTGATTTTAAAAAAGAAACTGCTTATCATTTCGATGCAAAGCTTTTTGCCGATTGGCTTAAAAAAAAATATTGCATACCTAAAGGGTTAAAATATATCTCGGAGCATATCAAAGATATTGAACAAGATGATAATGGAATAAAATCACTGAATGGAAAACATGAAGCCGATCTTTACATAGACTGTACAGGTTTTAAATCTATATTACTTGGAGAAACTCTTAAAGAACCTTTTGAATCTTATGAAGATTTATTGCCAAATAATTCAGCTTGGGCAACTAAAATACCTTACAAAGATAAAGATAAAGAATTAGTGCCGTACACAAATTGCACTGCTCATAATAATGGATGGATATGGAATATACCTTTGTGGAATAGAATTGGTACAGGTTATGTTTATTCAGATAAATTTACTAGTGATGAAGATGCATTGTCAGATTTTAAAAATTATCTAGGAAAAAAAGATTTGGAGTTTAATAAAATAAAAATGAGAGTGGGAATACATAGAAGACTGTTTGTAAAAAATGTATGCGCTGTTGGTTTATCTGCTGGTTTTATCGAACCTTTAGAAAGTAACGGTTTATACACTGTTCATCAGTTTTTAATTACTTTAGTTAGACAGATGCAAAGAGAAAAGATAAGTCAATGGGATAAAGACAACTATACATTTGGTTGTAAAAAAATATTTAAACCATTTGCAGACTTTGTAGCTCTTCATTACGCTTTATCACATAGAACTGACACACCTTATTGGAAAGCAAATTTTAATAAAACTTGGGATGAAAAATTGTATACATTACAGCCTACGTCAGTTTACACCTTATTAAATCACGCATTTTTAAGAGATGAAAATTTTTCTTTTGACACACAAGGAGGAGCACATTGTATAGCGACAGGTATGAATTGGAAACCTAATGATGAAAATATGATAAAATTACAGGACATTACAATGAAAGATATAAAAGAAAGGGCTGAAGAAATAATGAAACAATTAAAGGAAAGAAAGGAAAAATGGAAAAAAGAATGTAATGAAGAAGGTGTTTCATTTCATGATTTTCATAAACATAATGTTTATTACTAACGAAAATTTTTTATCAAAAGACAGTATTAATTTTATTGAAAAAACTGTGTTGAGTAGTTCTTTTCCTTACTTTTATAATGCACATACAATACATGATCCACCAGACAACAACGCTTATATGGGTCATGATGTACTTAGAAGACCAGAAGAAAGAGCACCAGGGGAAAGCTTTAATTCTACTTATGGCTCACAGTTTCTTAAAATGTTAAAAGATTTTTCGGATACAACAGACATAAAAATAAACGATGTATTTAGAATATCAGTTAATATTACTTTTGCGGGTCTGACCGATAATTGTCCCATTCACACTGATCATTCATATCCACATCATCAACTTCTAATATATTTAAATGACTGTGATTTAAACTCTAACACAATTGTTTTGTCAGAAGATAGAGCTGAGATAGTGCATTCAATAAAACCAAAAAAATATAAAGGAGTTTGCTTTAGTTCTGCCCCTCACTATATGGTCTTTCCAAAAAAAGGGTCTAGAATAGTAGCAGTTTTTACATTTGCATGAATAAATTTGTAGACAATGTTTGGTATCAAGATAATTTCTATGATCGTGATCAATTAATAGAAATAAATAAACAAATTAAAGAAGGTAATTGGCAGTATAAAGGAAGCTCTGGCACGGTTGGTGAAGACAATAAATTTTGGTATCAACCTCTAACCGAAAAACAAACAGATTTTTTTAAAGTAATTACTAATAATAAAATAATAAGGTCTTATGCAAATGGTCAAACTATGACACAACACAGTGGTTTTCATGCGGATGATGGTGATATGACTTATCTTATATATACAGATGAGTGGGACTTGGATGATGGCGGAGGCACTGAGTTTCTTCTTGATAATAATACCACTTGTAGTATTTATCCTAAATTTAATAGAGTCGTAAAGTTCAAAGCTAACATATCACACAGAGCTTTACCTAATATTAAACAAAACTCATTTAGAATGTCAGTAGCATTAAAAACTCATGAGTGAAGTTATTAGTATATTTCCTACAGCTATTAGCGTACATGATATTGATGTTAATTTTTCTGATGAAGATAAAAAATTTATAAATTTATGTTTAAATGATCAATACGAAAACACAGGCAACACTACTTCATATGATACTTATGTCTTAGAAAAGCTACCAATCTTAAAAGAAAAATTAACGAATAAAATTAATTTTCATTTTTATGAAACTTTAAAACATGTCAAAGAAAGTGAAATATATATTACACAATCTTGGTTAAATCTTACAAAGAAGGATCAATTTCATCATACACATAAACATCCAAACTCTATACTAGCAGGTGTTTTTTATCTACAAACTGTTGAAGATGATTGCATATCTTTTGACAATTCTTTAAGAGTGGATCAGGTAAGACCATCAATAGAGTCATTTAATTCTTATAACTCTAGTTTGTATAATTTACCTGTACGTAAAAATATGCTAGTAATATTTCCCTCAAGTTTAATGCATAATGTTCCCACAGTAAAAACTGATCAAGTTAGGATAAGTTTAGCATTTAATACCTTTGTGAAAGGAGTACTAGGTAAAGATGATCAACTTTCAAGAGTCAATTTGTAAACAGGCAGCTGAATTAAAACCTTTTGCCTATAAAAATAAGATTAACGATATTTTTTCATGGCAAGAATTGGCAGCCTTATTAAATACACCTTTAAACACAGATAGGTTTCATGCTACAGGTGTTGAGTGTAGACCAGTAAATATTGCTAATGAATGGCAGTCAGTTCCTAACGTTATTGCTCCAAAAGACATATATAATTATGCAAGAAATAATGTTTGTTTTATTCAAGACTGTAGTAGAATCAATAAAAGAATAAATAAAATTTCTCATGATTTAGAGTGGGCTACGGGTTATTCATGTGATGCACATATCTTTTTTTCTGTTTTAGACAATGAGAAGGACACTGATGGCTTTGGTATGCATAAGGACGTATGTCACAACTTAATCATACAAGTTGAGGGTAAAACTAATTTTACCGTGAAAGATGAGTTTGAAATAGTATTGGAACCAGGAGATTGTGTTTTTGTTCCACTTGGAGTGTATCATCAAGCTAAATCTATAGAAAAAAGACTCTCAGTCAGTTTTCCAATGAATCCTGCTCACAAGACAAAACAAGACAGATTTTGGATTGATTTCTAGTGTTTTCCTCTATAAAACATAAGTATGGCAAAGATTGTAGATGAATCTAAGGTTTTGCGTTATGACGTACTTCCTAATGGCGTGGAAATTCCTGTTTATAGTGCAAAAGTAGAGACTACTGTCACTAATATTAAAACGGGTCAAGAGTATAATACACACGAGGAATGTCAGGCAGATATTGATAATCCAAGTACAGAAACAACAGAAGCAGATATTAGAAGAGATGTTCATGTAACAGCTCCTAATGTATTCGCTGGGGCTTATGTGCCTCCCGAGGAATAAAAAATGCAACAACAAAAAGAGTATCCACAAATTTACGAATTAGGTCTCGGGTCACTGATTGGAGATTTTTTTGAAAACGTCAGAGATGTGGTGGGAGATGTTGCAAAAAAAGTTGCTCCCATAGCTCCTTACCTTTTACCTTTTATCCCTGGTATTGGACCAATGGCTCAACTCGGTATTGGCGCTGGAATTAATTTAGCTGCAGGTCAAAAACCAGTTGATGTTGCAAAAAATTTAGCAATACAAACTGCTCTTACAGGAATTACTGGAGGATTTAATAAACAAGGTCCTAAGGTAACCACTGCTCAAGGCGGTGGAGAAAATACGCCTTTTCTTAGTCAAGATTTAGGTGCAGAAGGTATTGGAGGAGTTGTACCTGAAAAAAGTTTTTTTGGTAATTTTAAAGATTCAACAGCTGACTTTTTTACTGATGGTATGGGTGCAAGATTAAATCCAGGTAGTGATGCATCAAAATTTAACCCTAAATATCAAGCTTTCAAAGAGGCAGGAGCAACAGATCTTGATCTATTGAAGATGGGAATAAATAAGGAAAGAAGTTTCTTAGGAAAATATGGTCCTTTAATGACCGCGGCTGGTGTTGCTAGCTTACCTTTTTTAACTAAAACTCCTGACGCGCCTGAAGAAGAAGAATACAATTATGTTCCTAACGAATTTTATTATGGTAATGAATTAGCTTACCAACTACCTGACATTGTAGGTCCTCAAGGATATATTCCTGACGTAGCAATGGCCGCGAACGGCGGAGAAATAAATGGATTTGCTGCTGGGAGTGGTGTTAAAATAGAACATCCTAATGGTAGAGTAAGAGAACATCCTAGACGAATTGGTGAAATATCAGGAGCTGGAACTGGAACTTCAGACGATATTCCAGCAATGTTAAGTGATGGTGAATTTGTAATGACTGCTCAAGCTGTTCGAAACGCGGGCGGCGGATCGCGAAAAGAAGGAGCAAAAAGAATGTATCAAATGATGAAAAATTTAGAAAAAGGTGGTAGTGTAGTATAATGGTAGATTATGTAGAACAAATTTCTAGAGAAGCACCTGATATCGAGGCAAGAAGACTTGGTCTTTTAGATTCCGCTTTAGGTTTAAGTCGTCAACCTGTGGGAGGATTTCAGTATGATTCAGCTGGCGCTCCTGTTATGGAAAATGTTATTGACCCTGCTACGGGTCTTCCTCAACTAGATGCAGACGGGAAACCTATACAAAAACCTGTTAGAGCAGGATTACCAGGGCAAGATATAGTTGGATTATCTCCTCAACAACAGCAAGCTATTCAATTAGGTGGAGCAGGAATTGGTTCTTTTGAGCCTTACCTAGCTAACGCTCAAACACAACAAACAGCAGGATTATCTACTTTAGGTCAAGCGGCCCAACAATTTACAGCTCCAACAGATGCAAATATTTCTCAGTTTATGAATCCTTATCAAGATTCTATTCGAGATGAAATTAATCGTTCTTATAATATTGCAGAACAGGGAGCAGCAGCTCAGGCAATACAGTCAGGAGCTTTTGGCGGATCAAGAGAAGGAGTTCAAAGAGCAGAATTAGATAGAAATCGTGCCACAGCTTTAGCAAGAGCTCAGGCCGATAGTTATTTAAATGCTCAACAAAGACAATTACAAGGAGCCGCAGGATTAGCAGGTCTTGCTCCTCAGTACGGAGCTTTTGCTGGACAGCAAGCTCAATTAGGTGCCACAGGACAACAACTAGCTGGTCAAGATATAAATACTTTATTAGGTCTTGGACAACTAGGACAACAGTTCGGAGTCACAGATCCTACTAGTGGAGCCTTTACTCCAGGTCAAGCTCAAGTAGAAGCGCAAAGACAAAACACCTTACAGAATTTATATGAGCCTTATCAGCGTGTAGGATTTTTATCTGATATATACGCAGGGGCGCCTTCTTCTACTCAAACCATCACTTCAAGCACGGGTCCCGCAGCCCCTCCTCCTATCTCCCCGCTAAGACAAATTGCTGGCTATGCAGGACTTGGTTTGGGAGCTCTTAGCGGACTTAGTGGTGTACAAGGATTATTTTAATGGGCCCAGTATTATCTAGACCAATGTTTCAACCTAGCGTTGTTAGAAGAGAAACAGGAAGTTCACCTATGGGAGAAACAAGTAGAGTAGAGACACCAACAGGTAGTATGTTTCCCCCTGGTTTTAATAAAGATAAATTTACAGTTTTAAAAGACTTAGGTGCTATTAGTTTTAACACTATGAACCAAAATCCGCCTAAAGAAGATTTTCAAATTAACTTCGATGACTTCATTAGAATGGGTCAACAAGAAAATGGAACAGAAAAATTAAATGCAATTTTTGACATGATCACTAGACCTTATGGTTTTAATTTAGAAGAATATGAGAGTTTGCCTATGAGCTCTCAAGAAGAATATTTAAAAAGAGTACAAGGAAAATTATTATTTAATAAGCCAGTTAACAAAGCTGAAGGAGGAGAAATGACCTCTGATGCTGTCGGTATTGCTGATGGATTAGATAGAGAAGAAGCTCCTGTAGCTGTAAGTGAAGGAGAAGGAATTGCTAAAGTTTCACCTCAACAATATGTCGAACTTATGAATCAAGTTCGTGGAGATGAAGTTCCTCTTGAGGGAAGAGTGCAAGAATTAGCTATGACTGTAGGAGAAAAAGACGCTCAAGAAACACCTTTATCTGTTCTAACTTTAGTTCAACCTGTTTTTGAATTAAAAGAGCAAGAGCAAACTGGAGTTGGTTCTGTTCCTGAAGCTCAACAAATGATGCAACAACAAGCTCCTATGATGGCACAACAACAAGCTCAACAAATGATGCAACAACAAGCTCCTATGCAAATGAGAAATGGAGGTATTGCTTATAGAAATCAAGGAACAACCCAAGCTGGTGAACAGTCAAACTTGTTTTCAACATTAGGAGGTATTTACGATCCTGCTCAAATAGCCGCTGTTAAACAATTAGGAACAGATTTTTTTGGCCTTAATGCTGCTCCAGTAGATACAGCAGCAAAAAGAAAAGAGTATGAAGCAATGCTTTTAAATAAAGAGGATTTTAGAAATCAAGCTAAGTTATCTGCGGCCCCGTACTTACTACAATTAGGTTCTATGGCTCTAGATCCTAATGTATCAACTCCTGAATTAATAGCGGGTGGTGCCCAAGGTTTATCTGCATTTGGAACTAATATTGGAAAAACAACCTCACAGGTAAAAGATGCTGCATTAAAAATGGCTTTAGCAGATAAACAAACCCAAGAAAATAAAGAGATGTCTTTTATAACTGCTTTGGCTCCAAAGATTTTTGAAAATGCATTACAAGACCCTAATCAAACAACAATGGATCTTTTAGATATAAGTTTCAAGACTCTTGCTAATGCTAGAGCAAAAATTGAAAATAATGTTTTAGGTGAGCAGCTGTTAACAGAGCTAGATATTAATAAGGCTACTTTAGAAAAAAGTTTACTTGAAAACGAGAACTTACCTGAAGAACTTAGATTAAAGATTCAAAAAGAAATAGCAGGTATTACTTCAGTACAGTTAGGAAATAAAAATCAACTTTTACAAAATGACTTTCAAGCAATTACAAATTCTTACGCTGACGATAAACAAAATGCAGAACTTCAAACTCAATTATTAGGTAATATTAATCAACGCTTAATAAACTCTCAAGAAAATATAAATCTTGGATTTTTAACTAAAGAGAAAACATTAGGATTAGATAAATTAAATGCAGACATCGCGTCATTACTAGGTCAGAACGCTGGTCAAATTATTGAAAATGATATGAAACAAATAGAATTAGAAAATTTTGATGCAATGCAAACCTTAGAATTACTCGAAAAACAAGAATCAATTAATAAACTAATGGCAGAAGCAAAGGAGATGGACTTTCAAAAAATTGCCGCAGAGACTACTGCTAGAAAAGAATTTGTATCATTAAAAGTCTATAAAAACACTGATCAAAGATACACATCATTAACTAATCTCATAGCTTCCGCTAAAGAAGATTCCGCAGCAGGTGATGTTGCTTTCATTTTTGATTTTATGAGAATGGTCGATCCTAACTCTGTTGTTAAAGAAGGTGAATTTCAGTTAGCTGAAGATGCAGCTCCTATAATGCTTAAATTGAATAAGATGTTAAATAAAGCAAGAACAGGTGAAAGATTATCGGTTACTCAGAGAAACGAATTCTTATCTACTGCTAGAAGTATTTTTAATCAGTCATTAGAAACATATCGAGCCACTGAAAGTACTTATAAGGAAATAGCTGGTAACACATTTGGAAAAGATAACGTAGAAGACATTATTCCTGGAATACAGTTTGATGAAAAAATACTTCAATCACTTGGTAATGAAGACGCTTTTAGTGCTTATCTAAATACCTTAAACGGAGAGGGTTAACATGGAGTTTATTACATTTGATCAAATGATAGAAAGTGGTAAGGCTTCCAAACAACAAAAACAATTGTTAAATCTTGAGAGATTCGGTTTATTACCTGAGAACATAGCATCGGCTGTAAATACAGAGAGAGAGAATGGTAATTTTCCTAATCCTCTTGTCCCTGTTCCACAAGAAGAATTTGATGAGTTCAAAAATATAATGGGTATGTTTTTAGGAGATAAAGCAGCTTCCACTGATGAGGACTTTGCTAAAATATATTATTCTATAGATAGAACAAAAGAATTTATAACTGATAAAGATGTTTTACAAGAGGTAGGCGCAATTGGTGGTGGAATTATTGCACCAACTGTTCTCGGAGGTCCTGTGGGAGTGGCTAGTCTCCCTGCAAGAGTAGGAGCTTTTGTTTCTAAGTATCCAAGATATGCAAAAACTTTAGCGGCTTTTTTTGGAGGAGCAAGTGGGTCTGCGCCCTTCAGTGATAGTTATTTAGAAGCACTGGGCTACGGAGCGCGCGAAGCGGCAGGTGAAGGAGCTTTTCAATTAATGCATAAATATTTTCCATTTCTAAGAAAATTACTTAAAGGAAAAGACGGCAAAGCTTTGGAAGAAGGAGCTAAATCTTCTCAAAAGATTTTAACTGAAGGTGGAGCAACTTTGACTCCAGCTAGATTATCTAAATCCCCTACCGTTGACATGATAGAACAATTAGCTGAAATTTCTTTTTTAGGAGGTGGAGCACTTAGAGAAGCAGGAGAAAAAGCTGTCAATGTTTCTCAGGAACAATTAGGGAAATATTTGAATGACCTTTATTATCCTGGAACAGCAGAAAGAAATTTTGTAAAGAATTTTACAAACAAAGCTTCTCTTGAAAATGTAGATGATTTGATGAAAAATTTTTTATTAAAAGGAAGAGATTTTTATGACACAGCAGTGAATGCTGCTTATAAAAATGTTAATCAAACTGCAAAAAAATATTTAAGAAACACTAAAATTATAGATACAAATAAACTGTTATCATCCTTTGATAGACAAATTAAAATTCAGGGTGGTGATATGAGTGATCCTGCCGTTCAGTCTTTAAGAAAGTACATTGCAAATTTTGCTGACACAGGAAAAGGTGGTGTTGACTTTTTAACTGGTAAAAACATAAGATCTAATTTGTTATCAAAAACAGGTTACTATACTACATCAGGAACAACTCCTCCAAAATACTTAAATAAAATAGCAGGTGATATGGCTTCTTACATGTCTAAGTTAATGGACGACTCCCTTAAAAAAGCTGTAAAAGAAGGTAAACTTGGAAAAAAAGAAGCCGAAGAAATATTATCTTCATATAAGTCAGCCAATCAAGTTTATAAACAAGGTAAAGAAACTTTTAATACTAAATTTGTATCTCAATTATTATTAGACGAAACAGCAGGACAAACCTCTAAAACATCTCTAGATGCTATTGACAATGTTTATAAAACAATTGTAGGCGCGGGAGACAAACCTGGAAGAGCAAGAGAATTTTTTAAATTAATAGACAATGGTGTAAAAAATAAAATTATTACACAAGAAGGAGCCGATGTTATTAGACAAAAAATGCAGGGTCAGTTTTTTAGTAATGTTTTAAAAGATGCTACTGAAAAAGGAATAATTGACGCTGGTAAAGTGCTTGACTTTACTAGTGGAAGAAAAGGACCTGGTGCAAGAGTTTTAAAAGAAATATTTTATGGAAATCAAAGTTCACTTAAAAATATGGAAAAATATTTAAATTCCATGGTTTTAGCTCAATCTAGGGGTATAGAAAAACAAAAAGGAGCTCTTGCATTTATTTCATCACAATTTGCTGCCGCTGGAACTGTGTTAACTCTTGGAGGAGGAAGTCCGACAGCGGTTGGAGCTGGTCTAGCTATACTTGGAGGACCTGCAGTAATTGCGAAACTTTTTTCTAGTCCAAAATTTGTAGATAATTTATTAAATTTAGAATTAACAAAATCAGGCACAGGTGCATATGCTCGTTCTATGGTACAAGTGCTGAACAATTTAGTAGGTAATCAGTTTGTCGACCCTATTTTAGCTAAAAGATTTGTTGATGAAGCTATTGTAGAAGATATTTTTCCTGATCCAGATAAATCTTTAAAAGAAATGAAATGGTATAAAGAAGTAGAAGATTCAGATCTTACATCTGAGGAAAACGATAATCCAGGTCTATTAGACTTGCAGGCAAAATTTAATCAATCTCCTCCAGGTCTTCTAGAAAAATTAGGTATGCAGACCTTAGATTCAGAACCAAATACACAAGTTAATTCTAATAATGTATTTGCAACAACTGATAAGGGTTCAGCTCCACCATCAATGTCAGCTTTAAATCTTTCTCCCTTAGGAGAAAGCTCTGCTTCCCCTTCTCAGTCTATAAATCCAAGCACATTAGCTAGTCTAGATGCTGTTGGCATGCCTTTATTTCAGGCCAAAGATGGAGGCCTAGCTTCCCTTAAAAATTTTAAAAAACCACAGGTAGTATCATAATGGCTAGAGGAAGAAAAGGAGCTACTGGAAATTTTTCAAAATCAAAAGCTGCTAAATCACAGCCTAAAGCTAATGAAAATAAAAATAAAAATAAAAAAGAACAAAACTTTTTTGAAAAAATACTTTTTGGAGACAAGCAAAAAGAAATGTCTTTAGCTGAGGCTAAAAGTAAAGCACTTCAAAACCAAGGTCGCACAAAAGATTTATTTGGCAATGAACTAAATTATGTGAATGTTTTAAATAAAGCAGGAATTGATTACAATGATATAAAAGAAATTAGAAAATCTGGTAATAATGGACAACTAGCAGCAAGAAATTTCTATGAAAATATTTTAAATAAAGGAATAGCCTCTAACCCTTTAGATCAAAATTTAGTAAAAAGAATGCTAGATTATGAAGTACCTTTAGATGAACAAGGTAACCCTATGTTTGATTCATATAGCACAGTAGGCAAAGGAGACAGAGAATTATTTGGAAACCCTTTAGAAAATGTACCTTTTATAAGGGGTATTGGAGAAGCAATTCCCAATACTCGTAACAAGATAGCTGGTTATGCTGCGGATACTGTTGTGGGATTTCCTGGTTTTACTTCAATGGCTAGAGGCCTCATGAATAAAATAGCAGGAGGAAGTGGTGACTATACTTCGGCTCAAAGATATTTTAAAAATTATTATCCCGATGATCAAGCAAAAGTTAATCAGTTAGCTTTAGCTTCTTTAGACCCTAAATTTCAACGAGATGTTTTCGAAGACCCTGTATATGCAGCTAGTCAAAACTATGATGGAGCTAGATCAGGGACAGGAGGTGGAATACCTAGTTTAGCTTCCAATATACCTTCTAGTAGCGCACAGTCATACAGTGTAGGAGATCAGAGTTCCGCGCTTAGTGAAGGAGGAATTGATAGTATCTTAGCTCGAATAGCTATGGAAAATCAAAATAATTATTCAGAGCCTATTTCTTTTCAAGATTCATTAAAAAATGCTACAGCTGATTTAAATACATCAGCAGTTCCTAATCTTGATCCTAGAGTGAATTTTAATACGCGTCTAGGTACATTTGGTGTTAGTCCTCGAGGATTCAACTATAACAATCAAGGAGCCATACTTAATGACAAAGTTAATATCGGAGGAAATATTAATCCTTATGATCAAAGTTATGGGGTAGGATTTAATTCTTATTTACCAAAAAATATAGGAATATCAGGAGGTTACTCAAGCGGTGGAGACGGAGGAATAATGGCAAGTAAGTTTTTTGACTCTGATTTAGAAGGATTTAATGGTTTTGGTTTTAGTGGTGGAGCTAATATGTCAAGTAATGGACAAATTGATCCTAGTTTTGGTATTTCAACACAACTAGATCCTTTACAAATGTTAGGGCTTGGAAGTGGTCCAATGAATTTTCCTGTCACTGTAGATGCAAGAGGCACTGCAAGAAATGGACGAATTGATCCTAGTATTAATTTTTCCGTTCCATTTAGTAATGACTATAGTGGACTAGGTTATTTGTTTAAATAAATGATTAGAAGAATAAAGCTTTTTATTATAAGATTTTTTAAGAAAAAAGAAGAAAGGGACGAACATGAAATATTTCCAGGAATCTGAATTAGCCTGCCCTACAACAGGAGTAGTTCAATTAGAAGAAGGTTTTGCTAACGATTTAGATGAGCTAAGAGAAGCTTACGGTCATCCAATTGTAGTGACCTCAGCATGTAGAACAGAAGAACACAATGAGTGGTTGCAAGCAAGAGGGTATCCAGCCTCTAATAACTCATTACATTTAATTGATAATGAAAAATATGGCACAGATACTTGCGCTATAGATATGAAAAGACCTGATGGAGTATTATTAGTTAAATTATTTCAAACAGCCTTAAGTCTTGGTTGGACTATTGGGTTAGCTAAAAATTTTGTTCACTTAGATAAAAGAGAAAAATACACAGATCTTGCTCAGATAATTTATAGTTACTGAATGAGAGTAGCTTTAAATGATCATTAAATTCTTTTTAGTAGGATTTTTTTGTGTAGCTACAAACGATTGTATTAGAGTATCAGGAGTATCAGGATTCGATAGCTACGAAGAGTGCGTACGATATGCCAATGCCGTAGAACAAAATTTGCTAAACTATACAAAAGGTAAAGCTGTAGAAATAGATTTGAGTTGTATTGATGCGTTTGAGCTACCTAGAATAAACTTTATATAGATCTTCTTTTAAATGATTTAGGAAATTCATTGTAGTTTAGATATTCAATATAAGCCCATTGCCAATCATTACCATATTCAGCTTTACAGTAATTTTTTAAATCATTATCGGGGTTGTTTTTAAAAAACCCGTTAAAGAAGTTTAGGAAGTGGTTCTTAGCACTGTCTGTTAGATTCATCATGCTCAGAATATAGGCTAAAAATTATTTTTTACTTGTGTTTTTTTGAGACATCAGTCGTCCATTTCCTTTAATCTCTCTTGAACAATTCTAGATATATCTTCATGTAAGACCTTTAAGCTACCTATATCTATTTCACAAGGTTTGCCCAAATTATCCTGAAGATCTTCTATCTCGTCTTTTGTATGACTAATATACAATTTACCGTTTTGATAAAGTACCCTCATTTATCTATACATAAACCGTTATCTAAAACAATTTTTTCATCTATCTCAATCCATACTTTAGCTCCACAAGATAAAGGTTTATCAGGACTATAAATAATCTTGGAAGGACCTTCTATTTTTACTTCATGAGCATAATTATTTGATTTCGATGTTTTAACCGTAATCACAGGTTCTCTAACATTATTTTTCATGTTGGATCTAATTTTATGTTGGTTGATGTGTATTCTTTTTTTCATTTGTTTCCTTTTCGTTATAACATTTAATACATAAATATCTTTTAGCATACTCATTAACTTGTAGCATCATTTGTTTAGTATATTCCCTATTACAATGCCAACATTTCACTTTGCTTCGCCCCAATTTTTTCCTATAGCTAAGTCTACCTTAGAAGGTATTTCCATTTCTAAACAGTTTTCCATAACCTCTATTATCTTTTCTTGTTGTTCTTTAGAGCCATCAATACTTATAGCTAATTCATCATGAATTTGAATCATTGGTATAATCCCTTCTTTGTGTAGTTCCACCATTGCTAGTTTAATTTGATCAGCGGCTGACCCTTGTATTAACCTATTTAATGACTTATAAGTTCCCGCTCTTTTTAACCCTATGTTACTTCCATATTCTTCTACAGCTTTTTCATATGGATAAGCTTTATGTGCTCCAAAACTTTTAGGTTCCCATAAATCAAAACGACATTGTCTTCCTAACATAGTTCTCACCCTACCTTTTCTTTGAGCATGATCAGAAACTTTATCAGCAAGCTGTCTCACAAAGGGAACTCTTTCATTATATTGCCTAATTAATGCTTTTGCTTCCTCAGGAGCAATTCCGAGCTGATCTGCAAGTTTTCCAACACCCATTCCATAGAAAAGTCCCAAATTAATGGTTTTAGCGCTCTTACGAGGTATATTTGCAATCTCGGCCATGATCGTATGAAAGTCAGTGTTTTTGTCGCTTTGATAAGCTCCTAGGAGTTTTTTTGCTCCGTCAAGTCCCACTTTATTAGCGTAATGTACCACAAGTCGAGGTTCTTGCTGAGAATAATCAAAAGAGCCCCAATGCTCTCCCTCCTCAGGTAAAAACAGACCTCTTATCAAACTTCCTATCTTTACTTCTGCATCAGCACCATCTCTAGAAGGTATTTGTTGTAAGTTTGGGTTGTTATAACTAAACCTACCTGTCACCGTTCCACCACTATCACTTCTTAATTGATTTATATTCGCGTGAATACGACCATTATGATTAAACTTGTTTATCATGTTGGTGAACGTGGTCCGCGCTTTGTTGTAACTTCTAGCTTCAACAATTGCTTGAGGTAATTTATGAGGATGATTTTCTAAAAAACTTTTTGTAAAACTAGGATTACCTTTATCGGTTTGTGGATAATCTATTTTAATTAGTTTAAATATTTCAGCAATAGATCTAGCGGCCCAAATATCACATTTCATTCCAGTTTCATCAGTAATGTATTTTAATAATTTATTTTCTCTTTTTATTAAATCTTTCTCAGCTATAGCAACTGCCTCTAAATCAACTCTAACGCCCTTCATTCTCATTTTAATAAGAACAGGTAATAGCTCTAGTTCTAAGTCCAATACTGTTTGTAAATCACTTTTAGTAATTTCCTCTTGTAATCTGTCCCATAATCTTAAACAAAGTGCAGCATCTTGCTCTGCATACTCTCCTACAAAAGCTGCGGGCATTTTATACATTTCGGATTTTGCATCTACTCCCCATTGAGCCGCGGCTTCGTATAGTTGCCACTCAGATTTTCCCTCCATTAAATATTCTTTTGATAAAGCATTTAAAGAATAACTAAACCTATTTTCATTTACTAAAGGAGCGGCTATCATTGTATCTATAATTTTTCCGTTCCATTGTACTCCCTCAGCTTCTAACCAACCAAAATCATAAGAAGCATTGTGAGCTATCTTATCACAATCAGTAGAAAGCATTTCTCTTAACCAATCGAAAGTAACATCAGGATCAAAATTAAAACTATTCTCATGTCTAATAGGGTAATAACCTTGCCAACCATCAACAGCTACAGCTACACCTATAATGTGGCCTTCTTTTGTGGCCCAACCAGGTCCCTTAGTTGTAATGCCAGGATCTTTTGTTTCTAAATCAATAGCAATTCTTTTTGCATCTTTTATGTCTTTAAATTCTTGCGGTGGTAACCACTCAGTTTTAGGTTTAAATAGACCTATTTGTTTACTCATATTAAGTCCTCCAACATTATAGGGGTTCTTTCTCCTACATAAGCTCCTGTTATATTAAAATCTATATACTCAATAGCATCTTCTATAGGCATACTATCTCTGTCTATTAATTTCTGTAAATTCATACTCTGTACGCCTCTCTACTGTTAGGGGTTATTATATAAAGATTTTCTCTAGCTCTTGAAAAGGCTACATAAAAAAGTCTATGTTCATTAACAGGATTTCTCTTATAATCTTCATAAGCCATTTTACCTATATCTAATGAGACAATAACATTGTCTGCTTCCCCTCCCTTTTGCTGATGAATAGTAGATAAAGTTATCCTTGGTTCTTTACCTATATCTTCTCCTTTTGCTTCTAAGTTCTCTAAATAAGCTCGAGTCTCTGTGTTTAATGTAGTCATAACATCTGCCCAATACTGACTAGGCTCTGCGACAAGTCCATAATCAGATCTTAGTTCATTAAAAGAAACTTTTTTATCAGGCAAAGCTTTTTTTTGTTCTGATACAATTTTTTTATACCCTCTAGTCACAAAATCTTTTCCTAAAACTTTGTACAAATTTTCTACCATTTTCAATGAAACAGGATTTTCATAAATAGTTAAATCTTTCCATGTTAAAATAGCATTTCTTTCTTGAGACTTTACTGAGTACCTATACTTACTATCTTTCATTTTTACTTTAAAAAATACATTTTTTTTAACCAATACTTCTTCTAAACCTTCTCTAATAGTTCTTGTTCTAGCCATAATTAACCATGACCCTTTGCTCATGTTTATGTTATAAATTCCTTTGACAAATTCTACGTTACCCTCTCTTTCAGCGGGCATCCAAACAATATCCCCTGAATTAACAATTTGTTTTTCTACACGTTTAACAACTTCCCAAACTTTTTTAGGAACTCTTTTTGACTGGTCTAAAATAATAACTTCCTCTGCTTCTTCTTTTATTTGTAAAGCCTTAGAAACATCTGCATCCGCCCAAGTATAAATAGCTTGATTAGGGTCCATCGCAACATAAGAGGTATCAGATTTTTTCCATATCTTTTCTGCCATTTTCCATTGAATGGTAGACATGTCTTGCGCTTCGTCAAAGAAGGCTACCTTAAAAGATTTTTGTTTATCGCTTTTGACATAATCTATTATTAAATCTGTAAAATCTTTTTTAGGACCTACATCTTTAACCATGTATCCAGTTACTCCATCTGTAAATTTCTCATAACCGTGTTCTTTATAGTATCTTAATCCTTTATCTATATATTCTAATTTATGTTTAATAATGTCAGTCGCAAACATCGACCAAGCGCTATTTAAACTTATGCCTCTTCTCTTAGATTTCTCTATAAGCTGAATGTACTTTTCATCATAACTAGTAAAAAAACTATCGTCATCATTAGTAACATTGATATTAATCCGTAATACATTTGAAATATTCCTCCAATCATTGTTTGATAAAATAAATTCTCTAGTCAAACCCATTTGACGCATTGCAAATGAATGTAGAGTAGAAAAACTTTCTAATTGATTCACAGGGATTTTAAAGCGTTTCGCGGCCCGTTGCTTGGCTTCGTCAACTGCTTTATTAGAAAAAGAAAAAAATGCAATATCATCTATTTTCAATCCTTCATTTATATGTTCTTCAATCTTGTTCAAAATAAAAGTTGTTTTACCTGTTCCTGGTGGACCAATCACTACTTTTGGAGAACTCAAAACGGAACCTCTTCTTCATCATCAGTTCTTTTCATGTCAGGAACATCTAAGTCTATATCATCAGATAAAATTTCTTCTATTTTCCATAATCTGACTTTTACTTTTTTAATTCTTTTAGTTAAATCTTCTGCATTGTATTCTTCTCTAAGTCTAACTGTTACCCATGATCTTGATTCTTTAAAATCATTTCTTTTTAAATGATCCATTAAATCTTTTAATGCAAAATAAGTAAATCCATCTTCGGTAAAAGATTTTCCTAAAAATACATCTTCAATAGTTATGGCTTCTCCTTGGTGTAAAATAAATTCTTCTAACAATTCTCTAAACTCACCTTTTTTTGTGACTTCTTCAGGAGGATAATCAATAGAGATATTTTCTAACAATTCTGTATAAGATTGATTCCATTCATTCATGGCCATGTTAGGTATCCCTTTATTTAACTGTTCTATGCAAGCTTGAATAACTTTTTTATGGGTCATTAAATCTTCTGTAGAAGCTATTTCAATTCTACGGTCATCTACATTGAGAAAGTAACGAGGCGGATCAGATTTATAAACCTTGAGATCAGAATACACTGGATTCTCACGATCATTTTCTCCACCCACCCCGTACTTTCTCTTCTTACAGAGCCTCTTGTTACAGAGGGATTCAATAGGAGGCTGAGTACATCTGTAAGAATATCTAGGTGCCCCATCAGAGTCACTTTGGGACACTTGCTTAATGACAACTAAAACCTCGTCAGATTTCAAAGGAGGCTGAATGTACTGACGATTATAGTCCTCAATAAGATTTTTATAATTGTCGGGATCAAATTTTCTGTAATAAACCCCGATATTAAATAACGCATTGTTTCTTCCACCTTCTCCTACTCCATCATCAGTTAGGATCTGTAAACACGGTGGACCATCTTTTATAATTTCATTTGTAAAATCAGTTTTAATTTTTTTAAGATCAGAGACAACAAGTTTTTCATAAAGCTCAAAAAATTGCTCTAAAGATAAGGCTCTTCCATCATCTTTTAAGGCATATCTATTTCGGCCATGATAAGGCATGTTAATCCAACTACCTGTATCTCTTTTCTCTTCACCTTCTTTAGTAAATAATTCTATTTGTTTTGGAAAAACTTCTGCGCTTGGATAACCCAAGGCCGTAGACATTTCACTAAGCTTTAATTGTATTTCTTTTGCTGAAACTTTTTGTTGTGTAAATAAATATAAGTGAGCACCTCCACTTTTTGAAAGACACGTAATTAAAGGAAACTTTTTATTAGCAATTTTTTTTAATAATGCCTTATGATCTAAAGGATAAACATCAATATCTATTGCACCAAAAACACATTCATTATCATCGTTAATTGGAACGATGCCCATTGCGGGATATTCTCCCTTTAAATGTAGTTCAAATTTATCTAAGGTTGGTGGCTCGTGGACCGTCTTCATCCTAGCCTCTACTTTTTTACCTTGTTGAGGTTCGTTTGATTTCTCAAAAACCCCATGAGCTCTTTCTAAACCCGTAAAGATATTTTTAAACTTTTTTACTAATTCTAAATCCATATAGCCTCCTAGGAAAAGACTAGCCGAGATTATCGGCTAGTCTTTCATAAATTTAGAATGGTAAATCAGAGTCTGATTTATTGTCACCTTCAGATGAAGATTGATTATCTTTCTGAGGTTTAGCGTCTACTTCACCACTATGGATTTGTTTTTCAAACAACATACAGTCCTCATATATTTTTGAAATATTAGAGTTATCCATATCAGTGATCCATTGACCATCGGATACAACCCAACCAAACCATTTTCCTTTTTCATTTTTTTCTCTGACTGATCTAAGAACATATGATTTAGCAAAATCTTTAGGTTGATACACTTCATCACCATCAACAAGTCTTTGATTGGACATAACTGAATTCCATTGTCTAGACTTTTTTAATTGTGTTGATTTCATTTTAATAATTGCTTTGGTCCACATACCATCAGGTTCCAATACAACTACATAATGTTCCGCAGTGTTTTCTATATACGTATCGCCACCAACAATTCTCTCTTTATTATCCTCACCTCGAACAACTTTGCCTTCTCTTTTCATTTGTTCAAATTCTGATGGAGTATAAATATTGACTGGTGCTCCTGGGCCTTCACCTTTTTCAGCCCACTCTACATATCTTCTTCTATAATAAACTGGAAGAACAGTAACTTCTTTATATGCTTTATCTGTTACTGTATTAAATATCATTCCCGCTTCTGCGTTAGGAATATATTCTGAGTCTTCCTTATCAATTTGCGGAGATGTGTCCGAAATTATATTTAAATAAGGAATAGCAAAATCTTCAGTTGTCCTCTCTTGTAAAGATGGACCCCCTTTTTTTAAAAGATTACCTAGTGCTACCGCGTTTCCAGTTGTTTTATTCGTTACCGATTGTTCTTTTTTCGTTTCTTCTTTTTTCAATGTATTATTCATTATTTACCTTTCTTGATTATTATTTTATGACCTACATAGACTCCAAAAGTCTCCATAGGAAGTTCTTTTCCACCCTCAACTAATTCACGTATGAATCCTTTAAGAGTCATAGGCTCAACCTTAACATTTCTGTCAGTGTCTAAACCTTTACTAGCCAATTCAGAGAAAATTTGATCAGCTTTATCGTCTTCTGCTCTACCAAATTTTACAATGATTTGATTTTTTATAATGTCGTCATAACCATTTTCTCTAAGCCATTGGAATGCTTCCTCTTGCTTATCTTTAGTTATGCTTCCAGTATAAAAAGGTTTTATGTCAACAGACTGGCCATCTCTCATTTTAATAGAGCGGACACCACGTTCTTCCATAAGCTGAACAATCAGCTCATTTTGTTGACGTAAATTTTCTTTTCTTTGTTTGATTAATAATTCAAGATCATTTAATTCAGTTTCTGATTTTAAATAATCCTGACACGCTTTTGAAATAGGATCGATCTCACTTACTGCAAAATCTGCTTTATTTCTTTTTAAGTCTAATGCCATTTTCGGCTTACTTTCTATAGTCATCTTTTACCTTTCTTTAGTTATTTATGTCGACTCTGATAGGAAAGTAATCTCTTTCTAATCTATCATATTTCAACATATTATATCTACCATTGAGAATATAGGAAACAACACTTGTCGTCAAGCCTATTAATGCAGGATCTCCTACAAGTAAAATATAATCCGTGTCTTTCACATCTTTTAGCATAGTTTTTAATTTTCTTATTGTAGGTTGTGGAGACATAACAATCTGCTTTTGACCTTCAAATAGAAATATTATTTCACCAAATCTTTCTGCTTGTGAGTAGTTTAATGATTTGATTGTACCATCAATATGTTTTCTCATGACATTCTGTACAATAAAAACTTTACTTTTTGTATCATTCATAATAATTTCTTTCTTAGAATAATTTATAACTATGTTATTAAAAAAATACAAGTTTAAAACCAATCCTATGGAGCACCAAATAATTGGTTTAGGTGCTATGATGACTCAATTTGAAAATCGTAGCCCTGAGTATGCTTTATTTATGGAAATGGGTTGTGGTAAAACCAAAGTTTTAATTGATGGTGTTTCCATTTTATATGACAACGGAAAAGTAGATCAGCTTTTAGTTATTTGTCCAAACGGAATAAAATATAATTGGAAAGATGAATTAGAAAAACATTTAGCGGATCATATAGAGTTTGATGTACATGTATGGGAAGGAGCTAAAACAAAAAAAGAACAAAACGAAATTAAAGAAAAATTATTTCCTGTTAACAATAAATTAAAAATTTTAATTATGAACGTAGAAAGTATCATCACAAAACTTGGCTCTCAAATTGCCGATAAATTTGTTTACTCAGGAAAAAGTTTAATGTGTATTGATGAGTCGACTATTATAAAAAATATGTCTACAAAAAGAACAAAACAATGTATTAAAATTGGTCAGCTAGCAAAGTATAGAGTTATTTTAACAGGTTCTCCTATTACAAAATCTCCTGAAGACCTTTATGGTCAATGTGCTTTTTTAAATGAAGATTTACTAGGGTTTAGTTCAATCTATTCTTTTAGAGCTAGGTATTGTGATCAAGTAAAGTTATCATTTGGGGGCCGTAGTTTTAATAAAGTTACAGGTTATAAAAGATTAGACGAACTTACAGAAAAGCTACGGCAGTTTTCTTACAGAATAACTAAAGACGAAGCATTAGATCTCCCTGGAAAAATTTATATGAAGAGAAGAGTTATGATGACTGAAAAACAGCTCAAAGCTTATGTTCAAATGAAAAATTTAGCTTTAGTTCAGTTAGAAGAGGGAGAACTAACAACGGCCACATTAATTGCTCAGTTAAAAAGACTCCACCAAATTTCATGTGGGTATATGACAACAGATGAAGGAGGCATTGTAGATTTTTCTGAAAATAGATTGAAAGAATTATTAGATACCATTGAAGAAGTAGATGGAAAAGTAATTATTTGGTGTTCGTATAGACATAACATTAGAAAAGTTATTGAAACTTTAGAGAAGAAGTTTGGAGCGGGGTCCGCGGAAGGTTTTTATGGAGAGACTCCAAGTAAAGAACGTCCTAAAATATTAAAAAATTTTATGGACCCTGAACATCACATGAGGTTCTTAGTTGGTCACCCAAGAACGGGTGGGTATGGACTAACTTTAACAATTGCTAAGACTATGATTTTTTATTCTAATGAGTATGACTTAGAAATAAGAGAACAGGCTGAAGCAAGAAATCACCGTATTGGAACTGAAAGTAAAGTAACGTATGTTGATTTGGTTTGCGAAGGGACCGTAGATGAAAACATTTTAAAAAGTCTTCGAAAGAAAATAAACATAGCTACCCAAATAATGGGAGAGGAGTTTAAGAAATGGCTGATTTAAGTGATGTATATAAGTTCGTTAAAGAAGATGAATTTAAAAATGCTTTAAAAGATTTAATTAATTATTGCAAACATGATACTTGCATTAATTTAGGACAATCTGTGAAAATAGTAGAAGAATATCTACAAGGAAAAGAAATAGAAAAGGAGAAATTATGAAACATAGTTATTATAATATTCCAGGGTGGTTTAATATGCATGAAGCATATGATCAGTTATTGGAAAACTGTAAAGATGGAGATGAAATTTTAGAGATCGGATGTTTTTTAGGAAGGTCTAGTAGTTACTTAGCAACAAATATAATTAATTCAGGAAAAAGAGTTCATTTACATATTGTTGATACTTTTCAAGGAAGTTCAGAGCACGCTAATTTAAAAATGGAAAAAGATTTTTTTGATCAATTTAAAGAAAATTGTAAAGCATTTTTAGATGGTGGAATAATGACGGCTCATCAGGGAAGAAGTGATAATGAAGAGATACTGAAAAAATGGGAAGACGGTCATTTCGGAGGAATTATTGTAGATGGGGCCCATGAGTATGATGCCGTGAAAGATGATATATTGAATTGGTGGCCTAAGCTCTCGGACGGTGGATCGATGATCGGGGATGACATGTCTTTAGCTTCAGTTCAACAAGCAGTTAAGGATAGTTTTGGTAAGAAATTATGTGATAAAAGTAGTGAAATTTACTTTTATCAGGGCCATGAGCAATGGTTTTCAGCATCAAAAGGCACAGAAATCCCTAAATGTGCAAAATTAATCCCTGGCCAAAATACTTTAAATAAGTAAATTTTTCCATATACTGATTGATATGAAAGAAATGGATTATCAATTGGAGTATGTTGTTTGGAGAGACACAGTTGAAGAGCACGCGGGATGGCATACTTATAGTGATATGAAAAAGCTGAAAACAGCAGTATGCGATGAGATAGGTTGGATTTTAGAGGAAAATAAAGACGAAATAAAATTAATGGCCTCTATGATTAGGAAAGATAAAGAAGGCGGAAGAACAATTGTTATATATAAAAGTTCTATAATCCACCGTATAACAATTCCCTTGGACCTTTATTCTGATGACATTAAAGAAGTCAACTAACCCTTCCCTTTTAAATGAGAAACACGTAAAAGGTGTTATCTCAGAAATAAAAGCAACAGAAATTCTTATTAAAAATGGTTTTTTAGTCTATAAAAATGTCTCCGCTCATGGAATGGTAGACATTGTAGCGATAGATGATCTAGGAAAAATTTATTTAATTGATGTAAAAACAATTTCTTTTAGAAAAACATATTTTAGTCCCGCTGATAAGATAATTAGACGAATTCCTAGTGATGATCAAAAAAAATTAGGGGTGGTTTTAATGATTATTGATGGAGAAAGCTTCGCTTTTTCTCCTGTTGACTGCGCTTTAAGTAAAAAAATAAAAAGTCAATAAATTTATTTAATGTTTTTGAAAATATTTAACTAGAAATGTATATCAAGAATTTGATATAGTGGAGGTTCGCGCGCGTATGTACATACATATAAGCAATTTAAATATAGGTATTAATAAGGGGAAAATGACCATGCAAACAGTTGTCAATGAAATAAACGTAAAAGAGAGATTAAATAGATTGACTCAAACAGATTTAGATAGAATGTCGGAAGATGAACTACAAAAAAAATATATAGAATACCTTCAAAAAAGATTATTAAAAATGGATGATAAAATGAATGAAAAGAAGTGTTCTTGTGGTGAAAAAAAGTAGGGCAATGCCCTACTTTCTCGTTTTCTCAAGATAATCTTCTACTAAGATTTCAATTTCTGTTGGAACAGATCGTCTTGTTTTTTTTACAATTTCTTCAAGCATCTTCCTTGTCTTTGCGGATATCATTTGAGAGACCCATTTAGTTTTGTCTCTACTCATATTGCCTCCAGTACTTGATTAATACTATAAAGTTCTCTATTAAGTTTTTTAATTTCTATTTCAAATCTTTGATTTAATGTCTCCATTTTAGATTTTTTAATAGCCTTAAAATATTTAGTCAGTAATAACAAAATATTTGCTTTTCTTTTGGAATGTTTTTGTATCCAATATTGTTCTGTCTCGTTCATTCTAAAATTCCTTTCTATGAAATTATGGTTAATTATAACAAATTATTTGCTATAGACACAGTAAAAAATAAGGCCCCTATATGTACGCGAGGGGCCCCTATTGTAATTTTTCAATCTTTATTCCTTTTTATCTGATCTTTTACTTCATCAGCATATCGTTCAAGTTCTTCTTTTACGTCCATCTTACTCAAACCTAGTTTTATTAACTTTGCTTTGTATTCTTCTAAGTTCATTAGTCCCACCTCTTTTCTCTGATTGGATCGATTTTATTCTCTAGTTCTGTCACTAAGTCCTGGAGATCCTCTATATCTTTGTGAGATGTCCAAGAGTCATCTAACATGGTGGTAACTGAAATGCTAATTTCATTGACTAGCTTTCTTAGTTTTAAGTCTACTTTAACGTACATAGGTTTCCTTTCTTTATTCATTCTGTCTTTTTCTTCTTGTTCTGTTATTTGATAATTACTCATTTTAAATGGCCTCCTTTTGCCATAGACACTTAGGGGCCCGCGTAAGGACCCCTATGCAATTATTTTATAACCAATAAAAAATTGGATAAGTTACCGCGGTCATAACAATGCCTATGACAATAACCGCTATTAATGATTCACTATCCATTATCTTTTTTTCTTTCTTCATAAATAGCCTCTCTCAATTGATAAAAAAGGTCATCAATAATGTCTATCCCTAAATCATGTTTATCTATTAAGTTACTGAAATCATTAACTGTCATATCAGCTAATTCATTAGATAATTCCTCTAGTCCTGTTTCTTTTTTTTCGTTATTCATTCTGAATGGCCTCCTGTTGCCATAAACACTAGGGGTCCGCGTAAGGACCCCTATGCAATTATTTTATTTGCTTATAAGAAATGATTTGATAAATACCATCTGCATTTTTTAAGACTTCAGTATCAAATTTTTCTTTGATCTTTTGTAAAATCTTTTTGTTCTTTGTCTTTTTATATTTACTCAGATCAATTTTTGACTCATGCTGAATAGAAATAATTTTAACTTCTTCCGCAATTGGAAAAAAGTTTTTTAATTTTAAATTATAACTAAACATTGACTAACCTATGAACAGTCTCTTCCACTGCCCACCAAGTTAATAAGTTTTTTAATTGAGTCATGGACCCAACATCTTTCCCGCCGTTAAGTAAAGAAAGATAGGTCAAGATAGAGTCGTCCTCGTATTTCCATCCTTTAGCTTCGTAGAGCATATCCCATATCTCATTCTCATACTTGTCATGAAAATCCACAGTGTCCCTATAATAACTTAATTCAGAAACTATTCCTGTCACCATTCCATGATCTAGGATTTGTTGCCATTGATCTTCAGGAATATTGTTTAATACCCAACCCTCAATTGACTTAGTCCCAATATTATTCTTCTCAACGATTTGTTTTAGTTCTCTCATTTTAAGTAGCCTCCTGTTGCTACAAACACATACAGGGCCCCTAAGGGCCCTGTATTTTATTAGTCTTTAAGCTGATACGAATAATCTATATTCGGTATAGCTACTGTATTTTCATTTTTAACGGCTTTTACAATAAGTTTAAAAACATTTGTTCTATTGGTTTGATTAACCCAATCTTTAATAATTCCATGATCTATTAAATCTTGAATTTGATCTTCACCTACAAACAAACTATCTAAATTTTTAAAATACCCTAAGTCAATACAATCTTTAAGACATTGATATTGATCTGTACTTTTATTCCACATTTCAGAAAGAATATTATTTAATAGCCAATCATTTTTCATTTTTTTAGTCCATCTCATTTTAAATGGCCTCCTGTTGCCATAGACACAGGGCCCCTAAGGGCCCTTGTATTGTATTAGCCTAGTATTGATAGTGAATACTGGATCTAATTCGTCTTTTCTTGTCCTCTTGTCTTTGAATTTCCTCTCTTTGTCTTGCCTCTGAGTTTTCTTTTTCTTTTGTTTCAATTTCTTTTCTTATTCTTTGTAAAAGTAAGTTTTGGTCTTTTTCTTCTATGTAGTGAAAACACTCACGACCTTTGTCTACTAAGTGTCTAAGAAAGTTTAGTTCGCTTATAGTTAGATTTAACATATTAGGTAGCCTCCTGTTGCTACAGACACAGGCCCCGAAGGGCCTTGTATTTTATATTAATCAATATATTCGTGAGAAATATAGCCGTCTTCATCTATTATTTCTTTATAACGTGGTCTTCCGAAACCCTCTTCAAAATCATTTGTTTCTTGTAAATCGCTAATTTCTTCAAGTGTTAAGTTTTCATCTTTTTTTGCATAAATTATATTTTTTTCTTTTTTATTAAGTAGTGGCATTTTTGATGGCCTCCTGTTGCCATAGACACTTATTAAGTTTGAGACGCGGTGGGAGAACCGCGCCTCGTGGAAGGAATTTTTAAGCTCTTTTTTGAAGTCTTACTTCATGCTCATAGTAAAGGTCACCGTTGATATGTCTTACAAGCTGATATAAGTCATCTTGTTTAGCATACGCCTCGATCTCCCAAGGTCTCTCTCTATAGTCGATTGCATCAACCAACCCTATCTCTTGGCCGTCCCATCTAGCATGGAGTTGTTTATCACTCTTCCATACTCTCCACTGAAGTTTTCCAGTCACTCTTTGGTGGACGTGGATAAGTTCGTGGGCCAAAGTTGTAAGGAGTTGTCTTGATCCTCTGTCCCAGTCTAGAACAATCTTATGTTCCTTTTGTTTTTTACAACCGTTTAGAATACAAACAAAAGCACCTACAGTAGTTCCCTTAAGAACTGTTTTTCTTAAGTGAATTTTTAAGTTCAAAGTGTTTTGAAGTTTTCTGCTCATAAGAGCGTCAAGGAGGATCCTTGTTGCTCTATTGATAAGTTCAACTTTGTGGTCGTCTCTTTCATTTCTTGGTAAAGAAATTTGAAGTTTTAATTTTTCGTTGATTTTCATATTGAATAGCCTCCCGTGCTACAGACACAGGGCCCTTATATAAGGACCCTATCATATACGTGTTTCGGCCATTAAGGCCTCATCAGTATAGCTTTGGAGGTTTGAAACTTTTACCACCTGGTGGTGGTGTGGCATCCTCTGTCGATACCCTCTCGGAATGGTGTCTCTGTTATCCATCAAGTTCGCCCTTTAGACTTGCCCCTGTTTTGTTCGCCTCAGGGCCTCTTGGTCTATCATCATTTGATGATAAGTTAATGTACCATATGGGTCGGTACGGTCAAGTATAATCGACATAATAAATTAAACTTGTAGACCATTATGGTCTACCTAATTAGGTTGGTGACCCAAATTCAAGGTTAACGGACCGCGGAGCCAGGAACGATTTTAAGAAGGCTAGAGTTGTCAAGTTTTTTTTTGAGAGATAATTTTCATGTCAGAGTTTAAAAGGCCTCTGTAGGTCTCTTATATGGTAAATTATGGTACGGTTTGAGAAGACTCTAAAATTGACTGAAAAATAAAAACGGTTTAAATCAACGGAGAGGGGCTTGTTAAGGGTTCTCATGTATGTTTTTATATCATATCGTACTATACGCTCTACGGCTCTTAAACCAGGGAAATTCAGCGTTTCATATTATGGAACAAATTCGGATCGTGGATCGTGAACCGTGGTGAGTGGAACGGTGGAACAGTACTAGAGGTTTTTTGAAAAAATAAAAAATAAAAAAATATTTTCTTAGAAAAGAAGTGTGGCACTGTTCCATTCGTCTAGAATAGTTGAGAAATATGGTAAAACCTGTCCACAGTACTAATTTAGGAAGTGTGGCAAGTGTTCCATTCTCTCTAGGCAATTAGACTGTTTTTAGTATAAATTTATTATACTAATAATAATCTCGAAAAAAACTCTAGTAACGATTTGCTGGCTTGATTTGTTTCACATTATGAAATAATGTAACGGTGTATTTATGGCTGGCCCCGAAAAGAATTTATATAAAATGGTTAAGGAAAAATTATCCGACTTCAATCCTATTCGTATTGAAACTACTACGATAAATGGCTTCCCTGACTTAATTTTGTTCAACAAGGTTAAGGAAGTCTTATTTGTGGAGTGTAAGGTCTGTGAAAGTGATAAACTGATACAAAGTCTGAGACCCCATCAAAAATCATTTCATCACAAATATTCTAGTATTTTGGATGGCCTATTTATCTTGCAGAGGGTGCCCTCTTCAAGAGAGGTTTTCCTGTACAGGTCAAAGGAAATCGATTTCTTGGACCCAAAATGGGTCGCGAACCCTTGCGCGCGGGCGGTTGACCGCGGAAGTTGGCATGCGCTCAGCGCACAGCTAGACGCGGACCCACTAGATGTGGTAGGTGCATCGGCCCAATCCATGGAAATTACCAATAATGGCGGAAAATAAGGCTTTTTACACCCCTAAAAACGCCTATAATGCAGATTATGCGACAAATTTTGTTCCACAATGTGGAACGTTAGGTACTTAGAGTAAAATGAACAGAATATGAACAAATTATACCCCCCACCAACCCAAAACGGCCCGCGCGCTGTGAGGCGAGGGGCTTGGGAACTAGCATTTTCACAGTCATAGGAAGGAATCTGTATATGGAATATAAAAAACTTGATAATCAACAATTAAAGGCGATGGTAGTGCTTCGACAAAAAATAGAACAAGAAGGTGCTCGCGTAAATTTCATGAAATTTGTCAAATCCGTATGGCCGGAGTTCGTAGAAGGGCCCCATCACTTAAGAACTTCAGAAAAATTTCAAAAATTTTCAAAAAATAAGGCATGCAGGTTAATAATTAATATGCCGCCTAGACACACTAAGTCAGAATTTGCAAGTTACTTGTTTCCGGCTTGGATGATGGGACTTAACCCTAGATTAAAAATTATTCAGGCTACCCATACAGGTGAACTCGCAGTTAGGTTTGGTAGAAAAATTAGAAATCTTATGAACTCTAGAGAATATAAACGTATATTTCCTGGAGTATCTTTAAGAACGGATAACCAAGCAGCAGGAAGATGGGAAACTAATCATGGTGGAGAATATTTTGCAGCTGGTGTAGGTGGTGCGATCACTGGTCGTGGTGCCGATCTATTAATTATCGACGATCCGCATTCCGAGCAAGATGCTTTATCTGAAACTGCCATGGACAGTGCTTATGAGTGGTATACCTCAGGACCTAGACAAAGACTTCAACCTGGAGGATCCATTGCTGTTGTTATGACCCGGTGGTCTCAAAAAGATTTAACAGGCCAGCTCGTAAAAAAAATGGCAGAACCTAAAGCAGACAAATGGGATGTTATAGAATTCCCTGCTATTTTAGATGATGATGATGAAGATAAGAGAAGACCTATTTGGCCTCAGTATTGGAAGTTAAATGAACTAGATGCAGTCAAAGCTTCTATTGTTCCATCTAAGTGGAACGCACAGTGGCAACAAAATCCCACGTACGACGGAGCGAGTATCATTAAACGTGAATGGTGGAACGTGTGGGATAAACCTTCTCCGCCTAAATGTAAATTTATTATTCAAAGTTATGATACAGCCTTTTCCAAAAAGGAGTCTGCTGACTACTCAGCTATAACTACCTGGGGTATTTTCTACCCTGATGAAGGGACTGAGACTCATATTTGTTTATTAGATGTGGAAAAAGGAAGATGGGATTTTCCCGAATTAAAAAGAGTGGCTATGGAAAACATTAAGTATTGGGACCCTGAACTAGTATTGATTGAAGCAAAAGCATCGGGCACACCCTTGATACAAGAGCTTAGACGTTTCGGAGTTTATGCGACTGCTTTCTCCCCGAACCGCGGGCAGGACAAACATGTCCGTGTTAATACAGTCGCCCCCATATTTGAGTCGGGCCAAGTTTGGCGAACAGATAACGATTTTGCTATTGAACTAATGGAGGAATGCGCTGCTTTTCCTTACGGAGAACACGATGATTTAGTTGACGCAACAACCTTAGCCTTGCTAAGATACCGCCAAGGAAATTTGGTTCAATTAAAAGATGATGAAGATGACTCAATAAACATATCAAGGAGCCAAAAAAAATATGAATATTATTAAAAAAATTAATCCTGAAGATCGAAGACTCAAACAAAAGCTAACGCCCAAGCAAATGTTGTTTGTTACAAATTATGTACAAAGTACTTTAACCGGGAAAATGTCAGCGAGCGAGGCGGCCCGCAAGGCGGGGTACTCTCAAACAAGGGCCCGTCAAACAGCACATGAATTATTAAATCCTAAAATTAATCCCTATATTGTGGAAGCTATTAATGAGATGAAACAAGATCTCTATGAGACATCCGGAGTTTCGATGGCCTCTCACTTAACGGCTCTTAAGGAAATGAGAGACGAAGCGCGAGACAATAATCACTACTCAGCAGCCATCAACGCGGAAGTCGCAAGGGGCAGAGTAGCAGGATTTTATGAATTAAAAAATAAAGCCGAAGACTCTATGGAACAAATGAGTAAAGATGAATTAATTCAAATCTTGGAAAAGTATGATCAACAAGGTATAACTCATGAAAGAGGTTTGATCGTAGATGATGACAAGATAGAGTTCTCTAACGATACGCGAACCGCGAAGGGAGATTAATGTATCCATTTTTAGGACAAGAACTTTTAAAAAGAGTAGCCACTAATCCTAAGATTGTAGGACCTTTGCTAATAAGTGCGGTTGGAGCACAAAAGGCAGAAGAGATCCAAGGATTATTTTCTTCAGGAAAAATTCCTATTAACGATATCTATAGTATTTTAACAGGAGGTAATGTGACCTCTATTCTGAATAAAATTACTAGTACACCAAGTGGATCTTTCTCTTCACCTGATCAAGATGATATTGATAGACAAGCAGAATTTAATAGAGGATTAGGGAAACAAACTACCTTTGCTGATGACATTAAATCAGAGCCTTTAATAACACCTGTCCCTGAAAAACTTCCAGGACTTTTATCTACCCCTGAAGAAAAAAACATAGACTACAGTAATGTTACACCTATGCCTGCGCCAGCTAAGGTTTCTGATTTTATACAGAAGTCAGAAGAAGATTCTTCCCCTGTAGACCCTGTAGATATTATTCAAATAAAAACAACTGCTGATCAGGCGAAAGATGATTCTTCTCCTGTAGTGGTGGACCCTAAAGAATATTCTCCTAAAATGAAAATGGCTAGACCTTTTGAATACGTAGAGACAGTTAATACTATAAAAATTTTTGGTAATGATGATGTTAGAAAAGTTACTTACACTGATAAAAAGGCTGCTCCAATTAAATATACTTTTAGTGAGGATAAGCTGGAAGAAATTAAAAATAATACTTTACTAGAGTTTGAACAAAGAACTGGAACTAATGTAAAAGCTTTAGTTGATAAAGTTGGTTTTAAAATGCCCGATTTAAATACTTTAAATAATTCTTTAAAGAGAGATGAAGCTGCTCGATATTGGTATGAAAGAAGTTCAGAATACTTTGATACTTTATTAGAGCCACTTTCTAAAGAAGATAAATCTAAATTTTTAAATATTTTATCTATTACTTCAGGTGGTGTTACACCAAAAGAAAATTTTAAAATAGCTTTAGGAGTCTATTCAGACTATAAGGCTGGCCGTCCTATTCGTATGGGTTTCAGACAAACGGCGTCTTTAGATAAACTTTTAAAAGATCCTGGTTCTCAAATTAATTCTTCTAAGTTTAGAAACTTTACAGATAGTTTTGGTTATTTTATGGGTACAACTGACAGACCACCTAACACGGTTAACGATTTACAAATGGCTGATATATTTGGAATTGATCAGTCAGCTTTAGCAAGTAATCCTGATTTGTATTCTTTAATGACAATGTCTCTTACTAACTTGGCAAACGAAGTAAATGAAATTACTCCCGAAGGTCAGGAGCTATTACAACCTTATCAACTGCAATCTATTTTGTGGACCGAGAATCGTGGAGGGCAGTCAACAAATTATGCTGAAGTAGGCCCTGAGGTTATTGATAACATGAGGAAACTTGGTTATGAGTTTAAAGACGATAAATTAAATTTAGAAGAAATTACTTCTGCTAATTTTGTACGAAGTATTCAAAAAACAGTTAAACCTTATGAAGATTCAGTAAAGATGACTATTGAGTCAGGAAGTTTCTTAACTCCATCTGGAATGAAAATAAAACAATTGGTTGATAACTTTTCTGATGACACAGTTTTAATGGATCAGATAAGTAAAATTAATAAATCTGCTAATAGTCAATTAATAACTAGAAAAAATAAACAACCTTCTATTGTAGAAAAATTATTTTCTGTTGCAGTAGGATCAAATGTTTCTGTAAGTAGAATGCAAAAAGGATTCGGAACATTTGAAGGTCAAATAGGTGATAATATAATTATTCCATCTGTTTATAAGAATAAAAAAGGAGAAATTATTCCATTAACTCCTGACCAAAGAATAAATGTTATGGCTTTTTTAGGAAAATATTTAAATCAAGAAGCTGCGGCTTCTAGTAATTTTACCTCGATTGAACCAGGTGAAGGACTTTCATCAGAAGAAATAGAAGAAGGAAAAAAACTTACAAATACTTTTTATGTTCCTGAAACAGGTTACTCCACTAATCAGTTTAAAAAAGTACTTGATCAATCAGGGTATGAATTTAATATATTCCCAGTTCCAGGTGGATTTTTATTAGATACACTTTCTTTTGACGGAAAACCTGATACAGAAAAAGTTGGAAATGCTATTTTAGATGTTTTTGGAAAAGACAAGGTAGTTGAAATTGTTGACTCGAAGTGGTATGGAGAGTATATTGGAAAAGAATTATACGAGGAGAGAGAAAATGCCTTTAAAAAGAGTATCGCCGAAAGAATGGGAGAAGAGGGGGATTCCCTTGAATCGTTCAACGATCTACTTCCCTCCGTCGAAGAAGTCTCAGAAGTCGACAAAAACAGAGACCAAGGATACGATGAAATCCTCGGCTCAACAAAAGTCATAAATCTTTTAAAGGGAGCTAATATTCAATTGAAGAGAAGAGGAGGATACGTAATGCCTTTACCTGAAATCCCTTCCCTTGTAAAAGGCGGATTAGTTGATATAAATTACTTAACGAGATCTTTAAACAATGGTAGATAACATAGACAAAGGATTATATCAATCAGGACAACCTGAGTTCGAAGTACTAAAGTCTGATACAGAAGTAATAGTAGATGGCGCACAAGTACCTGTTCCTGAGGGATTAGAAATTGAAATGGATGAAGATGGCGGAGCTACGCTTGATTTTGATCCAAGAGAAGTTCTTCCTGAAATTGAATTTTATTCTAACTTAGCAGAAGTTATTGATGATAGAGATTTAGAAGCAGTCTCTGATGAATTAATGGCGGATTTTGAAAGTGACAAAACCTCTCGTAAAGATTGGGAGGACGCTTACATTAATGGTTTAAGTTTATTAGGTTTTAAGTATGAGAATAGAACCAATCCTTTTAGAGGAGCAAGTGGGGCGACACATCCTTTACTTGCAGAAAGCGCTACTCAGTTTCAAGCAACAGCTTTTAAAGAATTATTACCTCCAGGTGGACCGGTAAGAACTATTATCATGGGAGACGAAACTCCTGAGAAATATGCTAGGGCAAAACGTGTTCAAGAATTTATGAATTTTCAATTGATGAACAAGATGGAAGACTTTACTCCTGAGTACGATCAAATGTTATTTTATTTACCGCTAGCAGGATCTACATTTAAAAAAGTTTATTATGATGAATTAATGGAAAGACCTGTATCAAAGTTTATTCCCCCTGAAGACCTTGTTGTAAACTATATGGCAACTGATTTAGATAACTGTGAAAGAGTCTGTCATGTTATCAACATGAGTTATAATGATTTTAGAAAAAAACAAGTTGCAGGTTTTTACAAAGACATAGATATCATGCCATCTGAATATCAACCAGGTGAGATTCAAAAAAAATATGATGAGATGGAAGGTACTAAACCTAACTATGCGGATCAAGTTGTAAAGCTTTATGAGTTCCATACTTCACTTGATTTAATAGACTTTGAGGATAAAGATGATTCAGAAGAGATGACAGGAATAAAAATTCCTTACATTGTAACCATAGAAGAAGGATCTACAAAAGTAGTAGGTATTAGAAGAAATTATGAAAAGGATGACCCTAAAAAAATAAAGAAACAATATTTTGTTCATTATAAATTTTTACCAGGTCTTGGTTTTTATGGTTTTGGTTTAATTCATATGATTGGTGGTTTATCAAGAACTGCTACAGATATTCTTAGACAGCTAATTGATGCAGGAACATTAGCTAATCTACCTGCTGGATTTAAAGCTCGTGGAATTAAAATTAGAGATGATGCAGAGCCTTTACAACCAGGTGAATTTAGAGATATAGATGCTCCTAATGGTGATTTAAGAAATGCTTTAATACCTCTTCCTTATAAAGAACCTTCTCAAACTCTTTATAGCTTACTAGGATTTATAGTCCAGGCTGGCCAAAGATTTGCTTCTATTGCAGATATGCAAGTGGGAGAGGGAAATCAAAATGCTGCAGTAGGAACTACAATTGCTTTACTAGAACGTGGATCTAAAATTATGTCAGCTATTCACAAGCGTTCTTATTATTCACAGAAAAAAGAATTTAAATTACTTTATAGAGTCTTTGGAGACTACTTACCTGAATCATATCCTTACGCTGTTCAAGGTGCTGATCGTACAATTAAAGCAGAAGATTTTGATGACTCATTAGATGTCTTACCTGTTTCTGATCCAAATATTTTTTCTACAGCTCAAAGAGTTACCTTAGCTCAGACTGAATTACAGTTAGCCCAAAGTGCTCCTGACTTACATAATATGAAAGAAGCTTATCGTAGAATGTATGAATCTTTAGGCATTAAAGATGTCGATGAAATTTTACGAAAAGATAGTCCTGTAGGACCTAAAGACCCGGCAACTGAAAGTGCAGATTTACTTGATGGTAATTTAATGCAGGTCTATGAAGGACAAGATCATGATGCACATATTCAAAGTCATTTATTGTTTGGAACCAATCAAATGATTTTAGGTAATCCTCCTATGGCTATGAAATTACAAAAACATATTTTAGAACATGTTTCTTTAAAATCAAAAGAGCAAGTAGACTTTTTAATTTCTCAAGGACAACTTCCTGAGGAAGAAATGAATGCTGCTATTGCCAAATTACAGGCACAGTCCATGACTGAGTTAAAAAAAATGTCAAGCGAACTATCAGGAGGAGGTCAACCTGATCCAGCAATAGAATTGAAACAACAAGAATTACAGCAAGACGCACAAAAAGATCAAAGTGATGTTCAAAGAGATCAAGCAAGAATACAGTTAGATGCTGAAAGACTTAAACAAAGAACTGCTATTGATCAAGCAAGACTACAAAAAGATTATGACATTGCAGATAAAAGAGCTGAAGTTCAGTACGATAAAATGACTACTCAAAATGTTAATAAAAAAAATGACATGATGAATAAGAATTCTCAGAATCAAAAATAAGTATGGATAAAAAAACTGAAAAAAGAATTAAAAAAATGATAAGTGAAACTAGGTATTACATGCAAGAACAGGCTGAAATAGGTACAGATATACTAGAATTAGCTCAAGTCATGTTGACTATAAGTAGAGAAGCAATGGTAGATGCTTATGGGGAATATTTTGCAGACAGCTATATTAAGAATGAAATTAGTAGGTTGAAAAGAAATCAAAATAGTATAACTTTACACTAATGACTAAACGATTAACAAAAACAATACCCCCAAAAAGGGGCCCTGTTTCACAGGGTGAATCTATTCCACCAGGCAAGATCATGAAAGTCGGTCCAGTGCCTGAGGATAAAAAGCATAAACGCGGTTATGGGATAGCATCTAAAGGTCTTAAATTCGAAGGAGTATTTTAATGAGAATACTATCAAAAGTTAAAAACTTTACTTCTAATATAAAGAAAAGAGATGTTGCAATAGCTATCACTTTCTTTGTGTTAGGGGTATTAATTGCTTCTCAGTAAGTTATTAGGCGGATCACTAGTAGAGACAGTCGGTAAAGTAATTGACTCAGTCCATACTTCAGAAGAAGAAAAATTAGCGGCCAAAATAAAACTCAAAGAAATTGAAGCAAGTCTTAATCAAGCACAAACTCAAATTAATTTAGCTGACTCTAAATCCACTGCTATAGGTATTGGCGGTATAATGCAACGAAGTTGGCGCCCCCTCATCGGGATGAGTTGCGCCCTAGCGATAATGTGGGAGTACGTATTAAAACAATTTATTATGTTTATACTTGCAGCTTTCAGTGTAGAACATGCACCCTTACCTGCTCTTGACATGGCGGTTTTAATGCCTCTCGTACTTTCTTTATTAGGCATGGCCGGAATAAGATCCTTTGATAAATTAAAGAAAACAAATTCTGACAAGTAATGGAGCTTTTCGATTACAAAGTAAAACAACTTATTCAAAAAAAGATTGAAGAACAAAGAGAAGCTCTTGTGACTCAGAATATACAATCTTTTGATGAATATAAGTATCAACTTGGTCAACTGCATGCGCTAGAAAGGTTCATGTTAGATTATCAAGATTTATACAAGAAAGCAGTAAATGATGAGTAAATTAATTTTACCAAAAGGAATAAAGTTAAAACAGAAAGAAGAGAATAAAACCCCTGCTTTAGAGAAAGTTCCTCAAGCAACAGGATGGAGAATGGTAATTCTACCTTATAGAGGTAGTGAAAAAACTAAAGGCGGCATAGTCTTAACAGGTAAAGCTGTAGAGGAACAACAACTAACAACTAATGTTGGTTTAATTTTAAACATGGGACCAGACGCTTACGGAGATAAAGATAAATTTCCAAATGGACCATGGTGTGCAAAAGGAGATTGGATAGTTTTTGCTAAATACGCTGGATCAAGAGTTAAGATTGAAGGCGGAGAAATCCGTATTCTTAATGATGATGAAGTGTTGGCTAAATTAAAAGATCCTGAAGACGTATTAACCCTTTATTAAGGAGAAAAGAATGGTCGAAGAAAAAATGGTAGACATTGACACTACTGGAGAAGGTCAAGAAGTTGAACTTAAAGATAAACAAGAAGATTCTGCTGGAGATTCTGCTGAAGAAACAAAAGTAGAATTAGAATTATCTTCTGATGAAAGTCCTTCAGAAGACGATAATAAAGAAGACGATAATAAAGAAGACGGTTTAGATAAATACTCAAAAAATGTCCAAAGAAGAATTAAAAGACTTTTGGATAGAGTGGAAAAAACTGAACAAAGAGAAACAGAAGCACTGAGATTTGCTGAGATAGCCAAACATAAAGCTGAAGAACTAGAGAATAAAATGAAGACTCTTGATCAAAACTATATCTCAGAGTACGAAAATAGAGTTAAGTCTCAAATAGAGCAAAGTAAAAAAGCATTAACTGATGCAAGATATTCTAATGATGTAAATGCTGAGGTAGATGCTCAAAGAGCTTTGACAAGACTTGCTATAGAAGAAGAAAGAGCTTTAGCTTCTAGACAACAAAGAGAAGTAATGGAAAAGCAACAAGAAAGTTTGAGAGGACAACAAGCGCAACCTCAACAAACTGTTCAAAGACAAGCTGATCCTAGAGCACAAGAATGGGCCGAAGAAAATAAATGGTTTGGAAAAGACGAAGCCATGACTTTTACTGCTTTAGCTCATCACAAAAAGCTTTTGAAAGAAGGCTTAGACCCAAAAAGCGACGAATATTATGAAGAAATAAATGTCTATATGAAAGATCAATTTCCTCATAAATATAGCCCGGAAGCTAAAGAAAAAGCCCCTCAAGTAGTGGCTTCAGCTTCTAGATCACAAAGAACAAGCGGTTCTAAAAAAGTAAGGTTAACCCCTAGTCAAGTATCAATTGCAAAAAAATTAGGTGTACCACTTGAAGAATACGCAAAATATGTATAGATTGGAGAACATATGGTAGATAAAACGCTAAGAACTAATGAGACAAGAGAAAAGGACGCTCGTAAAAAAAGCTGGACTAGACCTTCTTCATTAGACGCACCCCCAGCTCCGGATGGTTACAAGCATCGATGGATTAGGGACTCAGTCAGAGGATTTGATGATTATAAAAACATCTCAGGTAAATTACGAGAAGGTTGGGAATTAGTCCGAGCCGACGAGTATCCTGATTGGGAACTTCCGACTATCGAAGACGGTAAACATGCTGGTGTGATAGGGGTAGGTGGGTTACTGTTAGCTCGAATGCCAATAGAGTTGATTGAACAACGTAACGCTTATTATAAAGGTTTATCCGATAGCCAAAAAGAGGCTATGGATACTGACCTATTGAAAATCGAGGATCCTCGGATGCCGATCAGTAAACCCCAAAGGCGAACCAATATAACATTTGGTAAAGGAAACAAGTCGTAAGTCGGCAGATTTGTGGACAACCAATACTAACAACACGTATTACAAAGGAGTAATAACATGTCAAATATAGACGCACCTTTCGGGTTTAGACCCGTTCAAAAAGTAGGTGGCGGCGTATCTAACCAAGGGCAAACTGAATATACAATTGCCTCTGGAGAAGCTTCCGCTATCTTTCAAGGGGATCCTGTATTAATGGTTGCAAACGGCAACATCGACATTGCCTCTTCCGCTGGTGATACTATTCTTGGTATTTTTAATGGTTGTTTCTATACAGATCCAACTACACAAAAACCAAGTTTTAGTAATCATTATCCAGGTGGAATTGCCGCAAGCGATATCGTTGCAAACATTATAGACGATCCAAACCAATTGTTTTTAGTACAAGCAAGTGGAACAGTAACTTCTGCAAATGTTGGTGAAAACGCTGAAACAGACTACACCGCAGGCAGTACAAAATCAGGTATATCTAAGGCTGAAGTGGATACTTTTGCAGCAGATGCCGCAGCTACATGGATTATTGTAGGTCTTTCAAAAGACCCTGATAACAATGATACATCCGCAGCTAACGGTAATTTGGTCGTAAAACCAAACCTTCACTATTATACTGGTGGAAAGGCCGGGGTATAAACTATGGCTATATCAAGAAGTCAACTCGTTAAAGAGTTAGAACCAGGTCTAAACGCGCTGTTTGGACTAGAGTACAAAAGGTATGAGCAAGAGCATAAGGAAATCTTCGATCAAGAGTCATCTGACAGAGCGTTCGAAGAAGAAGTAATGCTATCAGGTTTTGGATCCGCTCCAGTTAAATCTGAAGGCGCAGGTATCTCATATGATACAGCGGCTGAAGCTTATACTTCTCGTTACACACACGAAACAGTTGCATTAGGTTTTGCAATAACAGAGGAAGCAATCGAAGATAATCTTTATGATCAGCTTTCTTCTCGTTACACAAAAGCTCTTGCAAGATCAATGGCAAACACAAAGCAAGTAAAAGCTGCTGATGTTTTAAACACATCTTTCGCTGCTGGTGGTGCTGCTGGTACTAATCCAGGTGGTGACGGTGTTTCACTTATAAACACAGCTCACCCACTTGCAGTTGGTGGTACTTTTTCAAATAGATTATCAACTGATGCTGATCTTAATGAAACATCACTTGAGCAATCATTAATTGATATCGCTGCATATGTGGATGAACGTGGGTTAAAGATAGCTACTCAAGGTAGAAAATTGATAATTCCAAAAGAATTACAATTCACTGCTGACAGATTAATGGCGTCTACTCTTAGAACTGGAACTGCTGATAATGACATTAATGCAATCAGAAATATGGGAATGCTTCCTGAAGGTTATGTGGTAAATCACTTCTTAACTGACATAAATTCATTTTACATTAAAACTGATGCACCTAATGGCCTTAAGCATTTTGTTAGATCACCTATGTCTACAAACATGGAAGGTGATTTTGACACTGGTAACGCAAGATACAAAGCTAGAGAGAGATACTCATTTGGTTTCTCAGATCCTAGAGGTATTTTCGGTACTTCCGGTGCATAAGCGTAATCATAAATAATCTTTTAAAGGGCGCTTTACTGCGCCCTTTTTTTATTCTATAATTTAAACCACAAGCATTAATTAACACTTAGATACATACGACTGAGCTTGTCAGACGGTATAGAGACTATGTATCGAAAGGTCTATACAACCAAGGAGGTTTAATATGGCAAATACTACATTCTCAGGACCAGTCCGATCGGAAAATGGTTTTGAATCAATAACAACAAATACAACAACAGGTACTGTAACAACTAACGCTACTTACGGAACAAGTATCACAGGTGGTGTT
>Ga0222655_1000041_pt1 | contig 68651 bp, 77 predicted proteins | sample AntAcemetagen423_FD_179857 | JGI IMG/M metagenome (GOLD analysis project Ga0222655, IMG submission 179857) | Saline water microbial communities from Ace Lake, Antarctica - #423 | ecosystem: Environmental > Aquatic > Non-marine Saline and Alkaline > Saline | place: Antarctica: Ace Lake... | reverse complement strand
TTTGTCGCGTCTGCGATTTCTGTCTCATCTTCGTTCCCTTCGGTCTCTGCCGATGAACCAGAAATCCTCTCTTATGCAATCCCGCTAATTTGTTCCATAGGCGCTGACGTCAGACAGGCAACAGGTTCGAGTGCGCGGACACGGTATTCGTCACGGATGACGACGGCCGCCTGGAAGGGATCGTCCGGATCAGCGAGCTCTTTGCCAATCTGGACGGCCCGATCGGCGACATCATGGAGCCCGAGCATGAGGCGGTTCGGACCGGGGACGATCAGGAGCAGATCGCCGTTCTGGCGATGCGCCTGAACATGATTGCCATTCCCGTTGTGGACAAGGACGACCGACTGATTGGCGCGGTACCTCCCGAATCCCTGTTCAGAATTCTTCGTGCCGAGCACATGGAGGACCTGCAACGGTTTGCCGGAATTGTGGCGCATGAAGAAGGGCCCCATGTGGCGCTGGATGCCTCCCTCTACAACCGGTTTCGCCGTCGGCTTCCCTGGCTGGTCTTCGGATTGATTGCGTCCTCCTTCATCACCGCGCTCATGACGGGGTTCGAGCAGACATTGTCCGAGAATGTGGCGGTGGCGTTTTTTGTGCCCGCCCTCGTCTATGTCGCCGGGGCGATCGGGAGCCAGGCCGTATCGGTCGCGGTGCGTGGTCTTTCCACGGAGAATATCTCGATTGGAAGACTGCTTCAGGATGAAATCATCATTGGTCTGGCGATTGGCCTGACCCTTGGCACGATCACCTTTGTCTCTGTGTTCGTCTTCTTTGGTGACGTCGCCTTGTCGCTGGCCGTGGGGCTTGCCGTCCTTGGGGGCGGGGCGGTCTCGGCCGTGGTGGGCTTTGTCCTGCCGTGGTCATTCCAGCGTCTCGGGTCGGATCCCGCACTTGGAAGCGGGCCGGTCTGCACGATTGTGCAGGATGTGGCGAGCCTGTCCTTGTATTTCGTTCTGGTGATCACCCTGGTTATCTGAGGGTCTGGTCACGGGGCACGCGCTAACCGAGACGTGCGGCCCATCGTTGCATCAGCGGTCGTAGTATGAGGAAGATCGCGTAAATCCGGTTCAGCGCCCAAAGCATTGGCGGAAACTGTGCGGCGCGACCCAGCAGGCGAAGCCGTGGCAGGGCCGACCAGAGATGCGCAAAGGCTGCGGCACCGTCGAGCAGTTCCCCGTCGGATGCGCGCACATGAAACCGGGCCAGCGCCGATGCGCGGGTCAGACCATCGGGCAGGGGGGCCGCGTCGGGCTTGCTGATATCTGTCCACCGGATGTCGCCGCCGCCTCGCAGCCGCTGGTAGAAGGCGATCTCCCGGGTGCACAAGGGACATGCACCATCATAGTAGACTTCCGGCGCTGGTTGTTCTGCAGGGGTGTCACGCGGCTCGGGTACAACAGACATGGGGTTCATTCCTGCCTTGGGGAGTCCTCGTTACGCCGCACCTGCCGGCCCGGATCATGCGCGTGCCATGTTGCAGCCGTTGCGGATGTCATTGTTCTGCCATTGTTGGGGCGTCAGATTGGGGGTAGCTTGCGTGATGTGCTAGGTTCGCGCAGCAACAGGTTTGCCCGTTACCCGGGTGTCCAAGCAGGAGAATTGAATCATGGCCAAAGAAGATCCGTTCAAGCAGTTCAGTGACTTCCAGAAGAGTCTCGCGCAGTTCAAGATTCCGGGCATCGATCCCGACCAGTGGGTCAAGGTCTACGAACAGAATGTCGCGGCGGTGACCCAGGCCAACCAGACCTTCCTGACGGGCATGCAGGCCTTTGCCGAAAAGCAGGCCGCGATGCTGCAGGAAAGCATGAAAAATTCAGAGGCTGCCATCAAGGAAGCCTCCGAAGCAGGCGAGCCGACGGCCAAGGCCGCCCATCAGGTCGAGCGCGCCAAGGCTGCTTATGAAAAGGCTCTGGCGGATATGAACGAAATTTCCGAGATCATGACCAAGACCAACGCCGAGGCGATCGACGTCATCAACAAGCGGATCAACGATTCCTTTGCCGAAGTGCAGACGATCCTGTCGGAAAAGAAGAGCTAGTTCGCATTACGGCACCAGCCAGGTGCCCGGCCATGCATTGCCTTTTCGGGTGAATCGCGCGCGTCGATGTCCGCGTGCGTCGAGAAACAGCCATTCAAGCGTTTCCACCTGAAGGGTTGCGACCAGAAAATTCTCTGATCCGCCGTCGTTGAAGCCGGTGTCGGGCATGATGTCATGCGTGACGTCCAGAGGGCTGTCGATGACCGTGCCCGGGGCCTGGGTGACCTGATAGACGATACGGCTCATCGGCTGGGTTTGCTGCCACGCCTGATTGGCCAAGGGGTCATCCATGTGCAGATGAACTCGCCCGTCAATTTGTAGTTGCACTTTCCGCTGTGGATCATAGACGTGCAGGCCCGCGCGCGGGTCTGCACGCAATTCGTTGATCTTGCCCGATCGCCGGTCTGTGTGAAACCGCACTTGCCTCGATGCCGTTTCGAATCCGCGCAGGACAACGGTCCGCATGCGCGGTGCACCATCGGTGCCGATGGTCGCCAATGTCGGCGTGTGGGCGGGCACACGCCGGTTTCCGGCACCATCGGCGAGAATATCCCATGCGGTCTCCAGCGCAGCATCCAGGTCGGTATAGTGTGCGGGGGTTTCGGGTTGGGTCATCGTATGGCTGTGGTCCCTGACCTTTGATATCGGGTTCGTTGCGCGCATGTGTCGGCGAATTCCGCTATTCTTGGGCAATGCTCGACACTCTGCAAATTTTCTCCATCGCAGTTGAAGCCATCATTGCGGTGATCTTCCTGCTGATTGCCATCCGGGGCCGCGTGTTCATGTTCGGGCTGGCGCTCACCTTCGCCATATATGTGATCTATGACCTTGCGCGGCAGTTCGCCTGGGATGTGCCACAACCGGTCCTTGTCGCCGGATTTCTTGTGGCTGCGGTTTCGGCGCTGTACTCTGCGGTGAAACTGTACCGAAGGCTTTAGCGGCGGGCGCCCGTGACCCTGGGGGAAACATGGCAGATAAACTGACAACGGATATTGGCGGTGATCCCGCTGGACCGATCCCGCTGGAGGGCCGAGATCAGCTGTTTTGGGAAAAGCAGATGATCGCGGCTTTCAACCTGCTTCAGGTGAAAGGGGTCGTCGTCACGGACGAATTCCGGCGCACGGTCGAGGAAATGCCGACTGACTATTATGCCAATTCGACGTTTTATGGCCGGCGTCTCGATGGCATGGTGCGTTTGCTCATCGAGAAGGGCGTGATCGACGCAGATGCGTTCGAAGCACGAGCACGGGAAATACTCGAATCCGGAACGCGTGATCATGTCTGAGGCCACACAAAACTATACGGTGGGAGACCGGGTGCGAATTCTCGATATCGGCAAGCCGGGTCATGTTCGCACCCCGACTTATGTCCGGCACAAGATCGGCACCATTGAGCGGTTTTGCGGGATGTTTGAAAACCCCGAAGACAAGGCCTATGGGCGCTGGGGTTTGCCACCGATCCCATTGTATCGCGTCCAGCTCAAGCAGGGTGATATCTGGCCCGACTATGATGGCGGGCCGGGGGATGTTCTCGAAATCGAAATTTACGATCACTGGTTGGCACCTGCCGGGGAGGCCACACGATGAGTACCCATGACCATAACCATGATCATGATGATCATGCCCCGACCCGCGAAGACGACGATCTGGAGTTGACCGAAGGTGAGGCTCGCTTTCTGGCCCTCAAGAGCCTGTTGATCGAGGGCGGCGTCATGACGGCGGACGAAATCCGTGCGCGGATGGAATTTAATGAGCGCGGCAGCCCGCATCAGGCAGCGCGTATGATCGCGCGAGCCTGGCTGGACCCGGACTATAAGACACGCATGCTCGCCGACACCAAAGCCGCCGCAGCGGAATTGGGCATCGAGGCCACCGAAGCGGCACTGGTCACAATCGAGAATACGCCCGAACGGCACAACATGGTCGTTTGCACACTTTGCTCCTGCTATCCGCGTTCGCTGCTGGGGGAGCCGCCGGCGTTCTATGTCAGCAAGGCCTATCGGTCCCGGGCGGTACGCGAGCCCCGTAAGGTCCTGCGAGAGTTTGGGGTCGAAATTCCCGATGCCGTTGATATCGCCGTCCATGACAGCAATGCCGACCTGCGCTACGTGATCATGCCCATGCGCCCGGCCGGGACCGAAGGGTTGAACGAAGAGGAGCTTGCCGCTTTGATCACCCGCGACAGTGTTGTGGGCTGTGCCCTGCCCGTTGCGCCTGCCTGACCTGAACCATGGCGCCTGTCGTTCTCTATGACCTCGTCGGTGCGGATGACCGGCGGTTTTCCAGCCATTGCTGGCGGATACGCCCGGCGTTGGCCCATAAGGGCCTCGATTACGAGACGGTGCCAACACCCTTCACCAGCATTCCCGCAGTGGGTGATGGGTCGTTCCCGACGCTCCCGATTGTCCGTGACGGAGGAACCTGGCTCTGTGACAGCGGAACCATCGCTGCGTATCTGGAAGCGACCTATCCGGACCGGCCGTCCCTGTTCGGTGGTCCCGCCGGTCAGGCCCTGACGGCCTTTGTCAGTCACTGGTGGCGCGGGCGGATGCATTTGTTCGTGATGCCCATGATCCTGCAGGACATCCACAGCAATCTGGTGCCCGAAGATCAGGACTGGTTTGCCGAAACTCGTGCAAAGCGTTTCGGCAAGTCCATTGCAGAACTCGCAGCGGGGCGGGAAGACCGTCGCGTTGAGTTTCGCGCGCGGCTGGAGCCGCTGCGTCAGATGTTGGGCGATCAGCCTTTTCTGGGCGGAGAGACCCCGCTTTATGCGGATTATCTGGTGATGGGGACTTTCATCTGGGCCCGCAAGATGAGCCCCTTTGCGCTGGTGGAAGCGGGCGATCCGGTCCACGACTGGATGCACCGCTGCCTTGATCTTCATGACGGCATGGCGCGTTCCGGTCCAGGGTTTGACTGGTAGAGATTCGCCAGTTTTCAGCTTTCCCGGCTGGACATTTTCTCAAATACAAATATTCTGCGTGTAAATACAAAATAACACAAAAATATATGTGAAATAGAGGCTTCCGGCAATCCGTCCGGCCCGCGCTGTTTCACCTGCACCTGGATCAGGAGTTCCATCATGACGTCCAAGCATCCCGAAACCCTCGCCCTGCATGCGGGTCATCGTGCCGATCCCACCACCGGTTCTGTCGCCGTGCCGATCCATCAGACCACGAGCTACCAGTTTCGCGACACCGAACACGCATCCAACCTGTTCGCCCTGTCCGAGTTGGGCAATATCTACACCCGCATCATGAACCCCACCGTTGATGTGCTCGAGCAGCGGCTCGCCGCGATTGAGGGTGGCGTTGCGGCGCTCGGTCTGTCTTCGGGTCAGTCGGCCTCCCTGTTTTCGGTGCTGAACATTGCGCGCGCGGGCGACAATTTCGTCTGCTCGACCGATATCTATGGTGGTACCTGGAACCTGTTCAAGAACACCATGCGCGACATGGGGATCGAGGCGCGTTTCGTCGATCCGGCCGATCCGGAAGCCTTCCGGGCTGCCACCGACGAAAAGACGCGGGCCTATTACGCCGAGACCCTGCCGAACCCGAAGCTGCAGGTCTTCCCGATTGCCCAGGTCGCCGCGATCGGTCGTGAACTCGGTGTGCCTCTCATCATGGACAACACGGCCGCCCCGCTGCTGTGCCGTCCCTTCGATCATGGTGCGGCTATCGTGATGTATTCGACCACCAAGTATATCGGCGGACACGGCACGTCGATCGGCGGCATGCTGATCGACGGCGGCAATTTCGACTGGGAGGCCCATGCCGACCGCTTCCCGATGCTCAATGAACCCGACCCCAGCTATCATGGTGCGGTGTGGACGCAAGCGGTCAAGCCGCTTGGCCCTATCGCCTATATCATCAAGGCGCGGGTGACTCTGCTCCGGGATATCGGTGCGGCCATGTCACCCCAGAACGCCTTCCAGTTCATTCAGGGGCTGGAGACACTGCCGCTGCGCATGGAGCGTCATTGCGAGAACGCAGCAAAGGTCGCGGCGTTCCTGAACACCCACGACAAGGTGGAACGGGTCATCTATCCGGGGCTGATGGATGGCGAAGCCCGCAAGCGCGCCGATGCGCATCTGAGCGGTGGTTATAGCGGCCTGATGGGCATGGAGGTGAAGGGCGGTCTGGAAGCGGGCAAGAAATTCATCGATTCCCTCGAACTGCTCTACCACGTCGCCAATATCGGGGACGCGCGCTCGCTGGCGATCCATCCGGCATCAACCACCCACAGCCAGCTGGACGCCGAAGAGCTTCTGCAGGCCGGGGTCACCCCGGGCTATGTACGCCTGTCCATTGGCATCGAACACGCCGATGACATCATCGCGGATCTCGATCAGGCGCTTTCCAAAGCCTGACCCGGAACAGACAAGCCGCGGGCCATATGTTCGCAAGCCCGGGAGAATCCCGGTATTGTGGTGCATCCTTCATTGCGCATTGATGCACATGGCCCGCGGCTCCGGTCTTTCCACATCCCCTGAAGCTTTGCTCGCTGCGGCCCAGTCGCGCGTGAGTGCGGGGGATGTCGCAGGTGCCGAAGACCTGCTGCGTCAGGTTCCCAAGCAAGGTGACGTCGCGCTCGCGGCGGCACGGCTACAGGGCGTCTGCCGCTTTGCGCAAGGCGACCACGACGGCGCCGCCCGCTTTTTTGCACGCGTCCTCAAGGCGGCCACCGCGCTGCCCATGGATCATGTTAATCTGGGGCTTGCCCTGGCGGGTCTGGCACGCTGGCACAAGGCTGAAGCCTGCTATCGAAAAGCCATTGCGCTCGATCCTGGCTTTGGCGAAGCGTGGTTCAATCTGGGCAACCTGCTGCGCGAGACCGGGAAGCTTGAGGCCGCGTCTCAGGCCTATACCACCGTCACGGAACTTGCGCCGCAGGACCCGCGCCCGCATTTCAATCTGGGTTTTGTCCGCGCGGCCCGGCACCTGCCTTTGCAGGCCATCGAAAGTTTCGAAGCCGCACTCAAACTGGCGCCCGACCTTGTTGATGCCCATAACGAGATCGGCTTGGCCCATGCCGCCATGGGCGATCAGGAAAAGGCGGAAGTTCACTACCGGCAGCTTCTCGCGGTGAAGCCGAACCACAGTGCAGCTCTCGCCAATCTGGGTGCAGCCCTCGCCGCGCGCCGCCGTTTTGACGCCGCTCTTCCCCTGCTGGACCGAGCGTCCCGACAGCCTGATTGCCCGGCAGAGGCCCTCTCTACCTATGGTGATGTGCTGCTTCGTGTGCGGAAGACCCGTGAAGGGGAAGCCGTTCTGCGGCGGGCTCTGGCGTTGAAGCCCGATCATGGCGACGCACTCGCCGCGCTGGCGATGATCCTGCAATGGCAGTGTCGATGGGATGAACTCGATGACATCCGTCCCAAGCTGATCGCGATGTCGCTGCGTGCCGCGCGCGAAGGGCGACGCAGTCCTGTCGCACCCCATACCGCCCTGTCCCAGGGGTTGAACCCGGCTGAGGAAAAGCTCATTGCCGAAAGCTGGAGCCGTCACCAGTCTGCGCAGGTGCAGGCCTTGGCCGGGCCGCAGCGATTTTCTTATCTGGTGCGTGCGCGCGAGAAAATACGACTGGGGTACTTCTCGAATGATTTCAACAGTCAGGCGACCGCGCATCTGATCGTTGGGCTTTTTGAGCAGCATGATCGCGACCGGTTTGAGGTTTATGCCTATTCCTTCGGGGCCGATGACGGGAGTTCGTGGCGCAAACGTATTGAAGCGGCGAGCGATCGCTTTGTTGATGTGACCCAGGAAGGCTATGGCGAAACGGCCGCGCGCATGAACCGGGATGAGGTTGATATCCTGCTCGACTTCAAGGGGTTCACGGCGGAATCACGACCTCAGGTCTATGCCTTTCATCCCGCACCCATCCAGGTGAACTATCTTGGTTTCCCCGGGACCATTGGGGCAGACTACATGGATTATCTCATCGCGGACGAGATCGTCATTCCGCCCGATGAACGGGAACACTACACCGAAAAAATCGTCTACCTGCCCGAATGCTATCAGGCCAATGACAACCAGCAGTCTTTTGCGGATTGGCCCGCAACCCGGGCTGATGTTGGCTTGCCGGAGACCGGGATCGTGTTCTCCTGCTTCAACGAAACCTACAAGATCGACCGCACGATCTTTACGGTCTGGATGCGGATTCTGGCGCGGGTTCCCGATTCCGTCCTGTGGCTGCGCGACCAGAGCCCGGCGTTACAGACCGGCCTTCGTGCGGCGGCCCAGGCCGCAGGTGTATCGGGCGACCGGATTGTCTTTGCAGCTTTACTGCCGAAGGAACAGCATCTCGCGCGTTGCCGGCTGGCCGATGTATTTCTCGATTCCTATGCGCTGACGGCGCACACGACCGCGACGGACTCACTCTGGGCGGGTGTTCCGGTCCTGACTTGTCCACGGAACACCTTCGCCACGCGGGTTGGCAAAAGTCTGCTGACGAATCTGAATCTGCCGGAACTGATCGTCCCGGATCTGGCTGCCTATGAGGATATGGCTGTGAATCTGGCGTCTCGTCCCGATGCGCTGGCTGCGATCCGGGCGCGTCTGGCCGACAACCTGCACACAGCGCCCCTGTTCGATACCCCGCGTCTCACCCGACATTTGGAAGGTGCGTTTTCCGGCATGTGGGAACGCTATCTTGCCGGTCGTCCGGCCGAGAGTTTTCGCGTTCCTGCTTTGTCGTAAGAACGGGTCAGTTGCGTCCGGGCACCGGTGCGGAACTCGCATCACCAAGGCCGAGCGCGTTTTGTACGGCTGCACTCCCGTATCGCCGGATCGCGGATTCCTTCCGCTGAAGTTCGGCTTGTTTCTGACGCCGTGTTTCCGGGTCCGGCGCATTGGCAGCCTCATCCCGAAGCTTGTTGACCGACGCAACCTGTCGCGTGACGAATGCATCGCCCGCCGCATCATTCGATGTTCCGGATGACCCTGATGTCCCGGAGGAAGCGGGCAGGTCTACCCGGTAATGCGCGCGCAGACCTGCCGTATCGGTCGGATTTCCGTCCGGGCCTATCACCACGGATCCTCCGGTGTTGAGTGGGGCGGTTGCTGGCGGACCGTTCACCAGGGCGTTGAGGACCGGGGCCACATTCTCGCTCGGCATTACACTGGAGACTGAAATAAAGAAATTCCCAACTTGCGCCTGGCAGGCGGGAACGTTGATTACGCACCCGCCGCTCCCGCTGCTGGTTCCTTCGGACTGGTCGACCAGTGTCTGGATCGCAGGCGGGACGGTTCCGTCTGGCGCGACGACGGCGAGTCGGTCTGTGCCGGGAACCACCGCCAATTGAAACCTGTCCTGTCCATAGTTGGTTGGCGTTACCCCATAGAACTGGGTGGCCGCGCCCACGATCGGTGCCGGTGCGCCCGTACCTTGGAACTGGGGAACCCCCGAAATCGGGAAGGTCGTGATGGGGCTGCCTGCTGAGGTCGTGGTGTTCGTGACGTTGAACCCTTCATCGAAGGCTTGGAAAGTTTCCTGATTTTCCCAGCCATAGACGAGCGGGGTCTGGATGAATCCGGACTCCGTGAACTCGTCCTCTCCGACGAAAACGGAATCGAGATCATTGTCGTCGTCATTCGGGCTCAGGAAATCTCCGGAGTCGAAATCATCATCCAGTGGTGCTGTCGAACCCGGGATGGGAGAGCTGCCGGGCACGCCGGACAGGTTGTTGTCGATGAAGGCTCCGACGCCGGTCACGAACTGACCGTTGACCTGGGAGCAGAAGATGGGGTCATTCGCGCTGCCGGTACAGGCATGCGCGGTTGACGGCAGCGCCGAAAGCGCGAGCAGCAACGGCGTTGCGGCGGCCATCGGTCGACCATATTTCAGGAAACCATATCCTTGGGGCATATTCTGTCTCCGTATCAGAAGCGTGCTGTCACGCCGACCTGGATGTCTTTCTGGTCATAGGTGAACAGGACCAGATTGGAATTCGCGTTCGTGCGTGACGCGCGCACATAAGCGGTGAACATCTCGTTGATCGGGCGGGTCAGGCTGGCCGAGTAGGTGGTGACCGCGTCTTCCCGGGCAAAGCCAAATCCGGTCGGTCCGGGCGGGGTCGTGGGTGCCAGGCTGTTCAGATTCTTGAACTCGTAGTTGGTTCGCACAAATCCGAGACCGCCGATGATGTCCCAAGGGAGTTTCGTCCGGCCGCGCAGGGAATAGCTGTGTGCGTCGTAATCGTAATCCCCGCCGACGGCGCTGTTGTTCATCAGGCTGGTCCCGAAGGTCAGGTCTGAATTCAGGCTTGGGAAGGCAAAGCTGATATTGCCGCCAACCGTGTGGAGCTTGGAATCCCGATCCAGCGAAGCTGGCGTGGCTGTGGGCGAGGGCAGATTGATCTTCTGGCTGCTCGCAAATCCGCCCACCTTCAGGACATCGTTCACCTGATACTCAAGGCTCGGGCTGATCCCGACCGTATTCTGCAGCTTGTCGCCATCGACCCGCACATGGGTGAAGGATCCTGCCAGCGCGGCTAGGAGTCGGGGCGTGACCTTTTGCTCGTAGCGGGCAAAGACATTGAGGACGTCGGAATCATTGCCCGAAATATCACGATAATTCGTCCGGTTTGCGACGCCGCCCACAATCACGGCCTTGTCAGCTGCAATGTTCCGGCGATATTGCCCGCCGGCTGAGAGCTGGATGTAGCGTGAATCGGTGCGCGTGATTTCAGCCGGACGCAGAATACCTTCGCTCAGCGCGATCACATTGCTGTTGCGGCCGATCGCGAGCGAACCGAACACATCCCATGGTTTTTTCTGTGTTTTCGGTTGAATCGCGCGCAGGAAATCGAGATGCGCCTTCATGGTCGTCGACAGCGCGCCGCCCTGGGGGTTTTGCGCGACGGAGTCCAAGAGTTCATTCTGCCGGATGGAATCACGTTTTGCAGCAGCCTGGGCCGCGTTGAAGAAATCGACTGAAGCCTGCAACTTGGGGTCGAGACGTATCGCTTCGGCAAAAGCAGCCTTCGCCTTCGCATCATTCCCGAGGATACTCTCGGCGCGACCGATCAGCTCGCTTGTCTTTGCCGATTCCGGGTTGGCGACTTTGTAGGATGTCAGGGCCGCAATCGCGGCGGTGGATTGTCCACTGCCCAGCAAAGCCCAGCCATATTCGAAATCCATCTCTGCATTCGTGACCTCGGCTTGGCGCGCCAGTTCGATCTGTCCCAGCGCTTCCCGGTGCAGACCAAGTCGATTCAGGGCAACGCCCTGAAAGAACTGCGCTTCGGCGTCTTTTGGGTCAGCAATGGAGGCGGAGAGGAATTTCCCCAGCGCTTCCTGCCATTTCGAATTCTGGAGTTCGACGATGCCGTCATCGATCAATGCCGATGATTCTGGCGACGCGGATACCGGCGCAAGACCGGCGGAATAGCCCAGAACCAAGCCGCCAATGGCAGCCGCGGTGAGAGCTCTATGAATTGAGCGCATATGTCCCCCTCTGGATGATCTGGTACAGTGAGATCATTTCCAGCCCCTGATAGCCTCAAACTACCAAAAAACAGGCCTTTATCCTATCAAATGTTTTGGGGGATGGTCGTCCGTCATGTGACGGACTTTTTCGTTATTTGTGGTGTTTACCATTCTCCTTTGTTCTGAATTGAAATCATTCCCGGGTTCCATCCATGGCTGAACGGCTTTGGCAGCATTTGGAAAGCCATCTCTACCGCCGTGTTGATGGTGCGTCGCTGGCCGTGTTTCGCATCGCATTCGGCGCGTTGATGCTTTGGGACGTCTGGAAGTATTTCGCCCATGACTGGATCGGGCTGATGTATGTCACGCCCCGTTTCCATTTTACCTATTTCGGTTTTGGCTGGGTGGAACCCTGGCCCGGCGACCTGATGTACGTGCATTTCGCGGTGATGGGGGTGCTGGCCTTTCTGATCATGATCGGCCTGTTCTATCGCGTTGCGATGGTGCTGTTTCTCGTGGCGTTTACCCACGCCTTCCTGATCGATCAGGTCGAATACCTCAATCATTTCTATCTGGTCATCCTGCTCAGCATTCTGATGGTGTTCGTGCCTGCGAACCGCGTCTATGCACTTGACCCCCTGATCTGGCGTCGGTCCGGGCCGCGGCAGACGCAGGTGTATGCGTGGAATCTCTGGATTGTACGTATTCAGATGGAAATCATGCTGATCTTTGCGGGGATCGTGAAAATCAACCCGGATTGGCTGCAATTGCAGCCACTTGAGATGTGGCTGGCCCAGCGCACCAATGTTTTCCTGATCGGGCCTTATCTGACCGAAACATGGGTTGTCGCCTTGGGGGCGTACGGCGTTATCCTGCTCCACGTGGTGGGCGCACCCTTGCTGCTCTGCAAGCGTACGCGTCTTGCCGTATTTGTGCTGTATGTCCTGTTTCATCTGGCCAATCATCTGTTTTTCAATATCGGAATCTTCCCCTGGCTGACGCTTGCAGGGACAACCCTGTTTTTTGCCGCCGACTGGCCGCGAAAACTGTTCTCGTGGCGCGGGAGCCCTGCTGCGAAGGTCCCGTCGAGACTGCCCGGTCCGGCCTTGCGTCGCTCCGTGATCGTGCTGCTCGGTGTCTGGGCGGCATCCCAGATCCTGATCCCGTTGCGACACCATCTTTATGCAGGTGATACCAGCTGGACTGAACAAGGCCACCGCTTTGCCTGGCAAATGAAGCTGCGCGACAAGCGGTCCCGGGCGGCGTTTGTGGTCGTTGACCAGGCCAGTGGTGAAATCTGGAATGTCGATATGCGGCATTTCCTGACAACACGGCAGATCATCCGGATGTCAAACCGTCCCGACATGATCCTGCAATTTGCCCACCATCTGGCCGCGCGCTGGCAAGCCGAGCGTGGTGGTGTTGCTCCGGCGGTCTATGCCGAGGTCTGGACGTCGTTGAACGGGCGCCCCTATCAACTGAGCATTGATCCGGCGCGAAATCTGGCCGCCGTACCGCGAAGGCTGGACCCGGCGGACTGGATCATGCCATTGCACACCAAATTGCCCTGATTCCCTCTTCTGCCTCTGGATTTTTGTCGGCGCTGCGGACATCATCAGGGGAGTTGCAGCAAGGGAATATGATGATGGGACGTTCACAGAAATTCGACGTGGTTGAAGCTTCGATTCACGATCTGCACGAGGCCATTCGAGCCGGTCAGACGACCCTTGTTGAGGTGGTGCAGCAATATATCGACCGCGCCAAAGCCTATAACGGTGTGGCCAGCATGTTGGTCACCGAGGACGGGCTACCGGTTCCCGAAGTGCCGGGCGTTGTGCGCGCCGGTGCGCCGCTGAAATTTCCCACCGATACCGTCAAGGCTTCGGAAGTCCTGCCGGATCTCGACAAGTACAAGGGCCCACCGCTTGAGTTCGGGCGGATGGAGGCCACGGCGTCCAAGCCGGATGTGCAGCAGCAGTTCGGGATGGTCGCGGGTATTCCCAAGGCGGGGCAGGTCAACGCGCTCTCGACCCTGAACATTCGTGGTGAGCGGTCGGTCACCTGTTGGGGAGATTACGATCGGCACCCCTCCGAAGGGCCACTTCCCGCGGGCGCGCCGCCGGTCTGCGAGATGTTCCGGCAGTTCCCCGATGCGCTCGAACGCGCCGCCGAACTCGATGCCGAATACGGCTCCGACCCGGACCTCGAAGCCCTGCCGATGTATGGCGTGACCTTCTCGTTCAAGGATCCGTTCGACACCATTGATATGCGTTCGACGGGGGGCGCGGATGCCGCCTATGATAATGATTTCCCGGCGCGCGACCATGTGCTTGTGGAGCAACTCCGCGCCAAGGGTGCGATCATTTTCGCCAAGGCGATCAACACCGAATACAATGGCCGGGCCGGTGACCCGGGCGGGCGCAACCACCCCGACAAGGTGTTGCCCTCGACGCTGGGATATCAGCGCGCGACCTGGGGTGGCAATCCGTCGAACCCTTATGACACCACCCGCGCGGCCTCGCTGGGGTCGAGCTCCGGTTCGGCGCTTTCGGTCAGCACCAATATGGTGATGGCAAGTCTGGGCGAGGAAACCCGCGCCTCGTGTCGCGGTCCTTCGAACCACAATGCCGTCGCGCTGATTCTGCCCCACAAATCCATGATCGGGTTTGATGGTGGTGCCATCGGTGCGGATATCTACTGTGACCGGTCGGGCGTGCACGGAAAGTCCTTGCCCGATTGCGCAAAAATCCTCGATGCGCTGAAGGACCCCGAAGACGGGTATTATGATCCGCGCGATCCCTACACCACGGTGCCGCGATCCTCTGTGTTGTCGACGCCCTACGCGTCTCACCTGTCGGGAGATGGCTCGGATGGCGCACTCAAGGGGATTCGTCTCGGTGTGGTGCGCGAATCCATGGTCTATCCGAAGGACTCGATTACCGAAAAGCCGATCGTCGATGCCGCGACGGTCGAGATCAAACAGGTGCTCGGGGCGCAACTCGGCGCAACCCTCGTTGAATCCGGTGATCCACTCTGGACGCCCGATTCCGATCTGGAACATATGGGAACCGATTTCCGAAAGGCCCTGACGAAACTCATTCCGGTGTTCATGCCCGATATCCTGTTTCGTCTTGGCGCCGATGGCACACCGCTGTTCAAGGAATTCGAGGACGCGATCAAACCGACCGAGTTTGTTCCCGGCAAGGTGTTCGGGAACGGCACGATGGATTCCATCGATTACTGCGTGGCGCTGGCCGAAGGTGCGATTGCAGCGCCGTCCAATCTGGATATCGCGACGATCCAGCACCAGCATCTGGCCAATACTTTCCGGTTCCATATCAGCCAGTACCTGATGCGCCGTGCGGCAGACTGGAAGGCGGCGGGCTTTCATGAGGCCCTCGACAACTGGGCGGAACTCAATGCGCGCTCGAAGTTCTGGGGCGATGACCAGCGCAGCGCGTTCAAGAACTGGGAGGAGACCTCTGACCCGCGCAATGCGCTGGATGGGCGCCAGGGGGTCAACGAGCGGATCATGCTGCGTGAAATGCTGCGCCGGGTCGATATGATGGTTCTGATCGAGAACCGGCTCGATGCATTCGTACGCCTGCACACGCCCTGGCCGCCGGGGATCATCGGCGGGCCGCTGCAGCATGAGATATCGAACAATCTACGACCCGAAAGTCTCTATGGGCCGAATGCCGGACTGACGGAAATTCTGGTCCCGGCGGGTTATGTCACCACGGCCTATGATCCGGTCCACAAGCTGAACGCGGACGGGACAAAATATGTCTCTGCGCCGTCGCGCACGCCAACGGAAATTGATGCCCCGGGCCTGCCGTTTTCGCTGGTCTTCCGTTCGGAGCCGGGCACCGAAGACAGTCTTCTGGAGATTGCCTCGACCTATGAATTGGCCTCCCGCCGCCGGGTGTCGCCGCCGAATTTCGGACCCCTTCACAGCGCGTAGGGCCCAGAATTCTGGGATTTGTGGGGCTGGGGATGATTGTTGTGCCATGGCCGGGTCGGTTTGACCTGCCGTGTGGCGGACCTATCTGGCAGAGTGCACCGATCTGAACGGGAAAGATTTTGGCGATGACCGACCAACGGCAGTTACACCTCGCGGCGTTCATGCGTCCGATCAGCATCCACACTGGTGCGTGGCGCTATCCGGGCGGAACACCGGATGCAAATTTCAACTTTCGGGCAATCGTGAAGTTCGCCCAGCGGCTTGAGGAAGCACGGTTTGATGCGTTCTTCATGGCCGATCACCTGGCGCTTCTGAACATGCCGATGGATGCGCTCAAGCGCAGTGCGACCGCAACGTCCTTCGAGCCGTTTACCCTGCTCTCGGCGTTGTCCATGGCGACCGAGCATCTCGGCCTGATCGCGACCGGCTCGACCTCCTTCGATGAGCCCTTCCATGTGGCGCGCCGGTTTGCCTCGCTCGATCACATTTCGGGCGGGCGGGCAGGCTGGAACATTGTCACCACCTCCAACCCGGACGCGGCCAAAAATTTCGGGCTTGAAGAACACCTCGATCATGCCGACCGCTACCGTCGTGCGCGGGAATTCTATGACGTGGTCACGGGCCTTTGGGACAGTTGGGCCGATGACGCGTTCATTCGCGACGTGGAGTCCGGCGTCTTCTTTGACCCTGAAAAGCTGCACACACTCGACCACAAGGGAGAGTTCTTTTCTGTGCGCGGTCCGCTGCACGTCGCGCGCCCGGTGCAGGGCTGGCCGTTGATCGTTCAGGCAGGCGGCTCGGATGCCGGGCGGCAACTTGCTGCCGAGACGGCCGATGCGATCTTTGCTGCCCAGCGCACGCTTGAGGACGGGCGTGAATTCTATTCCGACGTAAAAGGCCGGATGGCAAAGCTGGGCCGCAATCCCGACCATTTGAAAATCCTGCCCGCCTGTCTCGTCGTGGTGGGGGATACCGTGGCGCAAGCGCAGGAAAAGCGCGCGATTCTGGATTCCAAAGTACATCTCGACAGCGCGATTGCTTCCTTGTCGATTGCCCTTGGCACGGATGCCGCGAAGTTCGATCTCGACGGGCTGCTCCCCGAAATTCCCGACACCAACGCTTCCAAGAGCGGTCGTGAGCGGGCCGTCCGTCTGGCAGAGCAGGAAAACCTGACCGTCCGCCAGCTTGCCCAGCGTATGGGGGGCTACTCGGGTCTGGCGCTGGTGGGCACGCCGGAAACGATCGCGGACGAGATGCAGGAATGGATCAATACCGAGGCGAGCGACGGGTTCACCATCATGTTCCCGTTCCTGCCCGAAGGTCTGGATCTGTTCGTCGACCGGGTTGCGCCGGAATTGCAGCGGCGCGGATTGTTGCGCCGGGAATATGAAGGCACGACCCTGCGCGAGAATCTGGGCCTGCCGCGTCCGGGAAACCGCTTCTTCGACAGGGCGCCCGATCAGGCGGCGCAATAGCCGTTCTGGTTTTCAGTCCAGATATCCGCCACGGAAATAAACCAGCGGATCGGCGTCCTTGTTGCTGTTGATGGCAACGACACGCCCCAGCGCAAGGATCGTGTTGTGACGCTCGATGATCTCCTCGAGTTTGCAATCCATCACGCCGACCGCATCGTTGAAGGTCGGCGCGCCGGTTGCGAGATAGCCCCATTGGCCGGGTTTGAAACGGTCGGGTCCCTTGACGTCGCCCTTGCCGGAGAACGCGTTCACCACGTCTTCGGTGCCGCGCGGCAGGTAGTTGATTGCAAAGTGTCTGGAGTCTCGGATCGCGCCAAGCGCAGAGGTTTTTGCATCGATCGAGACCAGCATTGTCGGCGGGCTGGCGCAGACATGCGTCGCGGACAATCCCAGAAAACCAGCGGATCCGGCACTGCCGCGCGCGGTCACAATTGTGGCCGCGACCGCACGTTGCCCCACGGCATTCCAGAATGTTCCGATATCGATATCGGCATTCCCGACGCCGCTGCCCTCACTGCCCATGGGTTCTCTCCTGATCGTTGGTTCCAGAAATTGTCTGAAGCTGCTTAGGCCTGACTGTCGCGGGTCGTCAGGCGGCGGTTGATCCAGTCGGAATAGATGTCGACAGCGAACCAGATGGACTGCGCGAGGGCGAAGTTCACAACACCGAACAGCCACGGAAAGTCGAAGCCGGCGGCAAACCAGACGCCCGACAGGAGAAAGACCGCGATGCAGACGACGCCCGAAGCCAGATTGGCAAGCGCCAGGCGTTCCCAATGGCCTTCCCAGTGTTTGGAGAGGCGAAAGAATATCCGGCTGACAAGGAATGTCGGGACGAATGCGGCGGCAAAGAATCCGACTTCAAAAACAAAATTCAATGCAGGCTCCGCAGCTCTTGTTTGTTGTGAACCTCACCATACATCGCTCCGCACCGATACAGAACCGTCCTGTTGACCGGGAACAGCTAGCGGTACACCCGCGTCTGGGATATTGAAGGATATGGTTAACGTTCGGTTCGGGGAGCGGAACGATGGAAGAGCAGACACACGATGAAGACCGGCCCGTCATGAGCGGGCTTCTACTGGCGGTTGTCCTGATCCTTGTGGGACTGGGCGCTTTTGCCATGCTGGTGCTTGCGGCGGCGGCTGTCGTCTTCCGTTAATCGGGGTCTGGTACAATCGCTTTGCGTCGGCGGCTTTCACGATGAGCGATGAAGGTGGCACTGGCGACGACCATGCCGCCCCCGACCCAGGTCCAGATTTCCGGTTGTTCACCAAAGACCAGCAGGCCGAGCAAGGTCGCCCAGACCAGTTGCAGAAACTGAATTGGCTGCGTGACGGTGATGTCTGCAGCGCGAAAGGCCTGTGTCAGCGTGTAATGCCCCGCCGTGGCACAGGATGCGGTCGCAAGCAGCCAGCCCAGTTCAACCAATGTGGGTGTGCGCCAGACGATCAAGGCGGGTGGTAGCAGGACCAGCGTCACGAAAACCGACAGATAGGCGACAATCGCGGTGCTCGACTCGAGACTGGTGAGGCGCTTGGCGAGCAAGAATGAACACGCAAACAAGGGGGCAGCCGTGAGCTGGGCGATGGATCCGATATTGATCGACTGAAAGCCCGGCTGCAGCACGACGAGGGCGCCGCCAAAGCCCATCAGAACGGCACCGATCCGGTAGAGATGCAGGCGCTCGCCCAGAAACAGCGCGGCGCCCAGGGTTGTGAAGATCGGTGCTGTGAAGCCGAGCGCGGTGACCTCGGCAATCGGAATGCGCGCCATCGCGAAGAACCAGAGCATGACCCCGATGCCATGGATCACACCGCGCGCGGCGTGCAGACCGAGGACCGAAGGTGTGCGCAGCAGGCTGCCCATGCGGATGAACACGGGAAGCAGCAGGATCAACCCGAACAGGTAGCGGATGAAGGCAGCCTGCACCGGGCTCATATCGGTCCCGAGATGCCTGACGATCCCGGTGACGGCGACGAACAGGACGCCCGTGGCCATCATCCAGAGGATGCCCTGCAGGTTGCCGGTCATGTGCGAAGGCGGGCGATGGCGCCCCTCTGTTCAGGGCCGCGCGTCACTCGGGCCGGCTGGCGTGGCCGATGGTGAGGAAGGCCTGAAGGATCAGGAGTAACGAGACGACAAAGACGGATCCGTCGGGGGAATTGGTCCGTCCCCCCACGAAGGCATTGATGCCCAGCCCCACAACTCCGATGAGAAGCACCACCAAAGCTGTGCGTTTCAGGCGCTGCACCCGCACTGCCGGCGGCCGGAAGACGGCCTCCCAGGTGATCAGCGCGGCGCCGATCACCAGAATAGCCACGACGCTCCGCATGATCAGGATCCCTGGCGTTGTGGTTTCGGCACTGATGTCGAGCCACACCCCATAGGCGGACCCGATCCCGGTCAGGGTGACAAGAATGAGAAGTGCAATTCGGTTCATGGATCTGACGCGGTCTGGTGCAAGGAGGGTTATTCTAGCACTTGTGGATGCGTTGGCGATGCCACGCGTCTTTGCATGTGTGGGTCCCGCTGTTCGTGTACATTGGTGTCCTCCATGCAAATATTCCGGGTGCGACGAATGAAAAACTGGCGAAACGTGACGGCCATGGCTGCGACTGCGGTTCTGGTGATGGCGGGATCCCATGCGGTCCAAGCCCAATCCGATTTTCTCAAACGCGGTAGCGACCTGCTGCGCCAGTTGCCGGGCGGGGGCAATAGCGGTTCGGGCGCGACCTCGGGCCTGACCGATGGCGAAATCGGATCAGGCCTGCGGGAAGCCCTGAAGGTCGGGGTCAAGTCCGTTGTCGACCAGGTGGGCGTGGTGAACGGTTACAACGCCGACCCCAAAATTCATGTCCCGTTGCCCGAAAGCCTTGCGACGGTGCAGAGCACGCTCTCCCGGGTCGGACTCTCGGGAATGATGGATGATCTGGAGCTCAAGCTGAATCGCGCCGCCGAGGCCGCAGCACCCGAGGCGCAGGAAGTGTTTCTCAGCGCAATCGACAAGATGTCGATGGATGATGTTCGTGAAATCTTCAACGGCCCCGATGATGCCGCGACGCGCTATTTCGAACGGACGATGACACCCGACCTCAAGGCCCGCATGAAACCCATTGTTGACGCCAGCCTGTCCGAGGTGGGGGCCGTGCAGTCCTATGATGCCGCGATCAGCCGGTACAAGAATGTGCCCTTTGTTCCCGACGTCAAATCGGATTTGACCGGTCACGTTCTCGAGCGCGGGCTGCAGGGGATGTTCCTCTATCTGGCTGAGGAAGAGAAAGCGATCCGCGAGAACCCGGCCAAGCGTTCCACGGAACTGCTGAAGAAGGTCTTCGCGCGCTAGATTACGCGCTAGCGTCCGAACAGGCGCTTGATTCCCGTTCGGTCCCGCGGCGGCAGGCGTGTTTCGAGTATCACCTCGCCTTCCAGCATCGTGTCGTCCACCCGGTAGAGGTGGCACAATACGTGGTCGACGTGATCGGCGGGGCCGAACGGCAGAACGATCACACCGCAGGGGATCGCACCGCGTGCCGTCGGCACAGCGTCGGTTTCGTGGACCGGGCTTTCGGTTGTGACGACCTCCCGGCCGAGCGCGACAATCCAGTCCACGGTCATGGCATCAATCGGGATCGCAACGGTCGGGCCGCCAACGGCGGGTGCAAACATATGCGCGACTTCCAGCGCCGGGCGGCGGGCGCAATCCTTTACCCGCAACAGCAGGCTGTTGGGCCATTGCCGGGCTATCACAAGCGTGTCCAGCTCCTTGAGTTCCGGGCGCAATCGTTGTGCGGCCAGATGTTCCCACAGGTCGATCATGGCGGCAGGGGCAACCATCCCGGCATCGGCTATGGGTGGCGCGACATGGACGGGCATGACTTCCCGGTTCGCCCGGGTTCCGAAGGCGGAGCCAGACGGGGGCGTGTCGTCATTGGTGGGCCGGGGTATTGAGACCTGCTCTTGCGGCGCATCTGGCGCTACCGTTTCCCTCTGAACTGGCCAGGTTCTCGCACGACGGACCGATATCGAGGCGAGCGAGGCCGCCGGCTCGGGTGTGTTGGGGGATCGGGATGTCGGGGGTTTTTCGGTCATGGCGAAACCTGTGTGGAACGCGGCTGCAGTGCGGTTCTAGAAGGGAAGCTGCAGCATCGTTGGGGGCTCGTGATGTCGTGCCAAGCGGAGCGAATCGTCGTGGACGGGTTGATCCCCAGGCGCGGCTTCGCGGGTTTCCAGATAGCTGTCGAGCGCGCGGGTCAGAAGTTCCTGCCGGCTGATCCCCATTTCGTCTGCCGCCGCGCAGAACGCGGCATGACGTTCGGGTTCGACGCGAAAGGTGAACTTGCGCCGGTGGATCGGAGCCTGGAAGGGTTTGGCCATATTCGCGGCGCGGCGCGGCAGCCCTGTTCGTGTTGCATTTGGATCATGGGGGCGATGCAACGCGATCGGGGGCAGGACCACGACACGCCGGGACTGAAATCGCGACTCACCGCCGTGATGGGTCGTGGCCGGGTTCGCTTCACCTTTCCGTGCCAGCAATCCTTCATGCATCATGCATCGCTCCGCAGCGCGGGCGGCTCGACCGATGGTCGGCTTGCTGCCCCGCCCAGCCGGGCAAAGCTGTTGGGCATGACCGTCGTGCTCGCGGTCCTGTGGAGCCGGCTTTGCAGATATGCCCAGAGTGACTTGATTTCGTGAGATGAGCGTTCCGCGCGCGGCAATTCCATGACCGTACGGCCGTCGATCATGCTGGATGCGAAATCCGTGCGCTGGTGGATGGTCACCGGCGCGACCGTGCCGTGCTGGGACAGGACGACGGCAGCCTCTCCGGTGATCCGCGCCCGGGGGTTGGCCGCGTTGATGACGAAGACCAGTGATTTGCCGGCCGCCTCGACCATGGAGATCGTGGTGCCCGCCGCGCGCAAATCGTGGGGACTGGGCCGCGTGGGAATGACCACGAGGTCTGACAAGGCGATCACATGTTCGATCATGTCGGTGATGGCGGGCGGTGTGTCGATGATGACCTGCTGGAACCCGAGATCGCGGGCCCGGTCGAGATCCCGTGAGAGGGTGGCGATGGAGGCGCTGAGAAAGGCCGGGGTTGTTGCCTGCCGCTCGTTCCACCAGTCGGTCAGGCTGCCCTGAGGGTCGGTGTCGATCAACGCGACCGGGCCAGCACCTTCGCGTTCTGCTGCCACCGCAAGATGCCCGGCCAGCGTTGTCTTTCCCGAACCGCCCTTTTGGGATGTCAGCGCAAGAATGTTCATGGTGTCTCCTGACCGGGCCTGATGCCGTGTGTTTGTCCGGGTGGAGGATAGTTTTGACCGGGGCCTGACAACAAACACTGTCGCCTAAAAAGCCGACAAAGCTTGATCTTGAAACCACGGCGTTAAGTTCGGGAATTTGAACGAAAATGGTTTGAAATTTTCAATTTCCGGTTGAAATGCACCGCGTTGAGGGTCGAATTCCGTATGGAAACCGGTGTAGTCTGTGCCCTCAATATGGAGGAAAACATGACCAATACGCAGACCAAGACGGAAGGTGCCTACAAGGCGGGCGACGGGGCCTATGTGTTTGATGTGGCCGCGCTGAAGGGGCTGGACGCCGGCCCCGGATATGCCGAGACATTCGGGCCGGTGGTGGAAGGGGAACTGACCCAAGTGGGTGTCATGAACCTGCCTGCCGGACAGACATCCGCGCCGCACACCCATCCCAACGAGCAGTGGATCTATATCCTGTCGGGAAATCTGCACGCCACCGTGGATGGTCAGGAATCCGATGTTGGACCGGGGCAGCTGATCTATATCCCGGCCAACACCGTTCACACGGTAACGGTCTCGCCGCAAGAGGATTGCCACTTCTTCACCTGCAAGGATTTGCGCAGCGGGATTGCCGGGACGCCGGTTGGTGGTTGAACCCCGGACGGTCTCCACGGTCGGGATCGTCGGTGCGGGAACCATCGGCTCATCCTGGGCTGTGTATTTTCTGGCCCGGGGCCTGAAGGTCCGGTGCTGGGACCCGTTGGATGGCTACGCCGAGAATGTCTCGGCCTTCGTGGCCCGGGCCTGGCCACTGATGGAAGAGCTTGGGCTGGCCGACGGGGCCTCCCTCGGCAATCTGTATTGTTACGACAGGATCGGGGAAGCGCTCGATGGTGTCGATTTCGTGCAGGAGAACGGGCCGGAGGATGCCGCGATCAAGGCAAACCTGATGGCCGAGATCGACCGTGACATCGCGACCGATGTGGTGATTTCCTCCAGTTCGACCGCGTTGCCGGTCTCGGAGTTCCAGCACAAGGCTGCCCATCCCGAGCGCATTGTTCTGGGACACCCGTTCAACCCGCCGCATCTGATGCCGGTGGTTGAGGTGGGTGGTGGAAAGCAGACCGAGAGCTGGGCCATCGACAAGGCGATGGCGTTCTACACCGAAATCGGCAAGACCCCGATCCGGTTGCGGGCAGAAATTCCCGGCCATCTGGTCAATCGCCTGCAGGCAGCCCTCTATCGTGAGGCGGTTCACCTTGTCGCCGAGGGATATGCCACGGTCGAGGATATCGACAAGGCGATCACTGGTGGCCCCGGCCTGCGCTGGGCGATCATGGGCCCGCACATGACCTTTCATCTCGGCGGCGGTGATGGTGGCATTGCGCGCTATCTGGAAATTCTTGGCCCGAGCCAGGAGCGCCGCTGGGAGGCCCTCGGCGACCCGAAGCTGACCGATGCGGTCAAGCAGAAGATCATCGACGGCATTGATGCAGAAGCGCGCGGTCGATCGGTGGGTCAACTGGCCGAGGAGCGGGATGTGGGCCTGATGAAACTGCTGAAGCTGTTTCATACGCCGGAAAAGTAACGCCTTCGGACGCGTTGGGATGCTAGGCCCATCCGTCTGCGCTGGGTTAGACTTGCCGATCAAACCCGGGGGAATGAAATTGGCCGAATCCGATCCGCAGAAAATCGCCTTGTTCACGCCGCTGCGCCTGCGCGATGCGACCTTCAAGAACCGCGTCGTCATTTCACCGATGTGTACCTACTCGGCCCGGGACGGTATCGCGAATGACTGGCATCAGGCTCATCTGGGTCAGTTCGCACTGGGTGGGGCGGCTGCCGTGTTTACCGAAGCCGCAGCGGTCGAACCGCGCGGCCGGATCACCCATGGCGATCTCGGTATCTGGTCTGCAGATCACGCCGCCGCGCTCAAGCCGGTGACGTCCTTCATCTCCCGTCACGGCGCCTTGCCCGCGATCCAGATTGCCCATGCCGGACGCAAGGCAAGCATGCAACGCCCCTGGGATGGCAACGGCCCGATGGATGATGGTGATGCCGCGCGGGGCGAATTGCCCTGGGATGTTGTCGCCCCCAGTGCCGAGCCGGTCCGCGAGGGCTGGTTGATGCCGAGCGAACTTTCGGTCGCGGAGATTCATGACATTCAGGACCGGTTCGCCACGGCAGCGGGACACGCGGTGGATGCGGGTTTTGAGGTGCTCGAAATCCATTCTGCCCATGGGTATCTCGCGCATTCGTTTCTCTCGCCGACCTCGAACCAGCGCAACGATGCCTATGGCGGCGACCGCGCGGGGCGGATGCGGTTCTCGCTGGAGACGGCGGAAAAGGTCCGGGCGGTCTGGCCTGCGGACAAGCCGCTCTTTGTGCGGATTTCCTCGGTCGATTCCGATGGCGTGACCGAAGGCTGGCAGCTGGATGATTCCGTGGCGCTGGCGGGTGAACTCAAGGCGCGTGGGGTCGATGTGGTGGATTGTTCGTCGAGCGGCATTTCGGGCACCGCGACCGCCGCCCAGGGCAAGCAGCCGCTGGGTTTCCGCACCGCCTATTCCTCCCGTATCGGGACCGAGGCTGATATCACGACGATGGTTGTCGGTCTGGTGCTGCATGCTGCGCAGGCCGAACAGATCGTCAGCGACGGGCTGGCCGATCTGGTGGCGATCGGGCGCGAGGCCCTGTTCGACCCTTATTGGGCGCGTCATGCAGCCTATGCTCTGGGCGCCGATCCTGATTTTTCGGACTGGCCCCAGCAATATGGCTGGTGGCTGACGCGGCGTGAGCCGCTGGTCCGTGAATACCGGGACGCCTGAGACCTTCTGCGCCTATGGCAACCACGCGCTACGAGAACCAGTCCGCCGAGCGGTCCTTTGCGATTCTCGAATGCGTGGGACAGGCCGAAAACCCAATCCCGTTGGCCAGGGTGGCGCGCCAGACCGGGCTGAACCGGGCGACGACCTATCGTTTGCTCGCCGTGCTGACCCGCATGGGCTGGATCCACAAGGACGATGCCGACGGCACTTACACGCTGGGTTACAAGGTTTTCGCGCTTGGTCGCCGCAAGAGTCAGCTGGACACGATTACTCACCATGCCCAGCCCTTCATTCGCCGCCTTGCCTGGGATCTGCGGGAGACGGTGCATCTGGCTGCCCTTGAAGGGCCGCAGGTCCTGTACTGCGACAAGGTGGAGCCGCCCGAGGGGCATGCCGTGTCCACGGCGGTCGGCATGCGTCTGGATGCCCATGCGACCGGGGTCGGGAAAGCGGTTCTGGCCTGGCTCTATCCCGGCGAGGTGCGTGAATTGTTTGGCCAGCACCCGCCCCATGTCCACACCGCTAAAACGATTTCAAGCATCGACGGGCTCATTCGTGAACTGGCGCTGATCCGCAAACAGGGTTACGCGACCGATGAAGGGGAGATGATCCCCGGCCTGAACTGCGTCGCCGCCCCGATCATGAACTCGATCGGTCGCGCCGTCCTGGCCGTGTCGGTCTCGGGTCCGGCCTCGCGGTTTGATTCCGAATGCATGGCGAAATTGGCTGTGCGCCTGATGGCGACTGCGAACGAGATATCCGCGTATATTATCGAACGCGGCGCAGCACACGACGCCGAATAACAACAACACCTGGTTCCGGGGAACTTCATGCCAACACCGATCAAATTCTATTTCGACTTCGTCTCCGCCTATTCCTATGTGGCCATGAACCGGATTGACCGTATCGCAAAGCGCTATGGGCGGGAGGTCGAATGGAACTGCGTGGCGTTGCCCGCGGTCCTGGCGCACCACAAATCGATCTCGCCGCGCGAGCAGCCCGCCAAGTTTGCACACAACATGAAGGATTTCCCGCGCCTGTGCGAAATGAACGAGCTGCCGGTCGCATCCCCGTTCCCGCCCAAGGTGCCGCCCTATGGTGCGAGCCTGCATCGGCTGGTGTTCTGGCGGCTGAACCGGAAAGATCCCGAACTGGCCCGGGACTTCGCGCGCGCGGTGGATCACCGCTATTTCGGGACCGGTCAAGAAGTGCGCACCGCAAGCCAGCTTGCCAGCGCCTGCAAGGCCCGTGGTGTGAAGCTGATGATGCAGGAGATCAAGGCTGCCGAAACCGACAGGCGTGCGCAGAAGGACCTGGATGCTGCCCTTGAGCGCGCCATTTCTGACGGTATGTTTGGGGCGCCCTTCATGGTGCTGGATGGGGAAACCTTCTGGGGTGCAGACCGCCTCGACCATCTGGAGTTCCGGCTGCAGCAGCAGATCAAGGTGCCTCGTGGCTTCGAGCCCTTCTCGTTTACCAGCCCTTTCACCTCTCATAACGGCCCGCTTTATGTGAAGTGTGGCGCGAAGAAAGCCGTCTTCGGTTTCCGGGTCGACGAACGCCACCTGAACCCGCGTGACGTCGTCCATGGGGGCTGGATGACGAGCTTCGTCGATGTGGCGATGGCTCAGTCCGCGCTTTACGAGCTGGGTGTCGTCGCGCTGACCCCGACCATCCATCTGGACGCGGATTTTCTTGCGCCGATCTATCCCGGTGCCTGGGTCGAGTGTGATGTCACGCTGGTGAAGTCGACCCGGACGATGAATTTTGTCGAGGCCACCTGTTACGCCGATGGTGAAACCGTCCTGCGGTCGTCGGCCATCTACCGCAAGCCGCGCGAGATGAAGAAGCGCGTCGGCAAGAACCTGTCGCCGACGGATTAAGATGGATTTTCTGTTCCCAAAACCGTCATGCGCGGACTTGATCCGCGCATCTTTTCTTCATTCTGCGTGACATCTAGATGGATGCCCGGATCAAGTCCGGGCATTACGGAAGTTTCGACTTTGGTGTGGGGGCAACGCCTTGAGTATGCGATGGGCATGGAGGCCCGATCACCGATGCGATTCTTGATGCGAAACACGAAATTCCAATTATAGTTTTTTCGATCAATGGTGGGTCCTTGAGGCCGGCAGGCATTCAGGTCTCACCATTCCCCGCGTGAATGTCGAGGGCTCGCGCGGGCGAAATCGGTTGGCCGACAACGTCTGAACACGACGCGACAACCGACTGGGTCCAGCTCTCCTTTGGTCACAAAGGAGATACCGATGGCCAAAACCAAAGTTGCATCCAAGCCGGCTGCAAAGGCATCAATCAAGAAATAGTGTTTGCCTGTAGCGTGGGCGCGGCAGCGGCGTGGTTTGCTGCCGCGCTCACGATTTTGACGCGGCTGCTTTCGCACCAGCAGGCGTTGTTACTCGCAATTGTTGTGCGCCCGCCATCTTGCGAGGTCGTGGCCTTCGGGCGGGCGCGCACATGGGTTTTCAGAATAGCCACGCAGCGAATTGTATCGCGCGATCTGTTCGGGCGAGAGCAGCTCCGGTGTCTTGAGATGGGTTGAGAGATGGATGTAGCGTAGCTGTCCAAGCGACATGGCGATCTCGCCCAGTTTTGACTTCAGCGTTTCTTCCGTGATGGTCTGGTTTCGAAAACCCTGCTCGAGCTCACGTTCCAGTCGGATGAGTGTTTCGCCTTGTTCAATCGCGCGTGCCTGCATCACCTGGTAGGTTTCGGTGATTGTGGCGACCTGTTCCTGCGTCAACGGAATCTCATCCTTGAGCTCCAGAAGATGTGCAGGTCCGGGCACACCGTTCAGTTCTGCCGCCTTCGCAAGACCCCATCCGGAACCGCTTTGTAATTCATCGATATCTGCGGGCGACAGGCTTTTGATGTCACGGTTCTCCTGGCCGCCATATTGCGAATGGGATTTCGTCTCTGCCTGTGCAGGAACAGTGACGAAAGCCAGACAGGCAAGAATGGCCAATCCCGAGCGGGTGTTCATGTTGGACTCCTGAGCAAATAAAACAGACCTGCGTCTTGCCAGTGATCGTGACACCACGACATGATCGTGATCATGTTGGATAAACTATTTCATGCGCTGCAGGCGGAAGTCGGCCGGGTCCGGAGTCTGGATCAGGGGCAAACCCTGTTTCATCGGGAGACACCTGTCCGTTCGGTATATCTGTTGTGTCACGGCGCGGTTGATCTTGTGCGTCCGCAGTCCGATGGAGCTGTCTTGCTGCTGCATCATCTGTCGGGAACCGGAATTATTGCAGAAGCCTCACTCTACGCGGCGAAATATCACTGTGACTGTATCTGTGTGGAGTCCGCCGAAATCTTTTCGGTTTCGCGCAAGCGCGTTGAAGATCTGCTCCGTCGCTCGCCTGAACTGTATGAGAATTGGTCGGCCTATCTGGCTGTCGAGTTGCAGAACGCCCGACATCGCAGCGAACTGCTTTCCCGCAAGACCGTCGCCGAACGCTTGTCGGGGTGGATTGACTGGAATGGCAAACTGCCGCCGAGGGGGCGCTGGAAGTACGTCGCGCAGGAAATTGGTGTGACACCCGAGGCGCTTTATCGGGAGATCAAGAAGCGTGGTGACGAAGGTGGCTAACCGGTGCCCCCTTCATGTGGACATCGCCCGGGCTCAGGCTTCGACGTTGAACCCGACGCTGCCCAGGGCCTCGACCGTCAGCTTCACCGAAATACCCGGGCTCAGGGCCACGGCGGCGGCGGCCGCGCCGGCGAGAACAATGTACCCGGGTTGGAGTTCGTCCCCGGTCTCGGCGGCAAAGCGCGCCGCTTCGGCAAGCGAGCGTCCCGGGTGGCCCAGGATGGCGGCCGACGAGCCGATCTCGACAGCGCGGCCATTGAACTCCAGCACCATGCCCAGATTGGACATGTCGGTATCCGGCCGCGCCCATTGGCCGAGCACATAACCCGAGGCCGAGGTGTTGTCGGCGACCACGTCTTCCAGGGAGAATTTGAAGTTCGCGTAGCGGCTGTCGATGATCTCGATGGCGGGGGCGACAGCCTCCACATGGGTCATGGCCTCGGCGGGGCTCAGGCGTCCCGACATCGGGGATTTCAGCAGATAGGCGACTTCGGCTTCGACCCGCGGATGGCAGTAACCGGCATGGGAAATGCTGTCGCCATCCTGTACCAGCATCCCGGTGGTCAGGCGGCCATAGACCGGGTCGAAGACCCCCATCTGGGCGGCTTTCGCGCGCGAGGTCAGGCCCATCTTGACGCCTGAGCGCGTGTCACCGCGTTTGAGACGCAGTTTGATCGCGGCGTCCTGCACGCGATAGGCGTCCTCGATCGACAGCGCACCGCCTTTTTTGGACGACAGTTGCGGGACGGGCTTTGCCTTGCGCTGGGCGTCGTCGAGCAGTTTTGCGATCCGGTTGATCTCGGCGGCGGGGCGCTTCTTCGCTTTAGTTGCCATTGGCTGCGGCCTCTTCGCGCTGTTTGACGATATCGAGCGCCACATCGACGATCATGTCTTCCTGTCCACCCACCATGCGGCGCTTGCCGAGTTCAACAAGAATGTCGCGGACATCGACACCATAGGTTTCGGACGCCTTTTCCGAGTGGCGCAGAAAGGACGAGTAGACGCCCGCATATCCAAGCGTCAGCGTCTCGCGATCCACCTGAACCGGGCGATCCTGGAGCGGCCGCACGAGTTCATCGGCGGCGTCCATCAGTTTGAACAGGTCACAGCCATGTTCCCAGCCGTAGAGATCTGCAGTCGCGATGAAGACCTCAAGCGGTGCGTTGCCCGCCCCGGCACCCATGCCGGCCAGGGACGCATCGATGCGCTTGCAGCCGTGCTGAACGGCGACAATCGAGTTGGCGACACCGAGCGAAAGATTGTGATGGGCGTGCATGCCGAACTCGGTTTCGGGCTGGAGCACATCGGCATAGGCCTTGAAGCGATCTGCGACGCCATCCATCGTTAGGCGGCCGCCGGAATCGGTGACGTAGACACAATGCGCGCCGTAGCTCTCCATCAGCTTTGCCTGCTGGGCGAGTTCCTTGGCGGGAGTCATATGGGCCATCATCAGGAACCCGGCGACATCCATGCCAAGTTCACGCGCGGTCTCGATATGCTGCCTCGAGACATCGGCTTCCGTGCAATGGGTGGCGACCCGTACGGATTGCACGCCGAGCGCGTGGGCATGTTTGAGGTCCGCGACCGTGCCGATCCCGGGCAAGAGCAGCGTCGCGAGTTTTGTATGGCTGAGTTCATCGGCCAGACCTTCGAGCCATTCCCAATCGGTATGCGCGCCAAAACCATAATTGAAGGATGAGCCTGACAGGCCGTCACCATGAGAGACCTCGATGGAATCGACCTTCGCGTCATCGAGGGCCTTTGCGATGGCACGCACATGCGCGACGCCATATTGGTGGCGGATCGCATGCATCCCGTCGCGCAGGGTGACGTCCTGAATGTAGAGCTTGCCGTTTACGGGTTCGCGCATTTCTTTGTCCTGTTCCTCAATATTCGAAACAGCCCCATGCTGGGCCTGTCGAAGTATGTGGTTGTTGTCCTCGCCCTTTGTCGGGCTCAGGGTGAGGACGTTTCTGTTACGCTGCCGCTGCGGCAGCAAGGCCGCGCCGTTCGGCGAGCCGCTCGGCTGTTTTCAACGCCGCCGATGTCATGATGTCGAGATTGCCGGCATAGGCGGGCAGGTAATGAGCCGCGCCCTCGACCTCCAGGAAGATCGACGTCTTCACGCCCGTGAACTCACCCTGACCGGGGATGTTGAGCGGGTCGTTGTTGCCATAGCGCTCGAACTGGACCTTCTGCTTCAAGCGATACCCCGGCACATAGGACTGGACCTGCGCCACCATATCCTCGACGGATTTGGTGATGGCATCGGTGTCGGCCTCTTCCGACAGGACGTAGACCGTGTCGCGCATGATGAGCGGGGGTTCGGCGGGATTGAGGACGATAATGGCCTTGCCCTTGGTGGCGCCCCCCACAACTTCGATCCCCCGGGACGTGGTCACCGTGAATTCATCGATATTGGCGCGGGTGCCAGGCCCGGCAGATTTCGAGGAGATCGAGGCAACGATCTCGGCATAGTGGACCTTTGCCACCCGGCTGACCGCGGCCACCATAGGGATGGTCGCCTGACCGCCGCAGGTCACCATGTTGACGTTCGGTGCATCAAGATGCTCGTCGATATTCACCACCGGGACGCAATACGGACCGATCGCCGCCGGGGTCAGGTCGATCATCTGCTTGCCATGTCGTTGCAGAATTTCGTTGTTGTGCTTGTGGGCACCTGCGGACGTCGCATCGAAGGCAATCGCGATCTCCCCGAAATTCGGCATTGCCACAAGCCCGTCGATACCCTCTGCCGTGATCGGGATGCCGTGTTTGGCGGCGCGCGCCAGCCCGTCGGAATCCGGGTCGATGCCGACCATCGCGCCGACCTCCAGGGTCTTGGACAGGCGCATGATCTTGTACATCAGGTCGGTGCCGATATTGCCCGAACCGATGATGGCGACAGGAACCTTGCTCATGATTTCTCTCCGAATACGGCGCGTACGGATCCCAGTCCGTTGATGCGCACCTCATAGACTTCACCGGGCTGGGCCGCGACCATCGGGCCGAGCGCCCCGGACATGACAATATCGCCGGCGATCAACGGGCGCCCGCGCGTCACCATTTCACGGGCGAGCCAGACCACGGCGTTGAGCGGATTGCCCAAGCAGGCCGCACCGGCGCCCACCGAAACAGGTTCACCGCGATGCTCGATGACCATGCCGCAAAGCCGGCTGTCGAAGTCTTCGAGCATGTGGGGCGTGTTGCCGAGGATGAATGCGCCCGCCGAGGCGTTGTCGGCGACCGTATCGAGGATCGAGATGTTCCAGTCCTTCACGCGGCTGTCGACAATCTCGATGGAGGCGGCCGCATAGGCGATGGCGTTGGTGACATCGGCAATGGTCGGGCGCTCCATGTCGAGGTCGTCGCCCAGAACAAAGGATATCTCGCCCTCGATTTTCGGGGCGATCAGCGCGTCGAAGGGAATTTCTTCACCGTCCGAATAGGCCATATCGGCGAACAGCATGCCGAAATCGGGCTGGTCGACCCCGAGCTGTGTCTGCACGACTTTGGATGTCAGGCCGATCTTGCGTCCGACGAGACGGCGTCCGCTGTCGAGCCAGAACTTCGTATTGGTTTCCTGCACTGCATAGGCGGAATCAACATCGCCTTCGATGAGGTTGGTGCGGATGGGTGCACAGGCGTTTCCTGTTTCCCCGGCTGTCCGCAGCGCGACGGCGAGGGTTTCGATGGTTTTTCTGGTCGGCTTGCTGGCCACGGCCGTGCGCTCCCTCAAGGTCTCAGATGGCTATTGGTTTAAGCGGCCCCTGCAGGCCTGTCCACGCGAAGTCGGTGACGAGTTTCATATGTTGAAACACGGAAACTGGGGATACTACGCTTCCTGGAGGTTCTGCCAGATCTGATTGAATGACTGGTGGGTGTCCGCAAAGACCTCCACGAGCGTCGGATCAAAATGGCCGGCTGAATCAATACGTGCATCACCGTGCAGGATGATGTGTCGGGCCTGCTCGTGTTCGAGGGCAGGCTTGTAGGGGCGCTCCGAACGCAACGCATCATAGATATCAGCGATCTGGACGATCCGCGCCGATAGAGGAATTTCGTCGGCGCGTTTGCCTGACGGATAGCCGCTGCCGTCCCATTTTTCGTGATGATTCAGCGCGATGTCTGCGGCCATGGCCAGACGCGGGGACTGACTGAGGATGCGGTGACCGTAAATCGTGTGGTTGTCCATTTCGCGGCGCTCGTCGGGATTGAGCGCGCCTGTCTTGCGCAGGACCGAGGGTGCAACGCCCATCTTGCCGACATCGTGAAGCTGCGCCGAGAAGCGCAGCTGGTGGCAATATTTTGCATCCTGCCCGAGGGTCTTGCCAAGAAAATGGCTGTATTCATTGACCCGGAAAACATGATTGCCGGTGCCTTCGTCATAGATTTCGGCCGCCCGCGCGAGCATGGAAATCGCCAGTCGAAAGGCATCATCCCCGCGCACGCCCTCGATCTCCTCGATGAAGGCCAGTTTCTCAACCTGCTGGCGCAGGCGGTCGTTACGGGCACCCGGATCAAGCCGGATCTGATTGATCTGTTCGAGCAGATCCGCCCGTTCCACCGCGGCTCCGGCCAGGCGGCAAAACCGCACAAACAGCTCCAGTGGAGCCTGCGAAAACGAACGCCCGGATCCGAGTTCGGTGGCCAGCACCAGTACGCCGACAATCACCTTTGCATGATTTGTCAGCGGAAACCCGGCGATGGCTCCCGCGACAAAGCCCGATGGGAGGTCGACCGCTGTGTTGATGGTCGCCAGCGCATCTGGTGTCGTGGCGTCGTCGAACTTCAGGGTTGAACCGGTCTGCGCTGCAATCGTTGCGATGGAAGGACGATCGCTGGGAATGCTGGCCCCGGTCTGGCCTGCCGTCGGAAAGCTCCCGGCGTGCACAAGGTATTCCCCATCCGGGTCATGACGCAGCAGATAGAGAACGCCGGCATCGGCTTCCAGCAGCGCGCAGGCCTGACGCAGAGCCTTGTCCGCCAATCCACTGGCGGACTGGCCGGGATGGTGGTCGAGCATTTCGGCAAAGGACAGCCGGCTGTTCATGACATCGTGTTCTTGTTGCGAGGCGGGCGGGCACCCGGAGAACCGGGTCTAGCAGATGTTCCTGAATATCCGGTGAAGCACCTCAGGTGTTTTCCATCCCGGCGCGCAGGGTGAGGTCGTTGAACTGGATTTCACAATGCTTGCCAGCCAGATCCGCGGGGGCTTCGCGCGCCAGCCAAGCCAGCATTTTTGCCGGACGTTCGGGTTTCTGGCCCTGGTTCGGTGTCAGCGCCTGAGCTCGAAAGGCCGGACTGGCATAAATTTCAGCCACCATGTCTGTCTGGGTAAAACCGGGTGAGAGCGCAAAGATATTCACGCCGGAATCCGCAAGGTCGTAGTGGAGGCACTGGGTCATCGACAGCAGGGCGGCCTTTGAAGCGCAATAGGCGGCATAGAAACGGTCGGGCATGAAGGCCCGGGCGCTGGTGATGTTGATGATCGTCCCGCTGTCATGTTCGAGCATGGAGGGCAGCGCCGCAGCAATCAGGTTGTACGGCCCCATCACATTGCCCATCAGGACACCCTGGAACTTGGCGGGGGTCACATCGGAGACCGGCCCCATGACATTCATGCCGGCATTGTTGATCAGCACATCGATCCGGCCGTGTTCGGCCAGAACGCTATCCACGAACGCTTGCACGGCGGCGAAATCAGAAACATCGAAACCGTGGCACTCCGCCGTCGCGCCCAGCGCTTCCACGGCAGCTTTGGTCTCGGCGCAGGATTCGGCATTTCGGGCGCACAAAACCAGATGCGGCCCGTCGGGCGCCATTTCCCGCGCGGCGGCTGCACCGATGCCGCGGCTTGCACCGGTCAGCACCACGATCTTGTCTTTGAGGCCGGACATGCTTTTCTCCATCGCGTCGATTGTTGCCGCGATATTGCCGTGCGGCGGGCAAAAAGAAAACGCCCGGGACGAGCCCGGGCGTTTGAAACTTGATCTGGTGGCTCGCCTATTCGCGATTGCCGAAAAGGTGCAGCAGCATCATGAACAGGTTGATGAAGTTCAGGTAGAGGCTGAGCGCGCCCATGATGGCCTTCTTACCCGCTACTTCCGAACCATCAAGTTCGTTGTACATCTCCTTGATGCGCTGGGTGTCGTAAGCCGTCAGGCCAACGAAGACCAGAACGCCGATCACCGAGATCGCAAACTGCATCATCGTCGAGCCGATGAAGATGTTCACGACGCTGGCAATGATGATGCCGATCAGGCCCATGAACAGGAAGGAGCCAAGACCCGACAGGTCGCGCTTGGTCGTGTACCCGTAAAGGCTCATCGCCGCGAAGGTGGCGGAGGTGATGAAGAACACGCGGGCAATGCTGGCACCCGTAAAGGTCAGGAAGATGTGGCTCAGCGAAAGCCCCATCACGCCCGCAAACAGCCAGAAGACGAGCTGTGCCGTGGAGGCCTTCATGCGTTGAATACCGAAACTCAGCACCATCACGAAGGCAAGCGGTGAGAGCATCGCAATCCAGGCGAGCATGGTCGGCTGGACCTGCCCGACCGCGTTCTGCGCGTAGAAAAGCTGCAAGAGTGCCGGCGTGCTCGACACCATATAGGCGACAATGCCCGTCAGCGCGAGACCGGTTGTCATGTAGTTGTAGACGCGCAGCATGTAGGATCGGAGGCCCTCATCGATCTGTGCGTCGGCTGCGGCGTGGCCTTGCACGACTGTGCCGCGGTTGAATTCGTTCGCCATGGTGTTTCGTCCCTCTCGGGGCTCCCCTGCTAAAACGTCAAATCAGTGTCCCGAATATGGGATGGCTCAAGGGCTGAATCAACCATAGCGGTGACGGAATTTCGGTGATTCAGCCCCTTCAGGCGTCCGAAATCGGACGATTTTCCCGTTTTGCCGTGTCGATCCGGGATTTGAGCGCCAGAATGACATGTCCCAGCCCGATCAGGATTGCCAGCCCGGCCAGAAGGATGCGGGCCCAATCGGGCATCCAGGGGATCAGAACCGCCAGCAGGAGAACGCGCAGCGCCAACCGGCTCCAGATCTGCCACGGGGGCATTTCGCCCCTTTCGCCACGGGGCGTGATCGCAGAATCGGCAAAGCCGAGAATGCCGGCGGCGATGACCCAGGGCCCGAGAAGACCGAGTTGCATGGGCAAAAGCGCCAGAACAAGCGCGAAAAACGATCCGGTCATGACACTCAGGCGTTCGCTGAAGCTGCTCACCGATCCGGTGATCCGGGCCAGCCAGTTGTCCGTGGCTTCCAGCAAGGCTGCCCCCAGCCCGAAAGCTGCAAGCGACCAGAGCAGGGCTTCGGTGGGCGGGATGCCAGCGGGCAGCACCGCGAGCCCGCCCAGCATGCAGGCGACGGCCACGCGCACGATGGTAAAGCGCGTTCCCGTGGTCAGTTTCGCACGGGCACCGAGCGTCGACCCAACCCGTCCTTGCCCATGCGGGCGGGGCACAATGGCGGACAGGACGAACAGCACCACCAGAATCGCCATGCTGGCGGTCGGAGGCGCGGTCCCGAGGCCAAAGGCGACGGCGTAAATGAATGAAACCGCAGCCGTGACCAGAGCGGTCAGCGGGATATGTCCCAGACCCATGGTGTGGACTTTGGGGGCATGCAGGGGTGGTCGCGCCTCGACCGGGTATTCCTCGTCACGATTCTTGGTGGTCACGGTTGTTTCCCCGGTTTCCTATTCGTTGCGCAGCCATGGCGCTGCCTTTTGTCCCATGGCACGCCAGGTGCCGATCAGTCCGGCACCGATGGTGATCATCGTGGCGATCACTGTCGTGACCGCAACAGCCATGGGCTCGAAACTCCAGCTCAGGCCTAGCAGATAGGTGACCACAGCCCAACCCGTGATGCTGCCGACAATGGCTGCAATGGCGCCGGTGACCAGACCGAGCAAGCCATACTCGAGCACATAAGCGGTCACGATATCACGGCGGGTCGCGCCGAGGACCTTCAGGACCACACTGTCATAGATCCGCCGGCGGTGGCCGGCGGCGATGGCGCCAGCCAGCACCAGAGTGCCGGCCACCAGAGTGATCACGGCTGTCAGCCGGACTGCCAGCCCGACATTGCCGACCAGCGCCCCCACGGTTTCCAGGGCGCTGCGCACCCGCACCGATGTGACATTGGCGAAGCGATCCGTGACGGCCCGTTCGACCTGGTCTTCGGTGGCCGGACTGGTATGGACGACGGCGATATGCATGCGCGGGGCGGCTTCAAGATTGCCGGGTGAGAAGATCATCACGAAGTTGATGGACAGGCGCTGCCAGTCGATCTCGCGGGTGCTGGCAAGGGTTGCGGTGAATTCGCGTCCCAGAATGTTGACGGTGAGCGTGTGCCCGATGTCCAGACCCAGCCCGACCGCGATGCCATGATCGAGGCTCACCAGCATGTCGCCCGTGTAGTCCGCCGGCCACCATTCACCGCGCACGATCTTGTTATTGTCGGGCGGCTCGCTCGCCCATGTGATGCCCCGGTCGCCGCGCAGGACCCATTGGGAATCCGGCGCGACCCTGGCATCGGCAGCGGGCGTGCCATCGATGGCAGTGATGCGTCCGCGCAGCATCGGAACCTGTTCGCTGCGCTCCACGCCGGGGATGCCGGCGACGAGTTCACCAAAGGGGGCGATCTGGTCGGGCTGAATGTCGACAAAGAAAAACGCCGGCGCGTCGGCGGGCAGTTCTTCTGCAATCTGCCGTGAAAGATTGCCCTCGATGGTCGCCACCGTGACCAGCATCGAAAGGCCGAGCCCAAGGGAAAGCACCACGGATGCCGTCGGGGCGCCGGGGCGATGCAGCCCGGCCAGCGCCAGGCGCAGGGCCGGTCGGCGAACGCCCTTCAACCGGGCAGCACCTTTGGCTATCCCCGATGCGGCCAGTCGGAATGTGACCATCGCAGCCAATGAGCCGAGCACAAACCAGCTTGCGAACTTCGCGTCCGAAGCGGTCGCGATCGCCAGCCCGGCCAGCGCGGCGGCCAGCAGGATGGTCAGGGCGATATAGGATTTTGGGGGCAGGCCTTTCGTGGGGGCCACCAGCGAACGGAACAGATCGCCCGCCGGGATGTCACAGGCCCGGGCGATCGCCCAGACGGAAAAGGTCAGGGCGGTCAGCAACCCGAACAGGGCAGCGACCACCAGCGGTTCGAGAAATATTCCACCGGCAATCCGGATGGGTATCACCTGTGCCAGCAGGTCGGCCGTCACGACCGGCAGTCCGGCCCCGACCACCAGACCCACCACGATTCCCAGAAGTGCGAGCGCGAGCACCTGTAGCAGATAGACGCGGAAGACGAGGGCACGCGGGGCGCCGATGCATTTGAGTGTCGCGATGGTCGCGATCTTGCCATCGAGCCAGGCGCGCACAGCATTCGCCACACCGACCCCGCCGACAAGCAGGGCGGTCAGGCCGATAAAGGACAGGAACAGTGTCACGCGCTGGATCAGGCGCGTCAGCCGGGGCGAGGATTCGTCGAGTGTGCGAATCCGCCATCCGGCATCTGGGAAATCGGTGTTGAGGGTTTCGATCACATTCGCCGATGTGGCGTTCTCGTTCAGGCGCAGGCGGTAATTGTAGTGGACCAGGCTGCCGGGCTGGACCAGACCTGTATCGGGAAGTGCGGCTGCCGAGATCATCGCCCGTGGGCCGAGCGAGAAAAGTCCTGACCCGCCGATCCGGTCCGGTTCGCGGGTGATGGTGGCGCGAATTTCGAACCGGGTCTCGCCGATCCGCAGAATGTCCCCGATCCCGACATCGAGCTTTGTCAGCAGTTCCGGCGCGGCTGCCACACCCCAGATGCCGTCCTGCGGGGCAAGCAAGGCTTCCCGCGGCAGGGCGGGTTCGGTTTCAAGCGCACCATAAAGGGGGTAGCTCTGCTCGACGGTTTTGAGTTCGACAAGCGTGCGGGCGGCCCGGGTGTTCTCGGCACGGGCCATCGCGCGCATCTCGGCGCTGGCGGCCACCACCCCTGCGGCTTCCATCGCCGCGCGTTCTTCCGGTTCTGCCGGGCGATGGACAATATCGACCAGAAGATCGCCGCCGAGGATTTCGCGGGCGTCGGCGCTGATGCTTTCTTCCAGCATGGCGCGGGTCGAGCCGACCGCTGCGATGGCGGCCACGCCAAGGGCGAGACAGGCCACGAAGATGCGAAAGCCGCGCGTGCTGCCGCGCAACTCGCGCCGGGCGAGGCGTCCGGCAAGCGACCAGGAGACGGCGGGGTTGCTCACGCAGCCGCTCCGGAATCGACGATCAGGCCATCACGCAGATGGACCGTACGGTCGCAGCGCGCGGCAATCGCCGGATCATGGGTGATCAGAAGAAGCGTGGTGCCGTGCCGGTCCGAAAGATCGAACAGGGTTTCGATGATGGTCGTGCCGGTCTCGCCGTCGAGATTTCCTGTCGGTTCATCGGCGAGCAGCAGGTCGGGTTCCGGGGCAAAGGCACGCGCCAGCGCGACGCGCTGTTGCTCGCCGCCCGAGAGCTGGGAGGGATAGTGATCGAGACGATGACCAAGGCCGACGGTTTCGAGGCTGGCCCGCGCGCGCGCAAAGGCGTCGGGGGCACCGGCGAATTCCAGCGGGACGGCAACGTTTTCCAGCGCGTTCATGGTCGGGATCAGATGAAACGCCTGAAAGACGACCCCCACCCGGTCGCGCCGGAAGCGTGCCAGATCGTCTTCATCGAGCTGCGCAAGGTCTTCCCCGGCGACCCGGACCGAACCACCGGTCTGGCGCTCCAGCCCGGCGATGACCATCATCATGGTCGACTTCCCCGACCCGGATGGGCCGACGACGCCGACCTTTTCACCACGTGCGACGGTCAGGTCGATTCCGCGAAGGATATTGACGTTGCCGCTTGCACTCGCCAAATGAAGCTCAGTCCCGGCGAGCGCGATCATGGGTTGCGCAAGCGTGGAATCGCTCGGGGCGTGATTCGCCGCCGCGCCTGTCAGGTCGTTCATAATGGCTCGCTTTCACCGGAAGAGATTACGTACTGCTTGTACATATGGCCGCCGCGCGCGGATCATCAATGGTGCAGTTTTCCGCCCCCTGCACTATGGCATGGCCGCGCTGGTTGCCTTGTGGATGACGGTTGCGCCTGCCATTGCCGACGAACCCCCTGTGATTGTGGCGTTTGGTGACAGTCTGTCGGCGGGATACGGGCTCGAGGATGCAGATTCCTTTCCTGTTCAGCTCGAACGCGCCTTGCGGAACACCGGTCTGGCCGCCACGGTCATCAACTCCGGTGTGTCGGGGGATACCACGGCCGGCGGGCGGGCGCGCCTGGCCTGGTCGATCCCCGAAGACGTTGATCTGGTGATCCTTGAACTGGGCGCCAATGATGGGCTGCGGGGGATCGATCCCGCCGAAACCGAGACCAATCTGGATGCGATGCTGCGTGAACTCGACGCGCGGGACACACGGGTTCTGTTTGCAGGCATGCTGGCCCCGCCCAATCTGGGGCGTGACTACGGTTCCGCCTTCAATGATGTATTCCCCCGTCTGGCTGAAAAATACGGTGTGACCTTCTACCCGTTCTTTCTCGAAGGGGTGGCCGCCGATCCTGCCCTCAACCAGCGCGACGGGATTCACCCCAACGCGGAAGGTGTCGCGCGAATCGTTGACCGCATCACACCCTATGTTCTGACTGCGCTGGGCCGGTCCGGCCCTCCGTCACCCTAACGCCGGGCTTCTCTGCGATGACACGTTTTTCCTATGCACATGCCGGTGTAAGCGCCGAAGGCCCGGTCACCGAGTGGACCGGCTGGCCCGATCTGGTGGCGCAGTGTCTTGCCCAGCTGGAGACCCCGTTGCGGGGGACGGGTCTGATCTATGTGACCGATCCGCTGGGTCAGGATTTGGCCGATATCCTTGATGTTGTGCGCAGGCGCACAGGTGTCGAAATCTGGCGCGGGGCGGTGGCGCCTGCGATCTGCGCGACGGGGGTGGAGTATTTCGACACACCCGCCATCGCGCTGATGATCCTGGATGTACCGGAATCCGGCATTGCTGCCTTTCCCGGTGAGCCCGGGCGCAATGATCTTCAGGTCGCCAGTCAGGCCCAGCTGGGGATCGTGCATGCCGATCCGCGCCAATCTGCGGTTCTCGAAGCGATGCCGGAACTGGCAAAATCCACCGGGGCTTATCTGGTCGGGGGGCTGACCAGCGGATCGGTTGCAGCGCCGCTGGCCGGTGCGCCCGACGCGCCGTCAGGGCTGGCGGGACTTCTGCTGACCGATCAGGTGCCTGTCGCGACGGGGTTGACCCAGGGATGTTCTCCCATCGGCACGGTGCACACCGTGACCGGGATGCACGACCAGATCGTCACGGAACTCGACGGCCGGAATGCGCTCGAAGTTCTCAAGCATGATGTCGGGGAACTGCTCGCCCGTGATCTGCGCCGTCTGGCCGGCTATGTCCATGCGGCCATTCCCGTTTCGGGTTCGGATCGCGCGGATTATCTGGTGCGCAATCTTGTCGGCTTCGATGTGGAACAGGGCTGGGTCGCCATTGCCGAGGCGCTCAATGTCGGGGATCGCCTGATCTTCGTCCGCCGGGATGCAGGGAGTGCCGTCGAGGACATGCAGCGCATGCTGGACGATGTGAAGCGGCGGGCTGGCGAGAAGATTCGCGGCGCGGTCTATCACAGCTGCGTCGCGCGCGGGCCGCACCAGTTCGGGCCGGGCGCCATAGAACTTTCGATGATCGCCGAGACCTTTGGGGATATTCCCGTGGTGGGGTTCTTCGGCAATGGCGAAATCTCCCATGACCGGCTTTACACCTATACCGGCGTGCTGACCGTTTTCCCCGAACCGGAGGAGGCGATTGGGTGATCCGGCTCTTTGCGGCCCTGTCCCTGCCCGAGCAGCTTCGCCTGCGCCTGACCGGATTGCGCGGGCAGATTCCCGGCGCGCGCTGGGTGGCAGCGGAAAACTTGCATCTGACGCTGCGGTTCATCGGGGAGCTTGATGAACATACTGCCGAAGACGTGCATGACGCGCTGGCACGGATCGCCGCGGACCCGTTCGAGGTGCAACTCTCGGGCGTCGGGCATTTCGAATCCCGTGGTCAGGTGCGTGCGCTCTGGGCGGGCGTGGCGCGAAATGACGCCTTGATGCATTTTCAATCCCGCATCAAAGTCGCCTGTCAGCGTGCGGGGCTGGCGCCCGAAAGCCGCCGTTATCACCCCCATGTCACCCTCGCGCGATGCCGTGACACCAGCCTCGCCCGGATTGGGCCGTTCATCGCCGAACATGCCGGGTTTTCGGCCCCGGCGTTTCGGGTGGAGAGCTTTGCGCTCTATTCCTCGTCTCTCGGACGGTCGGGGTCGGTCTACACGCCCGAGATGCAGTATCCGCTCGGAGCCTATGTCGCGGCGGATCAGCATTGATCCGGGGCCGGGTTGCTCGCTAGGCTGAAACCTCTCCAAGGGTATCCAACAGGCACGGGCCGGACTGGTTTTCATGAACGTTCTCGATCACATTTCGCCCTCCGACCCCATCGTTATCCTGACTGGCGCGGGCATTTCCAAGGAATCCGGGCTGGCGACCTTTCGGGATCCCGACGGCATCTGGGCCAAATACAAGATCGAGGATGTGGCAACGCCCCAGGCCTTTGCGCGCGACCCCGATGCGGTGCTGGGCTTCTACAACACGCGCCGGGCACAAATGAACGATGCCGGGATTGAGCCCAATGCTGCTCACCGCGCCCTGGGGGAACTCGAAGGGTTCTGGCCCGGCGGGGTGTTGCTGGTGACCCAGAACATTGATGACCTGCACGCGCGGGGCGGATCGCAGAAGCTGATCCACATGCATGGCGAACTGGCCAAGACGCGCTGCAATGATTGCGGTCACCTGATTGAAGGCCTGGGGGATCTGGACCGCCACATGACCTGCCCGAACTGTCAGGCCGTGGGAACCCTGCGGCCCCATGTGGTGTGGTTCGGCGAGATGCCGCTGCAGATGGACGATATCCTTTCCGCGCTGGACGATTGCGGATTGTTCATGTCGATCGGCACTTCGGGAAATGTCTATCCGGCCGCCGGGTTCGTGCAGGAGGCCCGGGCCCACGGGGCGGCGACCATCGAGCTCAATCTGGAAAAATCGCTCGGCGCGAATTCCTTCGATGAGGGTCGCTATGGTCCGGCGACGGAGATCGTCACCGGGTTTGTCGCGGAGCTGAAGGCCCGCGCGTCCCAGTGACTGCAAGGGAAGACCTCACACAGGTTCTGACTGAAGCGCGCGCCTGCACGGCCTGTGTTCCACATCTGCCGCTTGGACCTTTGCCATTGGTGCGGGCCGGTGCGGGTGCGCGGGTGCTGATCATCAGCCAGGCCCCGGGGACGAAGGCGCACGAAACTGATCTTTCCTTCAACGACCCGTCCGGCGACCGTTTGCGGGACTGGCTCGGCGTTGATCGGGACACCTTCTATGACCCCGACAAGCTGGCCATTGTGCCCATGGGGTTCTGTTATCCGGGGCGGTTGCCAAAGGGTGGGGATGCCCCGCCGCGCCCGGAATGCGCGCCGCTCTGGCACGGGCGTATTCTTTCGGCGCTGCCAGACATCTCACTCACGCTGTATGTCGGAAGCTATGCGATCCACCACTATCTACCCGGCTACAAGACCATGACGGCAGCGGTTGCCGACTGGCGGGCACACGCGCCTGCGGTGCTGCCGCTGCCCCATCCGAGCTGGCGCACCAATGCCTGGGAGCGAAAGAACCCGTGGTTCACCGGGGAGCTGTGCCCGGTGGTCCGGGACCGGGTCCGGGCGGTGCTTTCGTCTTGAGATGTTTGTTCTTTTACAGCCGTCATGGCCGGGCTTGTCCCGGCCATCCACGTCCGCGTGTCATGCATTCGGGTCAATGGGGCCGATGGAAGTGGATGCCCGGATCAAGTCCGGGCATGACGAACCAGGAAACCTAGCCCGCGCTGGCCTCGATGTGGTCCATGTCGTCGTCGGAGAAGCCGAAATGGTGGCCGATCTCGTGGATCAGGACATGGCGGACCAGCCCGTAAAGGCTCTCGCCGGATTCGCACCAGTAGTCGAGCATCGGGCGGCGATAGAGGTAGATGCGGTCCACATCCGAAGGCACATCGCCGACGGATTTCTGATCGAGGCTCACCCCCACATAAAGTCCGAGAATGTCGAAGGGGCTTTCGAGGTCCATCTCTTCCATGGTCTCGTCATCGGGAAAATCTGTGACATGAATCACCACATCCGCCACATGGGCGGACAGACTCTTGGGGATCGTCGCGAATGCCTCACCGGCAATTGCCTCGATATCGGCAAGGGTGGGCGCGGATTCGTACATTGCAGTCGCTGCCATGGGGCCATCATATAGTGATGCTTGATCGCGAGGCCAAGCGGCATCACATAACTTGGTAATCACAATCTAACGCCCGGGAGCCACATCATGGCCGAGAAACTCGACATATCCGCCCGCGACGCCGCGATTCTGAAGCTCAACGGCTGGGAACTCGTGGAGGGCCGCGAGGCCATCGCCAAGACCTTCACCTTCGCTGATTTCAACGCAGCCTTCGGTTTCATGACCCGCGCCGCCCTGAAGGCCGAGGCGATGGATCACCACCCCGAATGGTTCAACGTCTGGAACAAGGTGGACGTGACCCTGTCCACCCATGACGCGGGCGGCCTGACCGAACTGGACATGGAACTGGCCGCGTTCATGGACGGGATTGCCACCTAGCCCCGCTTTGCCGTCATTGCGAGGCGCAACGCGGCGAAGCAATCCAGCTGCACGGAAGCCCGCACTGGATTGCTTCGCCCTTCGGGCTCGCAATGACGGAGCATTATCTCCCTACCGCGCGGCCATCCGCAGCGCGCCGTCCAGACGCAGCACGGTGCCGTTGATCAGGACGTTGTCGCACATATGCATCACCAGCTTGGCGTATTCGGCCGGGTGGCCGAGGCGCTTGGGGAATTCGGGCTGCTGGGCGAGGCTTTCGCGGGCCTCCTCGGGCAGGCCGGCCATCATCGGGGTGTCGATCAGGCCCGGTGCAATCGTGTTCACCCGGATACCCTGGGAGGCGAATTCCCGGGCTGCGACCAGTGTCAGCGAGACAATGCCGCCCTTGGATGCGGCATAGGCAGCCTGGCCGATCTGGCCTTCGGTGGCCGCGACGGAGGCGGTGTTGACGATCAGGCCCCGCTCGCCGTCTTCCATCGGGTCGGTGCCATACAGGTCCGCGCCAAACAGACGGATCATGTTGAAGGTGCCAATCAGGTTCACCTGAATCACCGAGCTGAAGATCTCCAGCGGCAAGGGGCCATTGCGTCCGACGATGCGGCCCGGTGTGGCGATGCCCGCGCAATTCACCAGCAGGCTTGCCACGCCGTTGGCCTCACGGGCGCTGGCGATGGCGGCCTCTGCGCTTTCCGCACTTGTGACATCACACTGGACCGCCACGCCGCCGATCTCTTCGGCGACGGTGCGGGCTGCATCCATGTTCACATCGAGAAGCGCGACCTTCATGCCTGCCGCCGCGCAATGCCGGGCGACTTCGGCCCCGATACCTGATCCGCCGCCGGTGATGATGGCGGCCTTGCCGTTCACGTCCATGTTTCTCTCCCTTATGTGTGTCTGTCTTGTTCGGTCAGTCCGAGGGGTGCCGGAGCATTTTGGCGTCCAGCCCCAGAATCCAACCCTCGATATGGCGGACGATGGCATCGGCCGGCTCGCCTGATGTGCGGTGCCCGAAGATGACGTTCAGCATTCCAAACATCCCGATGGTGGCGTCAAACCGGTCCTCGCCATCCGGGCCTTCACCAAAGCCATCCCGAATGTCGCTGGCCAGCGCGGCGGACAGCGCCACCTTGTTCTGTGCGGCCCACTGGAACAGGCGCGGTGCGTCTTCGCGCCGGTGGGCGCTGTTGAGCTTGGATTTGTTGGAGGCCGCGATCTGAAGTTTCAGATGGCCATAGACTTCCCCGGGATAGGTCTCGGCAACGGTGATGCCGGGGCGGGTGAGCAATTCGGTGAGCCGCCCTTCAAAGGGCCAGACATGGAAGGCCGGGTCGCGGCGCAGCGCCGGGGCGATCAGGTCCCGCCAGCCCGAGATCGCCGCCTTGCCGACCTGCTGTGCCCCCATGGTCCAGAACATCGGATTGGCCGCGGCGCGCAGATTGGTGGGGTGGTCGCACAGCCGGAACAGCTCGTCCGGACCGGAGAGCCCGAGACCGTCGATCAGATGGGTCCGCCGCGTACCGCCGGGCCGGTTGGGATAGAACGGGCGGCGCAATCCGATTTCGCCTTCGATGTTGGCGGGGGCATAGAAATCCTTCCACGTCCCCCGACCGAATTTTGGCAGCACGGTCATGAAGCGGTCGATGCGCGCCGACTTGGCATAGGCGCGCGGCACGCCGAGCGGAAAATCGAAGCCCACGAAGGCCGTCTCACCGACCCCGCTGGCGGCTTTCAGGCGCGCGAACAGGTCATCGAGATCGCTGACCGGTTCGGGGGCCAGCGCGACATAGCCCCCGTCTGCCGTGCGGATCGCGCGGGCAATCGACCGCTTGCGCGGATCAATCGACCAGTCGGCATGGGCGACCAGCGCGGGCGGCTGCAGGGTTGGCCGGGGTTTGACGGCGAGTGCGTTCACGTTACCCGCCGGCCATCGTATCGTTGGATCATCGGGCGTTACTGGGCGGCATAGGCGGGCAGGGGTGTGCCAGCCAACACCAGGGGGCCGACGCTTTTCTCGATCAGCGGCATGACGGCATCGCCGAATTTTTCGATCGAGCGCATGGCGGATTCGTGGGGCGTGTTGCCCATGGTCATGTAAAGCGCGGTGTGGACCGGGCGGACCTGCTCGATCTCTGCGACGAGTTTTTCGGCGACGGTTTCTGCATCCCCGATCGGGTTCCAGGCCAGAATGTCTTCGGGTGACATCTCGTCTTCAAAGGGTTCTTCGGGTAGCCAGGCTGAGTCCAGCGCCGTCTGGCCCTTCCGCAGATAGCGTGACAGGCGGATCTGGTAGCGGGCGTTTTCGGCAAAGGCCAGTGCCTCGGCCTTGTCGTCGGTGACAAAGCAGTACCGCAGCGTCCCGAACTGCAGGTCCTCGGGGTTGCGGCCTGCCTGTTGCCATGTCGCATCGGCTTCCGCACGGATTGCCGCCAGCGTGTCGACGTCCCGGCCAAAGCCCGACACGAACAAGGGGTGATTTCCGGTCAGGGCGCGCCGTTGCGAGCCGGGGCTGTTGCCCGCGATCCAGATTTCCGGGCGCGGCTCCTGGGCCGGTTTCGCGGTGAACCAGGTCTGGGGCAGGTCGATATACTTGCCGTGATATTCAAAGGATTCCTGCCCGAGGCCTTGCGAGAGGAAATCGATCCACTCGTCCGTGATCGCGCTGGCTTCCGACAGTTCCACCCCGAAGCGGGTGAGTTCATAGGCCTGATAGCCCGCACCCAGACCCAGCACCAGACGACCCTCGGCGAGACAATCGGCAAAGGCGATCTCACCAAGCAATCGTGCGGGTTGATACAGCGCGGGGAGGACCACGGCAGATCCCAGTCGGATGCGCAGGGTCTGGGGGGCCACATGGCCGATCATCATCAGTGGCGAGGGCGAGAGCGAATAGTTGGAGAAATGATGCTCGGTGAACCAGGAAATCCCGAACCCGGCGGTTTCGGCGGCCTGCACCTGCTCGACCGTATCCGCGATCATCTGCGGCACCGTCTGGGACGGATGCCGCCGGTTCATCAGATTGAAAATGCCGTAATCCATGATGCTTCCCCCAATTGCCGTATTAACCGGTCTTGCCGCCTTTGGAGTCAAGCGGGACACGCGGCCGGGCCCGGGTTTCACGGCGCGCGATATAGAAGGCAGAGCCGATGATGATGGCGGCCCCCAGCACGGTGTAGAGCTCGGGGATCTGGTCAAACAGGATGAACCCGAACAGCGCCACGAAGGGCAGGCGGGCATAGTCGAAGGGGGCCACCAGCGAGGCATCGGCAAGTTCGAAGGCGCGTGCCATCAGGAAGATCGCCGCTGTTCCCATCGCCGCCATGGCAATCGACAGCCAGAGCGCGGTGAAGCTCGGCGTCTGCCATTCCGGCAGGGCCAGCAGGAACAGCAGAAGAGACGCCCAGATGGTCTGGTAGACGGTGATCGTCGCCGTGGATTCGGTGCGCCCGAGACGCTTGAGTGTGAAGTACCAGAGGGCGAGCGTGGCCGCCGACGCGATTGGCAGCAGGATCGCCGGATCGAAGACAACAAAGCCCGGCCGTAGGATGACCAGCACACCAATGAAACCCACAACCGTTGCCGCCCAGCGGGCGATCTCGACGCGTTCCTTGAGCAGCACCACGGCCATGATGGTGGTGAAAAGCGGCGCGGTGAAATTGAGGGTGGTCGCCAGCGCGACCGGCAGATGGGCCAGGCCGAGAAACAGCAGGGCCGTGGTCAGGGCTGTCAGCGCGGCCGAGACGAAATGCAATCCGTGCCGCTCGGTCCGCAGGACATTGCCTTTGCCGCGCAGGATCCAGGGCAGCATCATCGGTAGCGCCCAGATGAACCGCAGGGCCGACGTCTCGAAGGCGCCGACCTCGTCGGCTACGATCCGCACGATGGAATGATTGCCGGCCAGACAGATCACCCCGGCGGCCATGGAGATGGCGCCCCAGACCTGCCGTGGCAGGCCGAGCAGGCGGCGGTCGGGATGGTGGGTTGGGCTCATGATGTTGTCTTCTTGCGGCCGGCCATCGCCTCGTTGCGTGCGATGTAGATGGCGGACACGCCGATGATCAGGGCGCCCACGATTGTCCAGAGGTCGGGCACCTCCACGAACCAGATGTAACCGATCAGGGCGGAGACGGGCAAACGCACGAAGTCGAGGGGGATGACGGCGGAGGCTTCGGCAAGCCGCATGGCGCGCGTCAGCATCAGATGCGCCAGGGTGGTCAGGGCGCCGATCCCGAAGGTGACCCCGATCATGGTCAGGCTGGGGTTCTCCCAGACAAAGATTGCCGGGATCAGCGTGAAGATGGTCAGGAACAAATTGAACGAGGTGACAATGGCGCGCGCGCTGTCGACCTGCGCCATCACCCGGATCATCAGGACGTTGACTGAGATCAACATCGCGCTGCCCAGCGCGAGCAGTGCGCCCAGCTGGACGGTTTCCACGCCGGGACGAATGACGATCATCACGCCCATGAAACCGACCAGAGTGGCCGCCCAGCGTTTGGCCCGGACGACCTCATGCAGGAAGATTGCGGCGAGGATGGTGGCAAACAGCGGCGCCGTGAAGTTCAGGGCAACCGCTTCCCCCAGCGGCATGGTCGCCACGGCGGTAAACCAGGCCAGCGTGGCAATCGAGGATGTTGCGCCGCGGATCAGGTGCAGCTTGGGCAATTTGATCCGCAGGTCGGAATAATCCGGGCCTTTCATGATCAGCGGCAGGACGAAGAGCAGCCCGAAAAACGACCGCAGGAAGGAAATCTGGAACGGATGCAGTTCCGTGCTCGCATAGCGCACCAGACCGTGCCCGGCGGAAAACAGCGTGACCGCGCCCAGCATCAGGATGATGGACAATACGGCGGGCGAAAGGGGGGTGGGGCTGCGCGACATGTGCGATGACCATAGACCAGCGCCAAATGTTTCCGATAGTCGCCGCGTGCAGGGCTGCGCTGCGATTGCATGCCGACCCGACAGGCCGGTTGTGCTAGGAAGCCGGGGCTGGTTTGGGCATACTTGCTGCTCCTGTCAGGTTTGACTCCGGGGCGCTGTGTGGTGTTTATCGGCCCTGTTCCGACAGGGGGAACAGGCGCACACGCATGCGGCGTGTGTACCGGCAACGAGAAATGAACAATTCAGGGCTGAGAGATGAGCAAAAAGGTTTATTCGGACGCAAAATCCGCGCTCGACGGCGTCCTTTTCGACGGCATGACGATTCTGGCAGGTGGCTTCGGCCTTTGCGGCATTCCCGAGCACATGATCCTCGCGATCCGGGATTCCGGGGTGAAGGACCTCACCATCGCGTCGAACAATGCGGGTGTCGATGATTTCGGTCTCGGCCTGCTGCTGCAGACACGTCAGGTCAAGAAGATGATCTCGTCCTATGTGGGTGAGAACAAGACCTTCGAGGCACAGTTCCTCGCCGGTGAGCTGGAGCTTGAATTCAATCCCCAGGGCACGCTGGCAGAGCGTTGCCGTGCGGGCGGGGCGGGCATTCCGGCCTTCTTCACCAAGACCGGCGTGGGCACGCTGATCGCGGAAGGCAAGGAAACCCGTGAGTTCGACGGTGAGACCTATCTCATGGAACGCGGTCTGACGGGTGATCTGGCAATCGTGAAAGCCTGGAAGGGTGACGCGGCGGGCAATGTGGTGTTCCGCAAGACGGCGCGCAACTTCAACGCCCCGATGGCAACGGCCGGCAAGATTTGTGTTGTCGAGGTCGAGGAGCTTGTCGAACCCGGTCAGCTGGATCCCGATGGCATCCACCTGCCGAGCATCTACACCGACCGGATTTTCCAGGGTCAGGATTTTGAGAAACGTATCGAGTTCCGCACGGTCCGCGAAGACTGAGCGACTTGAGACAGAGCAGAAAGAAGGAGACGAAATATGGCTTGGTCCCGCGATGAGATGTGCGCCCGTGCGGCACAGGAACTCGAAGACGGCTTTTATGTGAACCTTGGCATCGGCATGCCGACCAAGGTGGCGAACTTCATCCCCGATGACATGAACGTCACCTTCCAGTCGGAGAACGGCATGCTGGGCATGGGGGCATTCCCCCGTGACAACGAAGTCGATGCCGACCTTATCAATGCCGGCAAGCAGACGATCACAGAACTGCCGGAATCGGTTTATTTCGACAGCGCCCAGTCCTTCGCGATGATTCGCGGCGGGCATATCAACATGTCCATTCTGGGTGCCTTGCAGGTTGCCGAGAACGGCGATCTGGCCAACTGGATGATCCCGGGCAAGATGGTCAAGGGTATGGGTGGCGCGATGGATCTGGTTGCGGGCGTCAAGCGCGTGATCATCCTGATGGACCACAACGCCAAGGACGGTTCGGCCAAGCTTCTCAAGGCTTGCGATCTGCCGCTGACCGGCGCGGGCGTGGTCGATGACGTCATCACCGAACTGGGTGTCTTCACCATCGGCGAAGGTGGCGTCCACATCAAGGAACTGGCCCCCGGTGTGACGATTGACGAAGTGCGTGAGAAAAGCGAAGCCACGATTGTCACCCAGTAATCACTCTCACCGCGCGATATGCGCGTGGCGTGTGTACGAATATAAAAGGCCCCGTGCGGATGCATGGGGCCTTTGCCTTGATGGATCGTGACGATGAACCGTGATGCGGCCCTTGGCCTTCTTGCCAGTCTTGGCGTGCTGATCATTTTTTCAGGATTTCTCGTGGTCTCCCGGTTCGGTGCGACATCGAGCCTGACCGTGTTCGATATGGCTGCCCTGCGTTTCGGGGTGGCCGGCCTTTGCACGATCCCGGTCTTTTTTCTGGTCCGCTGGCCGCGCATCCCGCTCTGGAAGGCCGCCGTCATCGCGATTACCTCGGGCGCGCCGTTCACGCTGTTCGTTTTCGGGGGCATGTCTTATGCGCCCGTTGCCCATGGGGGCATCGTGATCAATGGTGCCATGCCGGTCTTTGCCTCGCTTCTCGCCTGGGCGGTCTTTGGTGTTCGGTTGAGCGGCTGGCGGATCGCCGGGGTTTTGCTGATCGTGCTCGGGGTCGTCGCCACGGGCTGGGATGCACTGTCATTCGGTGAGCCCGGCCAGTGGCGCGGGCATCTTCTGTTCCTGGGTGCGGCGGCCTGCAACGCCACCTTCCTGACCTCGGTGCGCGGCTGGGGGCTGACGGCGTTTCAATCCCTGATTATCGTGAATGGCCTCAACTTCCTGATCTATCTGCCGATCTGGTTGCTGTTCCTGCCGAGCAATCTTGCCCTGGCGCCCTGGCCGGAGATTGCGCTGCAGGCGGTCTATCAGGGGATCGTTGCGGCCTTCTTTGCCGCGATCCTGATCGCCCATGCCGCCCGGATGCTTGGCGGGATGCGGCAGGCGGCCATGATGTCCGGCGCGCCCGCTTTGGCCTTGCTGATTGCGATACCGGCGCTGGGTGAAATTCCTTCGCCGATCAGTATCCTTGGCGTCTGCGTCGTGATGGCGGGTATTCTTGTCGCACTCGGCCCGGGACTGCTCTCGGGCAGCGCCTCACCTGAACGGGAAACCCGCACCGGATGAGCAATCCAACCCCCGGCTTTGCGATCGGACTGGCCTGCGGGCTTGTCGTACCGTTCATCTGGGGTGGATGGATCGTGGCGTCGCGGTTTGGCGTTCTGAACGAACTTACCCCCTACGACATTGCGGCATTACGGGTGGGGATTGCGGCCGTCATCGTCTTTCCGCTGCTGTTGTCACGCGGGCTGGCGGGCTTGCCGTTCTGGAAGGGTGCCGTGCTGTCCTTCGGGGTGGGCGCGCCATTTGCACTGGCCTCCTTCGGTGGCATGTCGCTCGCGCCGGTGATCCATGCCGGTGTGCTGACGAACGGCACCATGCCGATCATTGCCGCGCTCGTCGGCTATTTCTGGCTGCGCGAGCACCCGTCCCGGTATCAGGTTGGCGGGATGGTTCTGATCGCAATCGGTGCGCTTATGCTCGGCGGCGACAGTTTTTCGATTCACGCACCGGCCGGGCAGTGGTTCGGAGATCTGCTGCTGATCGGCGCGGGTGCGTGCTTTGCCATCTACATGACGGCACTGCGCCGCTGGAATGTCACCATCCTGCAGGTGATGATCGCGGTGCCGACGATCAGTACCGCGATCTATGTGCCGATCTGGCTGCTGTTTCTGCCCTCGGGACTTGTGCCCGCAGTCTTCGGGGATGCGCCTTTTCCGCCCTGGCAGGAAGTGGCCCTGCAGGCGGTCTATCAGGGTGTTGTCGCCAGCTTCATTGTTGTCATTCTGATCACCCGCGCGACCCGGTCGCTGCGGGCGACGACCATGGCGGTGTTTCTTGCCGGTGCGCCTGCACTGGCGGTGCTCCTGGGCATCGTCCTTCTGGCCGAAGTGCCGACACTGACCGCCTGGGCCGGCCTGGTCGTGACCACCGCGGGCATGGTGCTGGCGGTGGGGCGGCGTCGGGTCCGGAGTTGAGACCCGCCGTCAGGCCGGTGGCAGGCGCAGCACCAGCTTGTTGATCGCGTTCATCACCTTGTAGAGCGCATCGAACTGGGTCTTGAAGGCGGCGTAATCGAGTTCCGAGCGCTTTTCCTGCACGGCCTTGTGGATCTCGGCCAGCGTGCGTTTCCCATCGCAAAGCCCGATCATCATCCGCGCCAGTCCCGGCACGGTCATGTCGACCTTCATGCCATCAACGGACACCGTGATCGTCCCGCCCGGCGGCATCTGCTTGCCGGCATCTTCGGCGCTCTGGTTCAGCAGGACCGGGACCGCGTCGGGGGAGTCCGTGGTTGGCGGGGTGAGGTCATTGTCCTGACGGACGGCATAGAAGATGTGTTTCTTGATGTTGCCGGTGAACAGTTCGGCAAAGCTCGCCCGCGCGACCGGGTCGAGGGATTCGAGGCGCTTGCGCACGCGCGGGTCACGCACCAGCCAGTCCGGGTCATAGCGGAACGGCTCGATGAAGGTGACGAGCCGCAGATTGGCGCCCTGCACCCAGTCGACGACCTGCGGCACGGTATAGGCGCGATCGCGCGAGTGGAGAAACAGGTCATAGACACCGGGATCGCCGCCACCGATATGGTCGCGCAGCGACCCGTTCCGGTTCAGCCACGCGGTCGGGGGCAGGGCATTGGCCAGACGCTTGGCCATGTCGACGCGCTGGTTGTCGGGCATGTCGTCACTGGCCGCGACCATCCGCAACATGTCCTGCATGTGATAGACGCCGATACGGCCATATTCGCCATAGACCATGATCCCCAGCCCGCCTTCCGGCGTGAGCCGGGCGGCGAGTGCTGCCAGTCCGGCATCGGGGTCTTCGAGATGGTGCAGCACGCCGCAGCAATCGATGTAATCCCAGGGGCCCGGCGCAACCGTGGCGCAATCGAGCAGCGAGCCTTCCACGAACCGGATATTCGAGAGGCCGCGAGTCTCGGCCCGCTTGCGCGCGATGGTCTGGCTGGGTCCGCTCAGGTCGAGATGGGTGACCTCTCCGGGCACACCCAGATCGGTCATGTGCTGCGCCAGCATGATCGCCGCATCCCCGGTGCCGCCGCCGGCCACCAGGGCCTTGAAGGGCCGGGACAGGTCGCGCCGCCCACCGAAAATATAGTGGTTCACCTCGTGGAACTGGCTGGGCGAACCGATAATCAGGCGCTTGCTCTCGTCGGCGGGATCACGCTTGGGATAGGGGTAGGACTCATACTGGGATTGCACCAGCTGGTCGCGGGTCGTGCTGTCGGCCATACAAAGTCTTCCTGTGGTCAGCCGTCGATATCGATCACGAGACGACCGGTCGATTGGCGGTTCTCGAGCATGGCCAGCGCCTGTGGTGCCTGAGCCAGCGGAAAGATCTTCGAGACATGGGGGCGAAGCTTGCCCTCTGTCCACCAGCGGGTCAGTTCGGCAAAGCCGTCGCGGAAAATCTCGGGTTCCTTGGTGCGGTAGGCGCCCCAGTAAACGCCGATGATCGAGATGTTCTTCACCAGCAGGTAGTTCCCGGGAAATTGCGGGACGTCCCCGCTGGCAAAGCCGATCACCAGGAACCGGCCGCACCAGGCCATGGACCGCATGGCGGCCTGTGCCAGATCTCCGCCAACGGGGTCATAGACAACATCGACCCCCTTGCCCTCGGTCAGCTTGCGAAGTTCGGCGCGCAGGTCGTCCTCGGTGTAGTTGATCAGGTGGTCTGCGCCACGTTCGGCGGCGAGCGCGAGTTTCTCCGGGGATGAGGCGGCCGCGATCACGGTTGCGCCGATGGTCTTGGCACATTCGATGGCGGTCAGCCCGACGCCGCCCCCGGCACCGAGCACAAGAACGGTTTCGCCGGGCTGCAACCGGGCGCGGTGAACCAGGGCGAGATGCGATGTACCATAAGCCACGGGGAAGGCCGCAGCGGTGGGATAATCCATGCCCTCGGGCAGGGCGAAGACCGTGGACGCGTTGCAGACAGCTTCCTCGGCGAAACCACCCGCCGAGACGACGGCCATGACCCGATCCCCGGGCTTGAAGGTGGCGACGTCGTCGGCGACTTCCAGAATTTCACCGGCGCCCTCCAGGCCCGGCGCAAAGGGAAGCTCGGGCTTTTCCTGATAATTGCCGCGCACCAGCACCGTGTCGGCGAAGTTCACCCCGGCGGCCCGCATCCGGATCCGCACCTGTCCGGGGCCCATCGCGGGGGCCGGAAGCTCCCCGAGCTTGAGTGTGTCCGGGTCGCCCCAATTCTCACAGACAATCGCGCGCATCAGAAAAGCTCTCCGTATTCTAGAAATTCAGGGCGTCGGTCGGACGCAGGGACCCGACCTCGCGACCCGACCAGTTGGTCAGGACCGGCGACAGGCGGTCTGTCAGCGCGACCTGTTGGTCATGGCTGAGGGCGCCGATTTCGACAAGTGTGTGGATCATCGCCAGCTCGGCGGCGCGTTCGGCACCGTCATCGATCTTGATGGCCACACCCAGACCAAGTGCCGGCAGGATCGCCGTGAAGACGCCCTCCGCACCACCTTTGACCAGCGCATCGGGCCCGGCCACGGAGATGACCTCGGTGGCAAAGGTGTTCGTGCCATGCACATAGAAGGGCTCGGCGGCCATCGCGGCGCAAATACGCGCGGCAGCTTTCTGGCGCGTTTCGGGCTGGTCCGACGGGTCGGCCATGCGGGCCATGGCCAGCGCCAGATTCCCCAGCGGCATGGCCCAGACAGGGACTGAACACCCGTCGGTACCACGCGGGGCGCGGCTCAGATCGCAGCCGGTCATGGATTCAAAAACCCCAAGGACACGCTGCTGGACCGGATGTGTCACGGCGGTGTAGCCGGCCGGATTTTCACCTTTGTGGAGCGCGGTGGCGATCATCCCGGCATGTTTGCCCGAGCAATTGTTGTGCAGCGCGTGGGGCAGTTCCCCGTTCCGGGCAAGCTCGCGGTCCGCCTCACGACCGGAGGGGGGCTGCGCGCCACATTCAAGCTGGTCCGGGCTGCCGACCACGCGCGCGAGGATGTCCCGGACGGCGGCAACATGGCGGGCTTCGCCGAGATGCGAGGCACAGGACAGGGCGATTTCCACATTGCCGAAACCAAAGGCGTCCGCCGCGCCGCTTTCGAGCAGCGGCAGCGCCTGAACCGCTTTGATCGACGAGCGCGGGTAGATCTCGCGGGTCACGTCCCCGACGGACCGGATGACCGTTCCATCCGGGGCCAGCACTGCGATGGCGCCGCGATGACGGCTTTCGACCATGGGGCCGCGCACGACTTCGACCAGCACCGGGTTCGCGGGTTCGCCGGCGGGCGGCGTCTTGTGATGATGGGGGTTTATCAGGTCGTCCATTTGGCTCACCTTGCCTCGCGCACAGAGGCCATGCAAGTTAGGCCTGAGCAGGGGAATGGAGCAATCTTCGGATGTCTGAGAACAGAATGCGTGGCTATTACGGTGTCGGGGTCGAAGGGATTTCGAAACCGATGAATGTGGGGGCGATCATGCGCACCGCACATGCCTTTGAGGCCAGCTTCGTGTTCACCATCGGGGCTGTCTATTCCAAGCGCGCGGGCGGTCGCTCGGACACCTCCGATGCGCCCGAGCATCTGCCCCTGCATGAATATTCAGGCCTCGATGATTTCACCCTGCCGCGCGGTTGTGAGCTGGTGGGCGTGGAACTGACCGATGATGCGGTCGACCTGCCGAGTTTCCGGCATCCGCGACAGGCCGCTTATGTGCTGGGCCCCGAACGCGGTTCGCTGTCGCCCGAACTGGCTGAGCGCTGTGCGCATGTCGTCAAGATTCCGACACGTTTCTGCGTCAATGTCGGCGTTGCGGCCGCGATCGTCATGTATGACCGGACGTTGACCCTGGGGCGGTTTCCGGTGCGTCCGTTGACGCCGGGGGGACCGGTTGAAGCTCTCCCGGAACATGTTCATGGTGGCCCGATTTTTCGCGGTCGTGATTCGTCCTGAAAGGCCGAATGATAACAAGACCTTGAACACGGACCGGCTTGGCATGACTCGGATTGGATTGTTAGGAACTCCGGCATGATACGCGCACGAAATTTCTCTCTCTGGTTGTTTGCAATTGTTCTGGGTGTGGCGGCAGCCATGCCGCAGCCCTCCCAGGCACAGGATGCCGAACTGATCGGCCGGTTCGGCGACTGGGATGCCTATACGCGCGGCACGGCAGGCAACCGATTCTGCTACATGGTGTCCAAGCCCAAGGAGGCCAGCCTGCGCTCGCGCCGGGGTGAGATATTCTTTCTGGTCTGGCACCGGCCGGACCAGAAGGAGTTCGACGTCGTGCAGGTGGATATCGGCTATCCGTTCCGCGAAGGCTCGGAAGCCGAGATTCGCGTCGGTGGCGAGGCGTGGAACCTGTTCACCCGGGACGAAAGCGCCTGGACCTACAAGGCCGATGACGACAAGGCACTGGTTGCAGCCTTGCGCGCGGGATCGCAGATGACCGTCAAGGGCGTCTCGAGCCGTGGCAACGCGACCACGGACACCTATTCGCTAAAGGGCACCAGCGCGGCCCATGCCGCCATCGGGAAAGCCTGCGGGCGCGGCTAGGGCAACACGGTTCCTCGGGTGCTATTCCGGTACGCCGTGCAGCGGGTAATCCTTCTCCGGGTCGATGCCGGCATCCTCAAGAAACTTCTTTGTATGCCGCACCTGATCGGGTGACATGCTGTGCTGGGGATGTGCGAACTCGGCAAAATGCCCGTTCAGGTGCACCCCGATCCGGCCTCCATGGCGCTGTTCAACCTCACCGCCCAGTTCACCGAATACCGCCTCAACGGCCTTGGGTGAAATATTGGCGCTGACGGGATGGGCGAACAGGGCATGCAGGGTTTTACGATGTTTGTGGTTCATGAAACTCTCCTTTTCGGCTGACAAAAATAAGCCAGCGGGCGGTTTCGGCATTGATCTACGTCACGGTCTTTGTTGCCTTTCCGGTCTTGCGCGCCCAGAGCATGATCTTCTTGGCTGGAAGCATTCTGGCGAGGTGGATTTGCGACAAGACCGAGGGTTTTGGCGTCGGGCGTACCGGTCGGTACGGCCAAGCCGGAAGCCGACGGCATTGGCGCAAATCCGCCCGCCCCTTCGGGTTTGGTCGCGGCGGACGCCCGCTTTGTCAGGCGGCTGGCCCGATGCGAAAGCATCGCGCTGCGCCGCCTTCCGCGCGGATCGCCGCGCCGCGACACAAACAGAATCTCTTCCATCCAGGAAGATCATGCTCTATGTGAAGCGCCATGCCGATGAACCCTGAAATTTTTGCGCCGCCCGCAGCAGATGCTGACGCCCCGATCAACCTGATCGGGATGGATCGCGATGACATGGCGGTGGTCCTGGCCGAGATGGGCGAGCCGCGCTTTCGCGCCGAGCAGCTTTTCAAATGGGTCTATGGCCGCGGTGTGAGCGATTTCGCGCAGATGACGAATATCGCCAGGCCGCTGCAGGCCAGACTGGCAGAGAAATTCGTGATCGCCCGGCCCGGAATCGCCCGTGATCTGGCGTCTGCGGACGGCACCCACAAATGGTTGCTCAATCTGGGTGACGGCAACGAAGTCGAATGTGTCCACATCCCCGAAAGTGATCGCGGGACCCTGTGCGTCTCCAGCCAGGTGGGCTGCACCCTGAACTGCCGTTTCTGCCACACGGGCACCCAGCGTCTGGTGCGAAACCTTGGCCCGACCGAGATCGTCGGCCAGATCATGCTGGCGCGCGATCATCTCGGGGAATGGCCGACGGCCGAACGCCGCACCATCTACGAGCGCGAACTGTCCAACATCGTGATGATGGGCATGGGCGAGCCGCTTTATAACTTCGAGAATGTCGCCAAGGCATTGAAGATCGTCATGGATGATGCCGGGATCGCGATCTCGCGCCGCCGGATCACCCTCTCGACAGCAGGTGTTGTGCCGCTGATCGAACGCTGCGGTAAAGAACTCGGCGTCAACCTCGCCGTCTCGCTCCATGCCGTGCGGGATGAGTTGCGCGACGAAATTGTTCCCATCAACCGGAAATATCCGATTGCCGAATTGCTGGAAGCCTGCCGGAACTATCCCGGGCTCAAGAACTCCCGGCGGATCACCTTCGAATATGTGATGCTGCGGGACGTGAATGACACCGACGCGGATGCGCGCGAGCTGGTCCGGATCATCGCCGGCATTCCGGCCAAGGTGAACCTGATCCCGTTCAATCCATGGCCGGGCGCCCCCTATGATCGTTCGAGCGATGAGCGGATCGAGGTGTTTGCAGAAATCGTGCGCAATGCCGGTTACCCGTCGCCGGTGCGCACGCCGCGCGGTGAAGACATCATGGCCGCCTGCGGCCAGTTGAAATCGGATAGCGAACGCCCGCGTCGGGCCGCAGCAGAGTAGATTTCACGCTTTTGTGGGGCGCGCATGTCCCCGCTTGCCAGAAATTCAGGTCCGTACTACCGTCGCGGGTGGGGAGTGAGGAAAACTCGCTCAAGGTTCGGGGGCTCAACAAGTTTCGGACCGGACCGTTATGATTGACGAATTCATCATGGGACTTGCCGTCGCCATATTTGGCGGCGTTCTGGCGTTGATGGGCCTGCCATCGCGCTTTCGTACGCGCCTGCCATCCTTGCCGGACCAGCCGGTCAACAAGACCAGCCGCATCTTCCGCAGTATCCTGTCTGTCCTCGCGCTTGTGACCGGATTGCCGATTGCGATCTATGGTCTGGCGATGGTCTGGGCGACACTTTCAGGTGTGCAGCTCGTGTTTCCCTGGCTCCCGCGCTAGCGAATTTCTCCCCGCTTGCTCCGCCGTGCGGCGCGACTATACTCCGCCGCAATTTCCCAGAACGAACGGACCTAGTGATATGACGTCGGGCGACGTGAAAAAAGTGGTGCTGGCCTATTCGGGCGGCCTTGATACTTCGGTCATCCTGAAATGGCTCGTGGAGACCTATGACTGTGAAGTCGTGACCTTCACCGCTGATCTCGGGCAGGGCGAGGAGCTTGAACCGGCACGGGCCAAGGCCGAGATGTTCGGCGTCAAGGAAATCTATATCGAGGATCTGCGCGAGGTGTTCGTGCGCGACTATGTCTTCCCGATGTTCCGCGCCAACGCTGTATATGAAGGTGTGTACCTGCTCGGGACCTCCATCGCGCGTCCGTTGATTGCCAAGCGCCAGATCGAAATTGCCCATGAGACCGGGGCAGATGCCGTTTCCCACGGCGCCACCGGCAAGGGTAATGATCAGGTCCGGTTCGAACTGGGCTATTACGCGCTCGATCCCGACATCCGGGTCATTGCGCCCTGGCGGGAATGGGATCTGACCTCGCGCACCAAGCTGATCGATTTTGCCGAGAAGCACCAGATTCCCATCTCCAAGGACAAGCGCGGTGAAGCGCCGTTCTCTGTCGACGCCAACCTGCTGCACATCTCGGCCGAGGGTAAGGTTCTCGAGGACCCCTGGGTTGAGCCCGAAGAGTTCATCTATTCCCGCTCGGTCTCTCCCGAGGCCGCACCGGACAAGCCGACCTATATCGAAATGGATTTCGAGCAGGGCGACCCGGTCGCCATTGATGGGGAGCGTCTGTCGCCCGCGATGTTGCTGACCCGCCTGAACGAGCTGGGCGGCGCCAACGGGATTGGTCGTCTCGATCTGGTCGAGAACCGGTTCGTCGGCATGAAGTCACGCGGGGTCTACGAAACGCCCGGCGGGACGATCCTGCTGGCCGCCCATCGCGGCATCGAATCGATCACACTGGATCGCGAGGCGATGCATCTCAAGGACGAGATGATGCCGCGCTACGCCAAGCTTGTGTACAACGGCTTCTGGTTCGCACCCGAACGCGAGATGATCCAGGCACTCATCGACAAGAGCCAAGAGCGGGTTTCGGGCACGGTCCGGATCAAGCTCTACAAGGGCAATGTCGCAGTCGTCGGCCGGAAGTCGTCGGAAAGCCTCTACTCGCTGGATCACGTCACCTTCGAGGACGACAAGGTCTATGACCAGCGCGATGCCGAAGGCTTCATCAAGCTGCAGGCGCTTCGTCTGCGTCTGGCCAAGGCCTTGCGGGACTAGACGTCAGCCGATCACAGGCCAGGCGGGTTCTCCGATGACAAACCCGTGCCCGGCGACCAGCGCCAGATAGATCGCGATGCTGAGAAGCACGCGCCACCAGCCGATTCCGGCCCAGTCCATGGTGGTGCGCCGGGCGAGCAGTGCCCCGAAGGGGATGGCGCTGGTGGTCAGCATCACCGGGCCCCAGTCCGCGCCGTAGTGAAACTCCCGCCGCTTGTCGATATGCCACATGCCGCCAACCGACAGGATCAGCATGCCGGCAAACAGGATGATCGAGCGGCTGTCGCCATTGACGATCAGGTGAACCAGCGCCCAGAGCGAGATTCCGTTCAGGAAGGGGTGCCGCGTGACCCGCATGATGCCGCGGGTCAGGTTGCGGCCCGGCTCGTCGAGACGGGTGCCGGCCAGAGTGGGTGAGGGTGTGCTCAGGCCGCAGACCATCAGAAAGATCGCCAGTGGCATTGCGACCCCGGGCAGCCACAACCAGGAATCCGCTGTCTGCCAGACAATGTCGGCCGGGGCGTTGATATAGGCAAGTATCATCCAGACGAAGACCACAAGCATCAATGCGGAATAGGCGGTCAGGAACCGGGTCTCCCCCAGCTTGCCGACCAGCACCATGCGCAGGGGCTGGCTCGACAGGGCAAAATGCCCGACGACAAACAGCACCGTGGCTGCAAAAAGCGCGTTCAGACTGCCAATCATGATCTCTCCCGATAGATAACAATTATCTGGTCTTCACAGGGGAGTCGTCCACCCGTGACGGACGTGCTAATGAGCCGCCATGACTGATACACAAGATCCGATCGCGGCGGCGATTCTTTCCCAGCTGGCCTTTGGCAAACCCGGCAGTTCGATAGCCCCGGAAGAGGTGGCGCGTGCGGTTGCCGAAGCCAAGCGCACCCCCAAAGACCCCGCCGATCTCTGGCGGAAATATCTTTCCGCTGTGAAGCAGCAGGCGATTCATCTGGCCCGCGCGGGTCAGATCGAATTGTTGCGCAAGGGCAAGCCCGTCGATGACCCCGCCCATGTCAAAGGCGTGGTGCGCTACAGGTTGCCGGAATCCGAGCAAAGCTGAGCATCCTTCGAGACGGCGCTGCGCGCCTCCTCAGGATGAGGATGGTGGGGTTTCCTTGTACCTCATCCTGAGGAGGGCCGAAGGCCCGTCTCGAAGGATGCTTGGCGCCAACTTCTAGAGTTTCGGCGGTTCGATTCCGTTCTGGCGGCAGGCCGCCGTCACGGTGTTCGCCAGCAGGCAGGCGATGGTCATCGGGCCGACCCCGCCGGGAACCGGCGTGATCGCACCGGCGATCTTGACCGCGGCATCGAAATCCACGTCTCCGACCAACCGCATCTTGTCCGGCTCATCCTCGGTGGGCGCCGCCACCCGGTTGATTCCCACATCGATGACGGTCGCGCCCGGCTTGATCCAGTCCCCCTGAACCATCTGCGGGCGCCCGACAGCGGCGACCAGAATGTCGGCCCTGCGGCAGACATCCGGCAGGTCTTTCGTGCGGGAATGGGCGATGGTCACGGTGCAATTGGCCTGGGTCAGCAGGGCAGCCATTGGTTTGCCGACAATGTTCGAGCGCCCCAGTACGACCGCGTTCAGGCTCGACAGGTCGCCGAGCCGGTCTTCGAGCATCATCCGGCAGCCCAGTGGTGTACACGGGACCATCGCGGCATCGGGACCATCCATCTGACCGGTCGCCAGCCGCCCGGTGTTGATCACGTGAAATCCGTCGACATCCTTGGCCGGTGCGATTCCATCGATCACGGCATTCGGGTCGATCTGGTCGGGCACGGGAAGCTGCACGAGAATTCCGTGCACGCTGGGGTCCTTGTTCAACTGGTCCACCAGGGCCAGCAATTCCTCCTGTGTGGTGGAGGCATCCAGGCGGTGATCGCGCGCGGTGATCCCGGCGGCCTGGGCGGCCTTGCCCTTGTTGCGCACATAGACCTGGCTGGCCGGGTCCTCACCCACCAGCACCACGGCCAGTCCTGGGACCAGCCCGTGGGCATCTTTCAGGGCCGCCGTCGCGGTGGCGATGCGTTCGCGCAGGGCTTCGGCGAAGGCCTTGCCGTCGATGATCGTGCCGTTGCTCATGTTCGTGTTCTCCGCGCCGGGTGGTCGGGCCATCCCGCTTGCATGCCCCAGAATTGGAACAAGGCCTCTAGCATGGACATCAGAGTCGCGGCACCACCGTCACATGACCTGGCCGGCTGACTTGGCCTGCGCGCTGACGAGATGCCTAGCGGAGGCCCATGATGTCGGGCAGCAAATTGCGCAGGAAAACCAGCGCGAGGATCAGAAGCATCGGCGACAGATCGATGCCGCCGACCGACGGGATGATCGAGCGGATACGCCCGAGAATCGGTTCGGTGACCCGGTAGAGGAAGTCCCCGATCGTGTAGACGAACCGGTTCGAGGTGTTGATCACGTTGAACTGGACCAGCCAGCTCAGGACGACCGAAATGATCAGGGCCCACATATAAAGCGCGATGATCGTATCGATGAGTTGCCAGACGGCGAACATGGGCAGGCTCTTCGGGGTTTGAGGCGGCGCAAGCACCGGAAATTGCAGAGTTTGTTGCGCGCGAGACTAGCCAGCGACCGGGCGGCTGTCCAGTAACGCAGGCGTGGGTGGCCCGGCGGGAAATTCCCGTGGAATTCCACGCGCGCACGGCTTGACATAAGTGCATGGCCCCTCACATATTCCGCGCGCCGCGCAGGACCCCAAAACCTGCGCCTGCCGTCATCCGGCATCGGTGGGGCCGTAGCTCAGTTGGGAGAGCGCTACGTTCGCAACGTAGAGGTCAGGGGTTCGATTCCCCTCGGCTCCACCATTTATTTCAATGACTTATGGCGTCCGCACTTTTATGAGTGCTGTTTCTCTCACGCTATACACACGGTCGCGGACGAAAATCGAAACTTCAGTGTTGGATCGCTTCAGCGGCCGAACCAACTTGTGCCCATTTTCTGCTCTTGATTCAAACTGCAGCATTGGCGTTCCAGGCGTCGGGTTTGATTCCGCTCTATTCATAGCTGACGGTTTTGACGTCGGAATCTGACTGGTTTGTGTAGGGCGCTACGATCGTAATTTCGCCGCGCTAGAACTACCCGTCAAACCCCCAAAAAGCCGCCTTGAAACGCGCAAACGGGAGCTAAATGAGCTTTTTCCGACACACTCCGGAATTTGGTTCGATACTAATTTTGATCAGAAGTTAATCAGAACCAATTTGGACTTTTCCAAAGGAGAGATTGATGGCGAAGCAACAGAGCAATGTACCGACAGGCGGTAAAAAGCGCAGAAGTACGGAAGGTTTTTGTGAGATCGAATTGTTTGCCACACAAGGCATTCAGCCTCCGATCGCACCAGGTTATTTAGTCCGCATAAACACGATCGTGTTTCCGTTTTGGGGCCTAACGCTTTCCGGTCGAGAGATCATGTTGAAGATGGATGCGACACCGCCAGAGGATTTCATCCTGCGGCTTAATTTTGCAAACGCTCCCTCGATTGAGCCCGATCTGGATGAAAGGTTTAGCCTACGTCTGTTTGGGCTGGAGACGCTCGAAGTCAGAGGGCGGTATGTTCAATGATGCGGCGTTTACCAGTGGTGTGCCGCTCATCTCTTCACTAGCCCTTTTGCATGGCGGGCTACCACTCTTCCGCCAACATTATGGTTAGAACGCGGGTGGTCAAAGCTGCATCTGCGGGATCGGATGAAGCCATTGATAACGAGCTGTCGTAGTAGTCGATCTTCCAAAAGATCCGAGTTTGGTCGAGATCAATCACCCCAAAATCATGCTCACCATAGGGATCGTTGTCGGTGTCGAAAGAATCGTAGTTTTGGACCAACGCGGTGATGCGACCAACTCTGGCAGTACCAAGCGCCGCGATGCCGCGGGTTATGACGACGGTGCCGCCAATGAACTTGGTTCGAAACTGGTCATTGAGTTCTCGAACAGGGTTGGTTTCCAAAACCAGGTGCTCGTTCATCGCTTGTCTCCGAATGGTCTCTGCCCAATGCCGAATGCGCAAAAAGGCAAATGCCTAGTCGCGTGACCGTTGGACCGAGTTGTGAAGTGAAGAGTGTTTTGCGCGTTGCGCTAAACAGGCTGAGCCAAGAAAGCTCAATCGCGTCTAAATGTGCTGTACGCGTGAAGTGCTAGATCAGGTTGATCAGGCGTCTTTGGGCTGCTGTGTCGCCATCGATATAGCGTTGCGTCATGCTGATTGAGCGGTGCCCTGCCAGCTGCTGAACGTCACGCAAAGAACCACCACAACGATGCACCAGCCGAGCAGCCTTCGTGACAAACGTTCGACGTCCCGAATGTGAGGAGCAACCCTTAAGCCCGAGTTCGCCGTAACAGCCAGCAAACCAATTGACGATGCTACCTGGTCGCATCGCTTGTGATCTTTCAGACCGCACAACCGGACCACTCAGCTCGTTGTCCTCGCGGAAGGTCTCCGTTCGCAGCGCCCGGAGCGCTTTGGCAAGTGCTGGATGGATTGGGATCCGTCGACCCCCTCCTCCTTTTGCAGCTCGATCATGTAGCTCAATGGTGGAACCAATTTGTCGTCGGCAATCCAACACCATCAACCATTCCAGAGCGGCGATTTCACCGGCACGGAGGCCGGCTTTGAGACTCAGCAGAAAAATCACACGATTTCGGGTCGAATGGCGCTGGCGCCGAATAAGGGCGAGCATTCTCCGTTCATCGTTACCGCTGAGAACTTTAGCTTGCCTTCCAATCATGGTTTCTCCTTCTGGGGTTGGGGTGAACTTCACAAACGGCAAAGCAAAACGTCCTCGCTCACCGATCTTTCGGTGAACGTTCCGCATTGCGCAGTCATGTGTGGGATTGCCAGCTTGACGCTGGCGACCAAGTGCCTACGTGGCCTCGGTAATTTGAATGAAGACCATGTTGGTGGGTGGCAATTGATAACGCGCCTCTTCCGTCCCCAAGGGACCAACACTGGAGGTCCGGATGAATTTCATTCCATAGCTATCAAACAAACGGATACGGCCCGGTGTGAATTCCGTGATGACGGTCCAATGATTAATACAACCCATGATCGCACAGACAGCAGCGGAGTGCGGCTGAAGCAGGTGTGATTGCAAGGCATCAAAAATCTCAGACAAGCTGACGTCCGTCGAACGGTAAAAGGGCCAATTGGCACGCAGCTTCAGATCATAATTGTCCGTAAGCCAAGTGTCGGCCGTCCGCAGAGCTGTGCAAAGTGACCGGCGCGTTAAGCCGTACCCAATCAAGTCTCCAGCGTCTGAGCGACTTTCAAGTTCATATGCGATTTCTCCGAAAAGATATGAAGCATCTTGTTTGGATAAACCGGGGTCGGGTGCTGCGTATTGAATACCGTTAATGACTGAGTAGATTCCGCAAAGCGAATCAAGCGCGCCCTGCTGCCATGGCGCATGCGTCGCCGACATCTAACTCTCTCCGATTGTATATGAATGACACAACTATAACGGGTATTAAGAGAATTGTCAACTCTTTAAAAACGTTTCAGTTTCTTTGTCCTTCTCCCCCTAAAACTGGGCCACGACTTTGGTTGGGAAAGGAAATTGGATATGGCTCGAAATCGTGATTCGGACGAGGATATACTGAAACTGTTGCGTGAGATTGAGGTGAATCCGTCTTGTCGACGCCTCCATGGCCTGAATAGCCCCTAGATTTGTAGACGCCTTCTTCCCTAATTTTGAGGTGAGGAGGCCAGCATTGGCAAAGATAATTTCTGCGACAACTGATCCTCACCCTTTGAATTGGGCCACTGTGTATTTTAGTGAACGGCTGGCCCCAAATTGTGAGTTTAATGTGAACGTGTAGGGAATTGAACAAATGAACCAGATCGATTTGTTGGGGCGTTGCGCCGTCGTAACCGGGTCAGCTCAGGGTATTGGTCGGGCGATCGCCGTGCGGCTCCTGAAATCCGGCGCGCAAGTCTGGCTGTGGGACATTGACGAGGACAAGGTTGCAGCGACCGCCCAGGCGCTCGGCGACGGTGTGCGTTCTTTGCGGGTCGATGTCACGGACCCCGCCAGCGTTGAGGCTGCAGCCCAGGCCGTCGCGAAACAGGCGGGACAGATAGACATTCTAGTCAACAATGCCGGGATATCCGGTGCCAACGCACCGCTGTGGGAATACGAAACCGAAGAGTGGCGGCGCGTTGTCGAGATCAATCTCAACGGCGTCTTCTATTGCTGCAAGGCTGTCGTGCCGTTCATGAAGGACGCGGGTTACGGGCGGATCGTCAATATTGCGTCCGTTGCCGGCAAGGAAGGTAATCCAAATGCGTCGGCTTATAGTTCCACGAAAGCGGGAGTCATTGCGATGACCAAGTCGCTTGGCAAGGAACTCGCCGATCAGGACATCGCCGTTAACTGCGTGACCCCCGCGGCAGCACGGACGGCGATTTTTGATCAGATGAAGCAGGAGCATATCGATTATATGCTGTCGAAAATTCCCCGTGAGCGCTTTGTCACGGTCGAAGAAATCGCGGGGATGGTGGCCTGGCTGGTCTCGGCGGAAAATTCGTTTACCACGGCCGCCACATTTGACCTTAGCGGTGGCCGCGCAACCTACTAGATGGCAATGTCAGAACAAATCGGCTTGAGCGGGATGGTTCGTAGCTTCGTCGGATGAGAAATCCGCAGAGGCTATGGGACGGGCAGGAGTGGCTCAAGCCGATTTGTTCTGACAGCGCCCTGCCGTCAGATGCCAGGGCTATCTCCTACGTATATGCGGAGCTGCGAGCAGAGATGCTCATTCAACTTGCATTCGTATAGGCTCTTCTGACAGGTCCCGGTGGTCAGAATTTCAAACTCCTATCTTTCCTTTTTGCGGATTCCGGTCGTGCCAAATCTCGGCTCCTCCACTTGCCTGCTGCAAGGAGTGTGCTAGCGTGATTAGCTAGGCGGTTAAGTTTTCTAAGCGTTAAAACATTTGGCTATGCGGGTTTTCGCTACGCTCGCCGCTGTAGGATGTGAGGAACGTAGTCGCGCACGCCAAAATAGAAACGGCCAATATCTGGGGAGACTAGCCAATGTCAGTTGAGGTGAATTCGCCGGCGATTTTCGAGTTGATCGCCCAGGACATTGTAATCGAACAGCTCGCGACGGGGTTCCAGTTCACCGAGGGGCCAATCTGGAACAAGGACGGCCAGCACCTCGATTTCAGCGACATGCCGTCAGACATCCGGCGGCGCTGGAGCGCCGACGGCGGCGTCACTGAGATTCGCAACCCGTCCAACAAATGTAACGGTATGACCTTCGATGCTGCGGGGAATCTCTACGTCTGCGAGCACGTCACCAGCACGCTGGTGCGCGAGGCGCCAGACGGCACAAGCACCGTGGTCGCGTCACACTACAACGGCAAGGAGCTCAACAGCCCGAACGACGTCGTGGTGAAGTCCGACGGTGCGGTCTACTTCTCTGACCCCACCTATGGCCGCATGCCGGTTTTCGGCGAAGAGCGCGAGCAGGATCTCGACTTTCAAGGTGTCTACAGGATTCCGCCGGGCGGCGGCGACTTGGAGTTGATGGTTGATGATTTCGAACAGCCGAACGGGCTCTGCTTTTCGCGCGATGAGAAGCTTCTCTACATCAACGACACCCCGCGCGCTCACATCAGGGTTTTCGACGTCAACGACGATGGCTCGCTCTCGAACGGGCGTATGTGTCTGACGTCAGCGCCTATGGAACAAATTAGCGGGATTGCATAAGAGAGGATTTCTGGTTCATCGGCAGAGACCGAAGGGAACGAAGATGAGACAGAAATCGCAGACGCGACAAACGGGCGCCGC